>OGXB01000457.1_pt1 | contig 31216 bp, 20 predicted proteins | sample 1576161 | NCBI WGS metagenome assembly OGXB01 (sample SAMEA3541474, study PRJEB24748) | human gut metagenome | biome: human gut; feature: human-associated habitat; material: faeces | place: China | collected 2012
ACGGAGCGCAGCCGCAGGGTGAGGTTCTCCTCCGAAGAGTCGTCGTTGTCGCGGTATTTGAGGTTGCGGTTGTTCAGGTAAGTGTGGCTCAGCGTGACGGTCTGCACGTGACGGCCCGCATAGTGCCGCCACGACGCGCCGACGGTAAAGGTCTCCTGACGGATCCGGGGCAGGTAGCTCAGCAGGTATTCGGCGTCCTCGCCCTCCTCGTCGAGGTTGAGTTTCATGTTGTCGAAGCCCGCCAGCCCCAGCACCGTCAGTTCGTCGCGCTCCGAAAAGCGCGTCTTGACCTTGAACTGGCCGTCGATATAGTTGGGCAGGAACGGCAGGCCGATCATCTTGAACAGCAATTGCAGGTAGGACTGCCGCAGCGAGAAGAGGTAGGAGGTTTTCCCGCCGATATGCCCGCTGCCGCTCAGCCCGACTTCCGACGCTCCCAGCGTCGCCTTGAAGGTCTGCTTTTCGGGATTCCCGTCCCGCAGCCGGAAATCCAGCACGGAACTCAGCGCCCCGGAACGGTCGGCCGGGAAAGCCCCGGTGTAGAAGCTGATCTCGCGGATCAGGTCGGCATTGACGATGCTCACCGGACCGCCCGTGGCTCCCTGCGTGGCGAAATGGTTGATATTGGGGATCTCGATGCCGTCCATGTAGAATTTGTTCTCCGAGGGGCCTCCGCCGCGCACGATCAGGTCGTTGCGATAGCCCACGGGCGAGAACGACACGCCGGGATAGGAGCGCACGATGCGCGAGACGTCGCGGTTGGCGCCGGGACTCTTCTCGATCTCCCGCAGGCCGATCACCTGCAATCCGACGGGACTTTCGGCCGTGGCCCGGAACGGCGAGGGCACGACGGTCACGGCTTCGAGCTGCGTGGCGTCCTCCTCCAGCTCGATCTCGATAAAGGGCGTGGCCGCCGACACGATGTATTCCGGCGTAACGACGCTTTTGTAGCCCACCGACGAAGCCGACAGGCGGTGAATGCCGGGCCGTACGCGCCGGAGCGTAAAGCGTCCGGCGGAGTCGGTCGAGACGCCCCGCTGCTCCTGCCCGACCGGCACGACCGCCGCATAGGCCACGGGGCGCCGCGTCAGACGGTCGATGACGCGGCCGTTTACGGGATAGCCGCTCTCCGGCGTTCCGGCCGCCGCCCGCGTACAGGCAAGCAGGGCGGCAAAGGCACATATGATTCGTAATCCGAGAGACATCATATGGCAAAAGTACAAAAAAAGTACAAAACCGTTCCGGTTTTCCAGCGGCTTCGCCCGGCAAATTCCCCGGCCGGTCCGCGAAGACTCCGCGGACCGGTTCCGCACGGCGCTCGCTCCAATAAAAAAGCCGTTTTTACCAACCGGAGGTTTCGAACATTATTAATTCGATAAGCGAACAAACCGCAGCCAAGAAAAAAATCGGCGGTTTTCTTGGCCGCTCCGCAAAACGTATTATTATATTTATATATAATAATAAAACCGCCTGCAACTTTTTCCGCCGGAAAAACACCTTGAAAAATTTCACAAAAAGCTTGTATTTCAGCATATTATCTTTTACCTTTGCAAAACCATTACGGCAGTGCCCGTCACTGCCGCGCCGTGCAGCCCCGTTCTTTTCGGAGGATGTACCGGTTTTTCGACGCCACACCAGACAACCCACATTCCGAACCGGATAAACCGGTGAAATTGCAGCGCACGACACACGCTGTCATCCGGTCGGTTCCATATGCTTTCGGAGGTCTCTGGCCGAAAATGTCTCACCAGTCGATTTATATAAAAATAAAAAGTTATGAGAAAGCAACATTACACAGCCGAAATTCCAGTTTCCAATCCCTACAACATCGCCGCGTTCGAGGATCTGGTATCCAATATCCAAGCGGGATACAACGAAGAAAAACGACTGAAGAACGCGGCTTTCGAATTCATGATCGACCGGGGGATTTATCTGAAATTTCACGAATGGCTGCACGCTCCCGAACACAAGGAGCACGGCAGCGACGTCATGGGGCGCTTGCGCATGTTCATGACGGGCAACAGGCTGACGAAAATTTTCAGCCGGTAACGACCCTAAGACCGGATTCCGATACGACGCAACCGAGGCTCCGGCTCACACAGGACGAAAAAACCACTCTCAGACAGGGAGTGGTTTTTTCAAATCGGAAAGACGACCGCTTCCGGTCACTGCAGATAGACCCCGATGTTTCCGCTGATCTGCTGCAGCGATATTTCGCAGAGCTTGGTATTGTACTGCGCCGTGAGGATGCGCTCCTCAGCGTCGAGCAGGCTCTTCTGCGCCTCGCGCATCTCGATGCCGGGCAGATCGCCCAGCAGGTAACGCTCCATGGCGATTTCGTAGTTCTCGCGGGCGGCGATCAGGTTCTCGGTTTCGAGCTGGATCACTTCGAGGTTGTTGCGGTAGGCCTGCCAGAAATTAGACAGATTCGCCATGAGCGACTGCTCCAGCTGCTGACGGGTCAGTTCGGTGTTTTCGATCGTGATCCGGGCGTTGCGCTGCTCGCGGCGGCGGTTGCCGTCGAAGATCGTGAATCCCAGCTTCACCCCGGCGTTCAGCCCCAGCGTACCGCGCGACTGAGTGGCGCCGTTGCCGAACCGGTTGTAGGTATATCCGTACCCGGCGGTCAGGTTCAGGTAAGGGTAGAAGCGCGAACGGATGCTTTTCAGGTCCAGTTCGGCCAGCGTGTTGTCGTGCCCGGCCAGCAGCAGCGAAGCGTTCGCAGCGCGCGTTTCAGCCTCCAGACGATCCCATTCGAGTGTGCTGTTCACCTCGATCAGCGAATCGCAGATCGATAGTTTGCCGTTGAGATCGTCGTTGGCCAGCAGTTCGTTGATGCGGATGCGCGATGCGGTCACCAGCTCGTGCTGGGACATGTATTTCGAACTGTCGGCATTGAAATCCACACGCGCCTGCAACAGGTCGAGACGCGAGAAGCTGCCGATCTTGAACCGCTCTTCGGTAATTCGCAGCCGCTCGCGCGAGAGCTGCACCGCATAACGGAAATTGCTCAGACGCAGGGTCTGCTGCACATAATTGTAATACTCGGCCGTAAGCGTGGCGACAAAATCCTCGATCGTGATGCGGGTCCTGAGCGCCCCCATCTGCTGCAACTCCTGCAGCCGCTTGTAGTTGGTGCGGATGCGGAATCCGTCGAAAAGCGTCCAGTTCACCGCAACGCCGGCGTCGAAGGTCTGATCGTAAATGCCGTTTTCGGTCACGGCGTCCCCCTCGCGCGGGGTCGTGCGCTCGTTGTCCAGCGCCCCGCTGTAGCCGGCCGTCAGATCGACGCTCGGCAGCATCCCGGCGTTGGCCGCCGTCGCGTCGTTGTCGCTAATGCGCTGCTCGTTGCGTATGATGCGGACGTCGTAATTCTGCTCCAGTCCGAGTTCCAGACACCGCTGCAGGGTCATCGGCTCGCCGCACTCCTGCGCCGCGGCCGCTCCGACGGCCCCCACGGCCAGAACCGTTAAAATCAGTCGTTTCATTTCGCGTTCTTTTTCGTTTTTCGGATCCGGTCGGTCGATACGTAACTGTAAATCGCCGGCACGATATAAAGGGTCAGCAGCGTCGAAACCACCATGCCGCCCACCACGGCGATACCCATGGCGATACGTCCCTGCGCCCCCTCGCCCGAAGCCATCGTCAGCGGCAGCAGGCCCAGAATGGTCGAAGCGCTGGTCATCAGAATCGGGCGCAGGCGCTGCAGCGAAGCCTGCTCGATGGCCTCCCGCTTGTTCAGCCCTGCATCCTGCTTCTGATTGGCGAATTCGACGATCAGGATACCGTTCTTGGCGACCAGACCGATCAGCATGATGATGCCGATCTGGCTGAATATGTTCATCGTCTGCCCGTTGGCCGCCATGAACACCAGCGCGCCGGCAATGGCCAGCGGCACGGTCAGCATGATGACCAGCGGGTCCTTGAAGCTCTCGAACTGCGCCGCCAGAATCAGATATATCAGCACGATAGCCAGCAGGAAGGCGAATATCAGGCTCGAAGAACTCTCGCGGAACTCCTTCGAATCGCCGGCCAGCGCCGTGCGGAAGTCGTCGCCGAGCGTCTGCTCGGCGATACGGTCCATTTCGTCAAGCCCCTGCCCGATGGTCTTCCCCTTCGCCAGTCCGGCCGAAACCGTAGCCGACAAAAAACGGTTGTAGTGATAGAGCTGGGGCGGCGCGACGTTCTCTTCGAGCGTGATGAGGTTGTCGAGCTGGATCATCTCGCCCTTGTCGCTGCGCACATAGATCGACTTCAGGTCGGCGGGCTTGTTGCGCTGCTGGCGGTTGATCTCGGCAAGTATCTCGTACTGCTTGCCGTTCATGTAGAAGTAGCCCAGACGCTGGCCGCTGAGTCCGTACTGGAGCGTCTGCGCGATATTGCGCGTACTGACGCCCAACAGGTTGGCCTTGTCGCGGTTGATCGCGATGCGGGCTTCGGGCTTGCTGAATTTCAGGTCCACGTCGGCCATCTGGAATACGGGGCTTTCGTAGACTTTCCGCATGAATTCCGGCAGCACCTCCTGCAGCCGTTCGATATTGGTCGCCTGCAGCACGTACTGCACCGGCATGCTGCCGCGCCGTCCGCCGAAGGTGCTCTGCTGCTGCACGAACGCGCGCGCCTTGGTCCTCGTGCGCACGGCGGCCGACACCTCCTCGGCGATCTCCATCTGCGTACGTTCGCGGGTCGCGATGTCCTTCAGGGCGATCTGCACGTTGCCGCGACCGCTGGAGACGCGCGCCGTCACGGCACGGGCTTCGGGCACAAGCGAATCGACGAGCCGGTTGATGCCCTCGGTATAGTCGCGCAGGTATTCGTAGGTCGCGCCCTCCGATCCGCGGGTGTTGATCGTAATCTGCGAACGGTCCTCCAGCGGCGCCATCTCGGCCGGGATGCTCCCCCACAACCACCCGATCAGGCCGATCATCAGCGCCACGAGCGGCAGGGCTATCCAGCGCCGCCGCAGGAAACCGGCCAACGTGCGGCTGTAGAAATTATTGAGCCAGACGAAAAACGGCTCGGTCTTGTTGTAGAACCAGCTCTGCTTCTCCTGCCGCACGAGCAGTTTGGTCGCCAGCATCGGAGTGATGGTCAGCGCCGCGAAGGTCGAGATGACCACGGCGCCCGAAATCACCAGACTGAACTCGCGGAACAGACGCCCGGTCATGCCCTCCATGAAGACGATCGGGAAGAAGACCGCGATCAGCGTGATGGAGGTCGAAATGACCGCGAAGAAGATCTCCTTCGCCCCCTCGATACCCGCTTCCTTGGGCGACATGCCGCGCTCGATGCGGATGTAGATGTTCTCGGTCATCACGATGGCGTCGTCCACCACCAGTCCCACCGAGAGCACCACGGCCAGCATCGACAGCACGTTGATCGAGAATCCGGCCACATACATCAGGAAGAAGGTGCCGATCAGCGACACCGGAATCACGATACACGGGATCAGCGTCACGCGCCAGTTGCGCAGGAACAGGAAAATGATGATGATCACCAGCAGGAACGCCTCGTAGACGGTCTGTTTCACCTCGTCGATCGAAGCGCGTATGAAGCGCGTATTGTCGAATCCGTAATCGGTCACCACATCTTCCGGCAGGTCCTTTTTCATCGACTCCATGCGTCTGTAGACCTCGTCCGCGATCTCGATGTGGTTGGCTCCCGGCTGCGGAATCACCACGATGCCGACCATCGGAATGCCGTTCATTTTCATATAGCTGCGCGTATCCTGCGGTCCCAGCTCCGCACGGCCCACGTCGCTCAGACGGATGATGCGGTCGGCGTCCTCGCGCACCACCAGATCGTTGAACTCCTGCGAGGTGTGCATCAGTCCCAGCGTGCGGATGGTCAGCTCGGTGGTGTTGCCCTCGATGCTTCCCGACGGCAGCTCGACGTTCTCCCGGTCGAGCGCGCTCTTGACGTCCGCCGGCGTGATGCCGTATCCGGCCATCTTGGCCGGATCGAGCCACAGTCGCATCGAATAACGCTTCTCGCCCCATATCTGCACGCCGCTCACGTCGCTGATCGTCTGCAGCTGCTCCTTGACCGTCAGGTCGGCGATCTCGCTCAGCTCCAGCAGCGAACGCTTGTCGCTCTGAATGGTCACCATCAGGATCGGCGTAGCGTCGGCGTCGGCCTTGGTCACCGTCGGCGGGTCGCAGTCGCGGGGCAGGTAACGCTGCGCGCGCGACACCTTGTCGCGCACGTCGTTGGCGGCCGTTTCAAGGTCTACCGAAAGTTCGAATTCGACCGTGATGCGGCTCTGGCCCTGACTGCTGACGCTCGACATCGACCGGATGCCGGGAATGCCGTTGATATTCTGTTCGAGGGGTTCGGTGATCTGATTCTCGATCACATCGGCGTTGGCGCCCGGATAGGAGCACGTCACCGAGATGATCGGATTGTCCACGCTCGGAAACTCCCGCACGCCCAGATAGCTGTATCCGATAAAGCCGAATAACAGAATGATGATCGTCAGTACCGTGGACAATACGGGACGCCGGATGCTGAGTTCGGAAATATTCATACGGCGGCGGGATTATTCGACGACGTCGAGTTTGACGGGCAGATCGGTCCGCAGCTGCAGCGTGCCGGAGGTAATCAGCGTGTCGCCCACGTTCAGCCCCTCGATAATCTGAATGCTGGACTCGGTCCGCAGGCCGGTCTTCACCTCGACGGCCTGCGCCTTTCCGCCTTTGTAGAGATATACCTTGTCCACGCCCATCTCCGGCACGATGGCTTCGGTCGGCACGGCTATGGCGTCGGGAATGTCGTGCAGGCGGATTTTAACGGTCACGAAACGTCCCGGCAGCAGCGTTCCCCGCGTATTGGGATAGAGCGCCCGCACGGCCAGCGTGCGCGTGGCGATATCCACCTTCGATTCCTGCGCGTAGACCTCCGCCCGGAAGGTCTCGTTCCGGCCTTCGACCGTAAACGAAAGCGGCGTTCCCGGCCTGATCTGGTTGGCATAACGCTCCGGCACGAAGAGGTCGATCTTGAGCGGCGAAATCTTCGTCAGCTTGGCCACCACCACGCTGGGCGAGGCGTAGGCGCCCTCGCTGACGTTTCGCAGACCGATAATTCCGTCGAACGGCGCGCGCAGCTCCGTCAGCGCGATATTGGCCTTGACGATATCGATATCGGCGTTGAGCATCGCCAGCTCCGTACTGGCCTGCTCGTAGGCCTCCTGACTGACGGCGTCCTTTTCGAGCAGCGCGCTCTGGCGGTAAACCCGGTCCTCGGCCAGCTTGAGCTGCGCTTCGTAGCGCGACAGCTGCGCCAGCAGCGGTTTGTCATTGACCTTGGCCAGCAGTTCGCCCTTGCGGACGATCGACCCTTCCTTGAAATTGATCTCGACGATCTTGCCTGAAGTCTCGAACGAGAGGTCCACCTCTTCGTCCGGCAGCAGGTTGCCGACCATCGTAATGCCGTCGGCGAGGGACTGCGGACGCACGACGAGTCCGTTCACGTTCAGAACGCTCTTCTTCCGGGGCGCGCTCACCGCGGCCGGATCGGCGTCCGAAGCGGAGGAGCCGGGGCCGAAGTGTCTGTAAACGCCCAGCACAGCACAAAATACGACGAGGATAACGGCCGTAACGATCCATTTCTTTCTTTTATTCATTGCAGCGAGTAAGGTTTGATTTCGGAGTCAGGGCAAAGATACGAAAAAAGCGCATGCAACTGCTATTCCCGACCGGCCCGATTGCGCTCCCTGCGGATAAAATCCGCAGCTTCCGGCCATCCGGCAGACATCGCAGAGGGCCAAACGGCAAAAATCGGGGGTGAAACGCCGCCGGCATTCCGCAAAACCGGACATGCGCGCAGCCGGAAGCCGTACCATTCCGGTGCGAAAAATCACGACGCTCCGGACGCCCGAAATAGGGAATACGCCCCCCACCGCCGCCCTGCGGCAGCCGAAAGGCACAGAATTTGAACGACGAACCGCAAACAGAACACCGTGCCGCAAAGTTTTGCAAGAATCGAATCATTTCATTAGAAACCAAGACTTTCCGGACACGGACGTCGGTCCCGGAAAACATCCGATATTAAAAATTTAACGTATCGCAATCCCGTTTCCTGAAAAATTTATGTACTTTAGCCCCTGTTTGCAATTTACACACCCGGATAACACCCGGATTTTCGACCACACGACGAAAGAATGGACAAGCAACCGGACGAATTGATCTTGCAGAGCCTCCGGCAGGGCAGTTACGATGCATTCGATGCGTTGTACATGCGCTATGCCCCGCATGTGGAGGCGTTTGCCTTCTGCATGCTGAAAAACCGGAGCGAAGCCGAGGATCTGGCGCACGATATCTTTCTGAAAATCTGGGAAACCCGCGAGTCGATCGGCCGCATCAAATCGTTCCGCAGCTATCTGTTCCGGATGACCAAGAACGCCGTTTTCGACATCTTCGAACACAAGAGCGTGCAAACCCGTTACGAACAGCGGCTCCTGCACGTCGAGGACCTTCTGACGGACGACATTTCGGCGAAGGTCGCCACCGAGGACCTGCTGATGATTATCGACATGGCCGTGGAGCAGATGCCTGAGCAGCGGCAGCGGGTCTTCCGCCTGAGCCGCTACGAAGGGCTTTCCCATCAGCAAATCGCACAAAAACTGGGCGTAACCCCCAAAACCGTCGAATATCACATCCGCACGGCGCTCGCCGAACTGAAAAAAATCATCGGCGTCATCGCCTTCTTCTTCTGATTCTTCCGCCTCACGCCTCCCGGCAGACAAAGACGACACGAAAATTGTTGTCTTTTTTTTATTTGCAAAAAAAATTCAGATCCCGACTAGGGACGCCCCTCTTTTTCCCGTCATACTATTACAAACGCACAGAAAGAACGGACATGATAAAAAAGATAATACACACGTTCCTGCACAATCCGATGCCGGAACAGGTACAGCAGCAGTTTCGGACATGGTGCCTGAACAAGGAGCGCGCGGGCGAAAAGACCGACGCCTTATGGAAGGAATGGGAGCGGCTCGACCCGGCGTCCGTCCTTCCGGCGGACGAAAAGGCCTACCGCCGCAAGCTCGACCGGCTGCACCGCGAAATGACGCCTCCGGCCGCCCCGAAACGGGGGCTGTTCAGCATCACCCGCCGCACGGCCGCCGCTGCGGCCGCAATCGTCCTGCTGGCGATGTCCGTCGAATTCTTCGTCGTAAAACGTCTCTCGGCCGACACCACGACATGGCTGGTGACCGCCGAAAACAGCAAAGGCCGCTTCACGCTGCCCGACGGCTCGGTGGTATGGCTCAACGCCGACTCCCGGCTGGCCTACTCCGACCGCTTCACGGCTTCGGGCAGCCGCGCGGTCCGGCTCGAAGGCGAAGCCTTCTTCGACGTAAAACGCGACACGCTGCGCCCCTTCGAGGTGGAGATGGGCAAACTCCGGGTCAAGGTTCTCGGCACGCGCTTCACGGCCAGCCATATGCCGGCGTTCAACACGGAGGAGGTGACGCTCCTTTCGGGCAAAGTCGAGGTGTCGGGCTACCACGCCGACCAGTCGGTCGTCCTCACCCCGGACCAGAGCTGCTCCTACGACGCCGGTTCGGGCGCGGTCGCCGTGCGCAACGTCGCGGCCAGCAACTATTGCAGCTGGACGGGCAACTCGATCATCTTCGACAACATGACGCTGGCCGACATCGCCGTCAATCTGGAACACTGGTACAACATCCGCTTCCGGATCGACGAACGCATCGACACCTCCATACGCATTTCGTTCACCCTGCGGCCCGAAACCCTCGAAGAGACGCTCAAGATCATCGAAACGCTGACGCACCTCCGCTGCCGGCAGATAGACAAACACTACGTAATAATACACAAATAACCAAGAAAACCGACCATGGAACGCAACACATGAACGCCGGGAGACCTCCCCGGATCTTCTTTCAAAGAAACTCAAGAAACTATCAATCAAAACTTAAAACTCAGTCATGAAAAAAGATGAACGCCTGAATTTTTCCGACCGGACACCCTCCGTGCGGAGACTTGTCGTGTTGCTTGTCCTGATGCTGCTGGCCGCCCTGCCAGCAGCGGCGCAGAACAAGAAAATCACCGTCGATCTGGACAACGTCCCGGTCCGGGAATTTATCAAAACCGTGGAATCGCAGAGCGGTTATACATTCGCGTATAACAACTCCGAAATCGACCTCACGCGCCGCGTGAGCGTCAAGGCGGCCGACGAAAACGTCGTGGACGTCGTCATCCGCGCGCTCAGCGCCCAGAACCTGACCGCCCGCATGGAGGGCAGCCGCATCGTCGTCAGCCGCAAACCGGCCGCCGCACGCGTACAGACGGCGCAACCCGTAAGGGGGGGGGTAGTGACCGGAACGGTCAAAACGATTTCGGGCGAGCCCGTCATCGGCGCCAGCGTAATCGTCTTGGAGACCAACCGGGGCAACGTCACCGGTCTTGAGGGCGACTTCTCGGTCGAGGCCACGCCGGGCCAGACGCTCTCCGTCTCCTTCCTCGGCTACAACACGCAGCAGATAAAGGTCGGCAGCCAGACGTCGTTCGACATCACGCTGACCGAGGACAGCAAGCAGATCTCCGAAGTGCTGGTCGTCGGCTACACTCCGATGCGCAAGAGCGACTTTACGGGTTCGATCGCCAGCGTCAAGGCCAGCGAACTCTCCGCCACGACGCCCACCGTGGGACAGTCGTTAGTCGGCAAGGTCGCCGGCGTCGAGGTCCACCAGACCAGCGGCGCGCCGGGCGACGGCGTAACGATCCGCGTACGCGGCGTCAACTCGCTCTCGGCGAGCAGCGCGCCCCTTTACGTCATCGACGGCTATCCCGCCTCGGAGGACGTATTCATCAACCCCAGCGACATCGAAAGCATCGACATCCTCAAAGACGCCGCTTCGGCCGCCATCTACGGTTCGCGCGGCGCGTCGGGCGTCGTGCTCATCACCACCAAGCGCGGCAAGGACGGCGAAGCCGCCAAAGTCAGCTACGACTTCTCGTACGGCATCCAGCAGCTCGACCACAAGGTGGACCTGCTGAACTCGACGCAGTTCCGCGACCTGCTGATCGACGCCCGCAACAACTCCTACCGCCTGCGCGCCACGGCCGCCGGCGTGTCGTGGAGTCCCTACGACGACAACACGATCCGCGCCGCCAAAGGCTTCTCGCTGGCCGAAGTGGGCATCCACCCGATGTTCTACGACTTCACGACCCGCACCCCCGTAACGCCGCAGTACGACACCGACTGGCAGGACGAACTCTTCTCCAACGCCGGCATCATGCGCCACAACGTATCGGTCATCGGCGGCACGAAGGCCATCAAGTACATGGCCAGCGTCGGTTACATGGATCAGGACGGCATCATCGCCCCGTCGAACCACAACCGCATCAACGCCCGCATCAACCTCGACGCCCAGATCACCAAGCGCCTGACGGCGAGCATCAGCTACTCGATGTACGACGCCAAGAACACCGTCGTACAGGCCGAGGGCCGCATGATCAACGACGGCGTGATCCAGAGCGCGCTGATGTACCTGCCCAACCTGCCGGCCTACGAGGAGAACGGCGATTACGCCCGCAGCGCCATGATCCGCATGAAGACGGACTGGGGCATGAACTTCCCCGAAAACCCGCTGGCGATCGCCAACGAGCTGGACATCAATGAGAAGATGTCGCGCCACAACCTCAATCTCAATCTGGTTTACGAGTTTCTCCCCGACCTCAAGCTCTCGGCCCGGCTCGGCCAGCAGTGGTACAACTACCGCTATTTCTATTACCGCCCGATGAGCATCGGCCGCGACGCCGCCCCCGCCTACAGCGAGGAGCTGCGCTCGTCGAACATCGCCCGCACGACCTCGACCTACGACGTGGACCGTCTGGGCGAGTTCACGCTCAGCTATAAGAAGAAGATCGGCCGCCACCACATCGACGCGCTGGCCGGCTACACCCTCCAGAAGAAGACCTACGACCGTCTGGGCGTCGAAGCCACGGGCTTCGCCGACGACCGCATCCACGAGGTTACGGGCCACGGCTCGAACGCCTCGGACATTTCGCTCTACAGCACCCGCAAGGCCGCATGGGCCATGATGTCGTTCCTGACCCGCGTCAACTACTCGTTCGACGACCGCTACACGCTGACCGGCTCGTTCCGCGCCGACGGTTCCTCGCGTTTCGGCATCGACAGCCGCTGGGGTTACTTCCCCTCGGTATCGGCCGGCTGGACGCTCTCGAACGAACCTTTCCTGAAGGATGCGCTCAAGGACGTGGCTTCGATCCGTCTGCGCGCCAGCTGGGGTAAGAGCGGCAACAACGACATCGGCAACTACGCCAGCCTCGCCGGCATCTCGTCGGGCAGCTACGCCTTCGGCCAGACTCCCGTATCGACGACTTACGAAGGCTCCTTCACCGACGCCGCGCTGGGCTGGGAAACCACCCGCCAGACTAACGTCGGTATAGATCTGGGCTTCTTCAACGGCCGCCTGAACGTGATCGGCAACTGGTACAACTCCATTTCGACGGACATCCTCTACAAATACCCGATCTCCTCTATCTCAGGCGCGACCTCGACGACGACCAACATGAGCGGCGCCAAGATCCGCAACCGCGGTTTCGACGTCCAGCTCGACGCGCGCCTCTTGACCGGCAAGGTAAACTGGAACTTCAGCACCAACATTTCGGTCAACCGCAACAAGGTCGTCAGCATGGGCGGTCTGGACGACATCATCTCCACCACCGAACGCTCCGTAGGCTCCCACATCACCAAAGAGGGCAAGCCCATCGGCTCGTTCTACGGCTATCAGGCCGTAGGCATCATGTCGAAGGCCGACTATGCCAATGCCCTGCTCGACCGCGACGTCTACATCAAGAACGGCAACAAATTCCCCGAAGGCTATCAGCTCAAGGGTCCGGCCGTGGCTTCGTACGCCCTCGACAACCTCTCCTACGGCAATGCCATCTGGAAGGACGCCAACGGCGACGGCGTCATCACCACCGACGACAAGACGATCATCGGCGACGCCTACCCCGACTTCACGGGCGGCTTCTCGACCAGCCTGTCGTGGAACGGACTCGATTTCAGCGCCAGCTTCGCCTATTCGTACGGCGGCGAGGTCATCAACTTCCAAGACTATTACCTCTACAACATGGAGGGATCGGGCAACCAGTATTCGATCGTCGCCGACCGCTACATCTCGGACGCACAGCCGGGCCGCAACAACGTGCCCATCGCGTCGCGCATCTCGACGACCAACACCTCGCTCAAACTCTCTTCGTATTACGTGTAGGACGCTTCGTTCTTCCGCTGCGCGAACATCACGCTCGGCTACACGCTGCCCAAACGCTGGACCAGCAAGCTGCACATCACCTCGTGCCGCGTCTACGTCAGCGGCGACAACCTCTTCACCATTACCCCCTACCGCGGTTACAACCCTGAGGTGTCGTATAAAAGCAGCAACATGATGCCGGGCTTCGACTGGGGATGCTACCCCCTCTCGCGCATCTATTCGGTCGGTTTAAACTTAACTTTCTAAATCTTGTACGAATATGAAGATCAAACATATGTTCATCCTGCTCGCCGCCTCGGTCTCGACGGCGTCCTGCGGATTCCTCGACGAATACGACCCCAACGCCACGACGGTCGGCAACTTCTACAAGTCCGAAGCCGACATCGTCACCTCGCTCAACGGCGTCTATGCGTCGCTCACGCAGAGCTACTACTACACGAACAACCACTACTTCACCGACGTCCGCTCGCATGACACGGCCGTGACGGACAGCGGCGCCAACAGCGGTATTCCCTACCAGTTCTACAACTACACGCTCACCGAGGAGAACTCCTACGTATACAACCGCTACACGCAGCTCTTCAAGACCATTTCGCGGGCCAACACGCTGCTCGCGCATCTGGACGACGTGAGTTACTCCAACGGCGACGCGCGCAACACCTACGAAGCCGAAATCCGCTTCCTGCGCGCGCTGACCTATTTCCATCTGGTGACCGAGTGGGGCGACGTGCCCCTGATCCTGACCGAGCTCAAGACCAAGGACGAGGTGCAGGCCAACAACTACCGCCGTCCGAAGAGCGAGGTCTACAAGGCGGTCTTCGCCGACCTCGACTACGTGCTCGGCAGCCCGCTGGCCGACATGCAGCCCGCATCGGAGTGCGGCCGTGCAAGCAAGGCCGCCGCGTGGACGCTCTACGGCAAGGCCAAACTGCAATACGCCTGCGACGAGGATTTCGCCTCCGAGAAGTCGGCGTCGCTCACTTCGGCCATCGAAAAGCTCACCGCCGCATGGAACCTGCGGTCGTTCGGCGAACTGTCCGACATCCCTTACAACGCGATCTGGGACCTCTCCACGCAGAAGTCCTGCGCCGAGAACATTTTCCAGATCAACTACATCCAGAACAACGCCGACCTCGGCTCCACTTGGAACTACCTCTTCGGTCCCAGCAAAACCGGCATCACCTCGAACAAGGTGGGCCTGATGCAGAACATGACCACCAAGAGCGTCTACGACGCCTTCGCCAAGGAGGACGTGCGCAAGAACTACCTGCGCGAGACGACCGTTGCGGGCGTAACCTACTACCACACCATGAAGTACGCCGATCTGGAGTGCGGTGCGAACGGCTACGGCGGCAACAACTGGATCGTCATGCGTTACGCCGACGTGGCGCTGATGCTGGCCGAAGCCTACTACTGGCAGGGCACGGAGCCGACGGCCAAGAGCTTCCTGAACATGGTCCGCAAACGCGCCGGACTGGGCGACTGGTCGGGCACCGACCTGCGTCAGGGCATCTACGACGAGCGCCGCAACGAGTTCATCCAAGAGGGACTCCGCTGGCAGGACCTGCTGCGCATGTACTCCAAGCAGGAGATGATCGAACATTTCAACGCGATCAACCCCAACTTCGGGCTGAAAGACCTGCTGCTTCCGATCCCCTACAACGAACGCATCCTCAACACCGAGGGACTTTACCAGAATCCGGGCTACGGCGTAAAATAAACCGACGACGTCATGCGATTCACAAACAGAATCATATTGATCCTCTGGGCGATCGGAACCGGGCAGTTCGCTGCCTGCTCCGACAGCGGCACGGAGGCCCCCGGACCGGAAAACGGGACGCAGACCATCGTCTGGACGCCCGCAGTTCCGGTCAGGGACGCCGCAGTCGTCTTCTCGCTCGAAGGCAGTCCGGATAACGTCCGCAGCGTATTGTGGATGTTCGGCGACGGCGCGACCGCGACTTCGGGCGCAGGCGAATCGGCCGAACACACCTACCGGACGGCCGGCACCTACACGGTCAGGGCGACCGTCACCCGGCTACATGGCCCGATGACCGAACTCTCGGCCACGGTCGCCGTCGCCGATACGGAGGCCGCGATCGTCGTCAGCAACGACCATCCGGCCCGTATGGAGCAGGTCGCCTTCGCGCTCAGCCGCATCCCCGGCGTGTCGGGCGTCGTCTGGAATTTCGGCGACGGCAGCGCGGCGCAGCGCGTGACCGACCCGACGCAGCGGGTGGAACACCGGTATGAAGCCGACGGACAGTACAGGGCCGGCGCCGCAATCTCCTACACGGACGGCACGACGCAGACCCTGACGCAGACCGTCACGGTCGAAGGAGCTTCCCTGAGCCACTCGTGCCTGAATTTCGACACCGGCAAAATGTGGATCATGGCCCACCGCGGCAACTTCAACAACGGCTACGATCTGGCCCCCAACTCCATGGCGGCGTTCCGCAAGTGCGTCGAACTGGGATGCGTGGACTTCATCGAAACCGACGTCCAGATCACCAAGGACGGGCAGGTCATCTGTCTGCACGACAACTACCTCAAGCGGTTCACCGACTACAGCTCCTATGCCGGCGACGAAGGTTACGTCATCAACTTCACGCGCGAGGAGCTGCGGAAATTCCGGCTGAAAACCACCGACGGCAAGGTGACCGGCGAACAGATTCCGACGCTGGAGGAGGTCCTCACGGAGCTGCGCGGCAAGGTCTGGTTCAACCTCGACAAATGCGGCAGCGACGACGTGGACATCGCCAAGGTCTACGAGGTCGTCAAACGCTGCGGCTGTCTGGACCGGGTGCAGTTCTATGTCGGAACCAACAGCGACAGAGCCGCTTGGCTGGCCCGTCAGGAGCAGCCGGGAATCATCGCCCCGCACGCCAACAACGCCTCGGCGCTGGCCGCCATGTCGGCATTCGCCCCCGTCTACATGATCCAGACCTCGACGGGCTATGTCAACAGCGCATGGATTTCGTCGCTCAATGCCAAAGGGCTTTCGGTCTCGAACCTGCTCGACGACGAGGGCGCGGCCTTCCGCAACGGCAACACCGTCACGATGGACGGCTTCGTCGCCGCGGGCCTGCGCATGATCCAGTGCGACTACCCCGCCCTGATGGACGAATACCTGAGAGGCAAAGGGAAACGCTAAACCTTAAAATTTCAAAAAATCAATTTCAATGAAAAGAATACTATCATATCTGAGTATCGTGTTGCTCTCCGCATCGGTCGCATGTTCGGACAGCAGCGAGATGGACAAGGCCTACAACTCGGTCATCACTCCCGGCTTCACGTTCGGCGGGGAGGAGATCATCGCGGGCATCACTCCGGTCACCTTCACCAATACGACCACGGCGGAAGGGACGACCGTTTCCGAATACTTCTGGCACTTCGGCTTCGCCGGAGAGGGCAACTGGTCCGAGGAGGCCGCTCCCGACCCGATCGTCTACAACCGTCCGGGCGACTACACGGTCACCCTCACGGCATGGGGCGCCGACGGCAACCGCGCCACGACGACCAGAACGATCACCGTCCTTGCGGACAACGTACTGCCGACGGCCGACTTCAGCTACTCGCCCCAGATGATCAGCATCGGCACGACCGTGACCTTTACGGACAAATCGACCGATTCCGACGGCGAAATCGTATCGCGCGAATGGCTCTTCCCCGACGGCACGACCTCGACGGACATCAACGCGACCTACACGTTCGAACAAATGGGCATGTTCAACGTCCAGCTGACCGTGACCGACGACCGCGGCGGCTCGAACAGCACCTCCAAGGCCATCAACGTCCGCGCAGGCGACGTCGACGCCTTCACGCTGCTCTGGTCCACTGCGGTAGCCTCCGCCGATGCGCTCTGCGCGGCGAGCGTCGTGGCAGCGAGCGACATGGGCTATATCTATTCGGTATCGGGCGACGGCAAAATGGTCGCGCTCAACACCGACGGCGCCAAGGTATGGGAATACGACGCCATGGCAAAAGACGGCGTATACCTCAAGAGCGAAATCTCCTATCCTTCGGTGGACACCGACGGCACGGTTTACTGGGTGGCGCACGGATACGGCGGCTCCTCGTCGGCATCGCTCGTCTATGCGTTCGACGGCGCGACAGGTTCGGTGCTCTGGAAGAACACGACGGCCTACGCCCCGGCGGCGCGCATCGCCTTCTCGACGCCCTGCATCAGTCCGAGCATGGTCATCGTCGGCAGCCGCGGCACCAACGGCGCGATCCGCGGATTCGAGAAGGGCACCGGCAAGAACACCGCTACGGCCACCCCGGCCAACGGCGGCGGCACCTCCGGCACGATCGCGCTCAAGAACGGCGTGGTGATCTTCACCAACACCGCCCAGTACGGCTACGGCATCATGGTTCCCGACGCATCGTTCGTCTGGTCGCCGGTTCCGACCTCCGACACGTTCGCTCCCAACAAGATTCTCTCGGCCGGCCGCTGCCAGCCCTGCGTCGATGCCGACAACTGCGTCTACCTTCCCGGCATCGCCGAAGGATCGGGCACTTGGAACCTCGCGAGCTTCGACTGCACGAACCTCACCGCATCGTCGAAGAAGACCCCGAAATGGAGCGTGAACCTGCCCGACGGATTCCAGCAGACGGGCGCATCGCTCAGCGCCGACGGCACGACGCTCTACATCGTCGCCGACAAGGCCACCCCTTCGGTGGTTTACGCACTGAACACCTCGAACGGTTCGACCCGCTGGTCGTATACGCTCGACGCGGCAAGCAACAGCATCCCGGCCGTCGATAATCTCGGCCAGATCCACCTCTGCACCAAGACGGGCGATTACGTCGTGCTGAGCGCCGAGGGCGAACTCCGCTACAAGGAACATCTGGCCGACTCGGTGGACGGCTCGCCGACGATCTCCGAATGGGGCTACTCCTACTTCCTCGGCAAGGACTCGGCGGCAGGTGCGCTCAAGGTTTACTCCGTAGCGCTGCCCGGCGTCACTTCGCCCGCAGCTTCGGCGTGGTCGCAGTACGGACAGAACGCACGTCACAGCAACTACCAGAAATAACCGAATGTAGAATTCCGGAGGGGCGGCGGTCCGCAGGGCCGCCCCGCCTTCCGGAAAATAAAGGAACCTGAACATGAAAAAAACAATAATTCTCGCGATGTTCGCGGCGCTCTGCACCCTGACAGCCGGATGCGCCGACGATTTCAAAACGGTACTCAACGACAAGTACTACGAGGACGACACGCCCTCCCGCGAACCCGACATCACCGAGCAGACGCTCACGCTCGGCAGCTACAACCTCTGGATTTCGAGCAAGGGCACGGGCGACTACCTGTGGACCAACCGCCGCACGGTGCTGGCGCAGTCGATCGTCAAAAACAAATGGGACATCTTCGGCTTCCAAGAAGCCAACGGAACGATCCAGAACGAGCTGCCGACGCTCGTCGGGCAGCAGGGCGGCAAATACGAATGGTGGTTCGTAGGCCGCGACTCGCAGGACGGCGTCAGCGGCGAAGCGCTGGGTATCGCCTACAACCCCGAACGTTTCGAGCTGACCGACAAGCACTTCTTCTGGATCTCGCCCACGCCCGACGAAATGAGCTACGGCTGGGACGAGCTGGGCTATCACCGCATCGCCGCCTGCGCCATGGTGACCGACAAACTGTACAACAAGCAGTTCTTCATGATGGTCACCCACGCCCCGCTGGGCGCCACGGCGCGCGCCGAGGGCGCCAAACTGCTGATCGAGCGCGAAAAGATGTACAACCCCGACGGCATCCCCTCGATTCTGGTCGGCGACATGAACGCCGCCATGGACGACGCCTCGTCGAAGACGCTCCGCACCCATTGGAACGACTCGTTCCTCACGGTGGAATCGGATTTCGTCAGCGGTCCCGTCGGCACGTTCAACGGCCACAAAATCACAGCCGACCTCACGCAGGCCACGGCGCGCATCGACTACATCTACTCGCGCGGCGACGTGGAGCTAAAATCCTACAAGGTGGACAACACCGTTTACGGCAACATCTACCCTTCGGACCACTGCCCCCTGACGATTCAGTTCGACACCGACTACGAGAAACCCGCACCCGACGTGGTCGAGGGCTCCGGAACGGCCGCGGACCCGTGGCAGCTCAACTCCGTGAGCGACTGGAACACGGTCGCCGCGTCGATCAACGGACAGGCCGAAGACGCCGTCTACACATCGGCGGCCTACTACCGCCTCACGGCCGACATCGACTTCGACAACAAGAACCTCACGCCGATCTCCTTCACGGCCGACAACACGATCTACTTCGAGGGCGAATTCGACGGTGCGGGACATAAGCTCCTCAATGTGAAGCTCGTCGCTCCGGGCAAATCCTGCGGCGTATTCGGCGCCAACAAGGGCACGATCCGCGATTTGGCCGTCGAAGGTGCGCTTTCGACCGAATTCGAGATCGCGGGCGGCATCGTCGGCATAAACGTCGGCGTCATCGACGGAGTGACCTTCAAGGGCGACATCACGGGCGGCGAAGGCGCCAAGACCATCGGCGGCATCGCGGGCCAGAACAAGGGTACGCTGGTCAACTGCGCCAACCTCGGCGGCACGATGAAGACCGACGCCCCGAAAGACCCCAACATGGGCGGCATCGTCGGCCAGATTGCCAAAGGCGACGACGGCTTGGGCCGCTATGTCATCAACTGCTACAGCCGGGTGGACCAACTCGAAGCGAAACACAACGACGTCGGCGGCATCGCCGGCATCGTCAGCGACGACAGCTTCGTCATCAACTGCTACTCGACCGTGGAAAAGATCACAGCCAACAGCTCCTACGCATCGGTGGTGGGTTACAGCAAGAAAGGCAACCTGCAGAACATCTACGGCAACTCGGCATGTCCGTCCAAGTCTGCGGCGAACTCCGCCGTCGGTAGCGACAAGGCGGCCGGAACGGTCTGGAAAAAGACGACCTTCGCCCTGCTCTCGCTCGACGAGATGAAGTCGGGCGCCGTCACCGTACCTTCGAGCGGCGAGTCGTGCGCAAGTTTCGCTGAGGCGCTCAACGCCGGCGCAACGCTCTTCAACGACACCCCGGCGGCAACGCTGCCGGGCAAGCCCGACGTCGTCCTGCGCAAGTGGACGGCATCGGAGAGCTATCCCGTACTGGAAAAATAACTCTTCAGGAGAACCGGAACTTTCCGGTTCTCCCTTTTTAAACCGAACGAAATGAAACGTTACCTACTCATCCTCTGCGCAACAGCCGGTCTGTACGCCTGTTCGCAGCCGGCGGCCGAAACGACGGACAAAGCCCGGTTCGTCCGCGCGGAACTCCACAACCCCTCGTCACGGTACGTCGTGGTGGTCTCGCACCGCGGAGACTGGCGCAACTGGCCCGAAAACTCCATCCCGGCGATCGAATCGGTGATCGGCATGGGGGTAGACATCATGGAGCTGGACCTCAAGCTCACCAAGGACAGCGTGCTGGTCCTGTGCCACGACAAGACGATCGACCGCACGACCAACGGCCGCGGCCGCGTGTGCGACATCACCTACGACTCGATCCGGCGCTGCGTGCTGAAAACCGGCCACGGCGTGAAGACCTCGCTCAAAATGCCGACCCTGCGCGAAGCGCTCGCCGTCTGCAAGGACCGCATCGCGGTGAATATCGACCAAGGCTACGAATATTACGACCTCGCGCTCGCCATCACCGAGGAGCTGGGCGTCACGGATCAGGTGCTCATCAAAGGCAAACGTCCGGTGGAGACCGTCTCTGCAAAATTCGCGGAATACGGACACAACATGATGTACATGCCGATCATCGACATCCTCAAACCGCAGGGCAGGGAGCTTTTCGAGGAATATGCCTCGAAGGGCGTCGTCCCGCTGGCTTACGAAGTGTGCTGGGACGACTATACGCCCCAAGTCGAAGCCTGCATGCGGCAGGTCGTCGCAGGCGGTTCGAAACTGTGGGTCAATTCGCTCTGGGACTCGCTCTGCGGCGGTCTGAGCGACGACAAGGCCTTCACAGAATCGCCGGACGAGGTGTACGGCCGCCTGCTGGACATGGGCGCTTCGATCATCCAGACCGACCGGCCCGAACTGCTGATCCGCTACCTCGAAGCGCAGGGACGGCGCAAATAACCGAGCAACATGAACAAATTACTGATCTGCATGGCCGTCGCATGCGTGACGGCCGTCAACGCCGCGGCGCAGAGCTTCTCGGCCGCGACCTACAACATCCGCCAGCTCAACGCCAAGGACACGGCCGAGGGCAACGGCTGGGAGCGGCGTCTCCCGGTGATCTCGTCGCTGATCCGGTTCCACGACTTCGACATCTTCGGGGCGCAGGAGGTCTTCCACAGCCAGCTGCAGGGCATGCTCGCGGCGCTGCCCGGCTACGATTACGTCGGCGTCGGACGCGACGACGGGGCCGCAGGCGGCGAATACTCCGCGATCTTCTACAAGCGCGGCCGCTTCCGACTGCTCGATTCGGGCCATTTCTGGCTCTCCGAAGACCCCTCGAAGCCCGGCAAGGGCTGGGACGCCAAATACGTCCGCATCTGCACATGGGGCCGGTTCTATGACAGACAGAGCCGTCAGCGGTTCTGGTTCTTCACCACCCACACCGACCACCGCGGCGAACAGGCTCAGGCCGAGAGCTGCCGCCTGATACTGGCGAAGATCGAAGAGTTGTGCCGCGGCGAGCGGGTCATCCTCACGGGCGACTTCAACGTAGGCGAGACGAGCCGGAGCTATGCGATCCTGCGCGACTCCGGCATCCTGTCCGACACCTACGACACGGCCGAAATCCGCTATGCCGAAACAGGCACCGAAAATTGGTTCGACCCCGACATCAAGACCTTCCGCCGCATCGACTACCTCTTCGTAACGCCGGGTTTCCGGGTGCTCCGCTACGGAATCCTGACCGACACCTACCGTTCGGAAAACCCGGACGGCGGGGAGCGGAAATTCCGGGCCCGGACTCCGTCGGACCACTTCCCCGTGCAGGTCGAACTGGAATTCACGAAGCGGTAAGACTCCGATTAACCTGATAACGCAACCAACCCTGCTTATGTCAATACTCTCATTTTTCAGAAAAAGCGCACCGGCGCCGCGTCTGCCGAAGGACGACGACGCCATGATGCGTCTCTACAAAAAACTCCGCTGGCAGAGCTTCATCGCCGGCACCGTCGGCTACAGTCTCTATTACGTCTGCCGCACGAGTCTCAACGTGGTGAAAAAGCCCATCCTCGAAAGCGGGGCGCTGGACGCCACGCAGCTGGGCGTCATCGGTTCGGCGCTGCTGTTCGCCTACGCCATCGGCAAATTCGTCAACGGATTTCTCTCCGACCACAGCAACATCAAACGCTTCATGGCCGCGGGTCTTGCGGTATCGGCGGTCGCCAACCTGCTGGTCGGCATCCTCGGCTTGGCCAACGGAGGCGGCATCGTCGGCAACATGGTGCTGTTCATCGCCTTCGCCGTCATGTGGGGCGTCAACGGCTGGAGCCAGTCGATGGGCGCGCCCCCGGCCATCATCGCCCTCTCGCGGTGGTACCCGCTCAGCAAGCGGGGCACCTACTACGGATTCTTCAGCGCCAGCCACAACCTCGGCGAATTCCTGTCGTTCCTGTTCGTCGGCGCGGTCGTCGGCTTCTTCGGCTGGCAATGGGGATTCGTAGGCTCGTCGGTCGCCGGCGTGCTCGGCGTACTGACGATCGTACTGCTGATGCACGACACCCCCGAATCGAAAGGGCTGCCCCCGATCGAGGAGCTGACCGGCGAAGAGACTCCCGGCACGCCCCGCGACCACGGCAAAACTTCCGACCTGCAACGCTCCGTGATCCGCAATCCGCTGGTCTGGGTGCTGGCGCTCTCCAGCGCGTTCATGTATATCAGCCGCTATGCGATCAACGGCTGGGGCGTGCTTTTCCTGCAGGAGATCAAAGGCTATACGCTGGCCGCGGCCACGCAGGTCATTTCGGTCAATGCGCTCTGCGGCATCGTGGGCACGGTCTTTTCGGGCTGGCTCTCCGACGCCTTCTTCCACGGGCGGCGCAACGTGCTGGCCTTCGGCTTCGGCGTGCTGAACACCGTCGCGCTCTGCCTGTTCCTCTACTCCGGCGACGGGCTGGTCGTCAATATCCTCAGCATGATTCTGTTCGGCGTGGCGATCGGCGTGCTGATCTGTTTTCTGGGCGGCCTGATGGCCATCGACATCGTACCGCGCGAAGCGACGGGCGCCGCGCTGGGAATCGTCGGCATGGCGAGCTACGTCGGCGCCGGCCTGCAGGATATCGTCAGCGGCTGGCTCATCAACTCCGGCAAAACGGAGCTGGACGGCGTGACGAGCTACAATTTCGACTCGGCGATCGTCTTCTGGATCGCCGCGTCGGCCGTATCGTTCATTCTGGCGCTCTTCGTCGCCAAACGCTCGCACCGGTAAGCCGCAGACAACTCATCCGCCGAATCAGGCTGCAAGAGATCCCTTGCAGCCTGATTTTTTACCCTGCGGTCCCTTTTTCCGCACTTTCGCCGGCATAGGGCCGATCGCTCAATTTATAAATTCTATGCGTTGATTTTTAGAAACATCTGGTTCGTTGAATTTATTTGCACGTAAGAAATCCGCGCTGTTTCTTTGCTTTCGGAACAGAAAAACAGCTCCATTTTTCAGTCAAACTAAAAACGCAACAAAGATGAAGAAAATCATTATCGTACTGCTTGCAGCAGCTGCAAGCTTTACGGCGGCCGACAAAGCTTCGGCGCAGGAGAAAGGTTTGTGGATCGGCGGCAAGCTGGGCTACTGGCACGACAAAACGGAAGGCGTCAAAACCGATTCGTTCTCGATCGCTCCCGAAGTGGGTTACGATTTCAACAAGAGATGGTCGGTGGGCGTGGCGCTCGGTTACGAGTACCTGAAAGTAAAGGACGGCGGCAGCGCCAACGTCTTCACGGCGTCGCCCTATGCCCGTTACAAATATTATAACAAGGGGATTCTGTCGCTCTTCCTCGACGGCGGCGTAGGCTTCGCCTGCTGCGATCACGAGGGCTTTCAGGCAGGTATTACACCGGGACTGAGCGTGAAGATCAACGAGCACTTCAGCTTCCTGACGCAGGTCGGCTTCCTCGGCTACCGCAAGGACTACTTCAACGGCGGCAGCGGCGAGGCCTTCGGCCTGAAACTCTCCTCGTCCGATCTGAAATTCGGATTCTACTACAAATTCTAACCGACAACGAGGATATTCACGCCGCGCCGGTCCCGCTGGCGCGGCGTTTTTTTGACAACAAAAATCCGCTGCACATACGCGCATGCCCATCGGACCTCAGCCGTCGGTTCACCGTGCGGTCTACCCGTTCCACGCAAACCTCATGGAAAGCCCCTCCGCCGAGGGCATGAAAAAAGACAGCCGCACTCCTGCAACTGTCTGATTTTCATTGGTGGGAACAAGCGGATTTGAACCGCTGACCTCCTGCTTGTCGAGCAGGCGCTCTAAACCAACTGAGCTATGCTCCCGGCACAAAAAAACCACTTGCATTACTGTAAGTGGCTGATTTTCAGTTGTGGGAGCTGAGGGATTCGAACCCCCGACCCTCTGCTTGTAAGGCAGACGCTCTGAACCAACTGAGCTAAGCTCCCCTTTTGCTGAATTGCGAGTGCAAATGTATGATAAATAAATCATTCCTGCAAGTCCTCGCTTCATTTTGGGAAATCTTTTTTCGCTGGCTGTTCGTTCGGTTTACACGCTGGTTTACACATTTGCATAAAGCCAATGCTGGTTAAACAATAGTGAATTAATTGACAATCTTATATTTGAGTGAAAGAGGACAAACCTTGCAAAGGGGGGGGGTATATTTAAGCCCCCTTTGCAAAGTCTGTCCTCGTATCTGTTGAGAAAAACGCGCGGGAAAATTTTCCCCTTTCCTCCGCTCTCTCCTTTTAAGAGAGTGTATGTTGCTTTGTTATTAGTTGAAAAAGCAAGGACAAACATTGTCAAACGGTCTAATTATAGCCCCCTTGTCAAAGTCTGTCCTCGTATCTTTTATATGAATTGTTCTAAATATTTTTCTTTGAATCCAGCCAGCGGGAATTTGAATACGTTCTGTTTGCCCTCTTTTGTCGTATAGTCGAATATGACCGTATCACTCTTTATATGGGCATCAAAGAGATTAAGGGTGTGGTTAGATTTGGGAAATGTTATAAGATTAGATAACGGAAGTACAAAAATGCCTGCCTTTCAATCTTGCGGGTCTAACCGAAAGGAAAATCCTGCTATGTCCTGCCCTCGTTTGCGGAATCAAATTGACATATCCTTTTCAGGGTCGATGTCGAGTTCAAAATAATAAGTGAATTTCAATGGTGTAGGTTCTGCTGTTTTGCGTCCTACGAATAGACAGACATTGCAATCCCGTGCGTAAGTTACGGCTTTGGCAACATAGGAATACTGAATATCATCGACAGTCTCGGTCTTTGCCTCTCATTCAATTTTTGGTGTTTTTCTTTTCATTTTAGCTAAAATTTATGTTGTTATTAAATCTTTGATTATGATGTAAATATACGAAAAATTTATGGAATATGCAAGTGTATAAAAAAGGACAAACTTGGGCAAACGGTTTAATTTATAGACCGTCTTTCCAAGTCTGTCCTTGAAAATATAGAATCAATATTTTATGCTTGCATCATCAAGAATTGAAATAATCTGTTGTTCTAATCCTTTATTGCTATCGTCATAAACAATCGTACTTGTTGCATGATTATAAACACCCAGTCTTGCTAATTCTTCAATTGCTCTAATAATCTTAGGTGTAGTAACAGGATTAATTTTTACGATCAATCTAATAGTCTTTTCCATAAATATTATTCAGATATGTAAGTAAAATTCTTCCACCCCTCTGCATTTTTATAAGCATCAACACAACCTATCGGCACTCGTAAGGTTGCATTTTTAGGTACAGACCAAGCATAATTACACCGCGGCGGTATTCTTGTTCCTATTTGAACCAAAGTCAATGTGGCTTTAGAAAGAGTAAGACTGTTAAAACTAATATCCGTGATATAAGAACAATTAGACGCATCAAGGCTCTCTAATGGACAACTTTGAAATGCAAAATCATCGATGGTTCTAAGTTGCGAACCTGCTTGAAACCGCACACTTTTTAATGAGGTACACCCCGAAAAAGTAGATTCAAGACGTTCTGTGCTGGCAGGAACTTCAATAGATGTTATCGGGCAGGTTATAAATGCCAAACGCCCTATCGTTTTTAATCTTGAATTAGGCTGAAAGGTTATTGTACGCAATGAGGTACAACCTAAAAAAGCTCGTTCCCCTATAATCTCTACACTTGCAGGTATGCTAATTGCGGAAAGTGCCTCACAATCAGAAAATGCACCACCGCTATAAGCCGTTTCTTCACCCGCAATCGTTTTAAGTTGAGCATTAGAGCTGAAAATAACTGTTCTTAATTGTTTACAGCGGTCAAATGCTCTTTCTCCTATGGTCAGAACACTCGGTGGAATGGTAATCATTTCAATACGTGTTTCTGAAAGAGCATGCAATCCAATTTCCTCAAGGTTCTCTGGTAAAATAATCGAGGTCAATCGAGCACCCCACAAGGCTTGAGTAGGCAAAATGGTTATATTGACATCAGACAAATCTAAAGACTCTAATTTATTATAAAATGTTAAATCGATTAGAGTTTCAAAATCAGCATCTCCTAATGTACCAGCAATCGTAAGTTGTGTAGCATCCATTAAGCCATATTTCTGCAATAAGGATTTCAAAGTTCCTTTTTGAGTTACGGTTACAACTCCCGTAAAATTTTCGTTACCGTCATTGTCTTTAGAACAAGAGCCGAACGAAATAACAAGAGCCAACGTTGACAATAAGAATATCCTTTTCATAAGGTTATAGATTTCTACATCAAAAGACAAACTTGGCCACGAGCTATCAAAGCCTATTGCCAAGTTTGTTCTCAGATGATATTTCTATTTTAATCGCTTGTAGGTTTCTGTTTCTTCATATTTTTCGAAAGCATCCTCTCCACTTCGAAATATGACTAAATGTGAATTTGTCAATTTCTTGATCGTGCCTACAAAATTGTGTTCACTATCTGTTTTTCCTTGCATAGTGAGGGTGTTGCCAGAGATGGAGTAGGTATAGTAATCTGGTATATCTTCATTTTCTTGATTATCGGCATGACTTTCACGTATGCAAGTTCCATTCGTATCAAATGTATAAGTCCAATAATAGTTACCATCTGAAACATCAGGGTAAACATCAGACCAATCGTCCCGCGTTCCGTCGCTATAAGTTGCCCAACCCTCGTAAAGAGTAATTTGCCAAGTTCCTGCAATATTAGCAGTAGTAATAGGCAGATTGTCATCTTTGTCATCGGAGCAAGCCGAGAAGGAAACTGCCGCAAACATAGCGGCCACAATAACAAACAACTTTTTCATAGTTGAATAAGTTTAGGTTGTCGCTCTTGCACCTATGCGACGATTAATTTTTGGATTTAATGAAACAGAAAGCGTGGTGCTGAAAACTTATTCTATTAGAGTAGGTCGTAGGAAACCTTGAAGATAAAATAAGCAACAACACCACGCCTATATCCATTGATGGATATGACGCGGTAAGATGTCAGCTAATTCCCTCTTCAGATTGAATTTCCTACGTTCACTCTAAAGGAACAAGCTACACTTTCCGTGTATTCAATATGTTACTGCAAAAGTAGCATATTCAGCGGAAAATGCAAAACATCTTACCAATGGGGTGTTGTTGCCATATCAAAATTCGTCAAAACAAAGTTTCCTTGCAATAGCACGCCTTATGGATTCAAAACTTTGTTATTCGTAAATTGAGGGAAACGATTGCAAGATTAAGGGCGCATAAGGTCGAAAACAACGTATTGCAATTAACCATTGCATCCAATTATCGACCTTATGCCAGCGTAAAAACAGAAATTAGAGGTTGCAAAATCTTCTCGAATTTGCAATACCCCTAATCTCTGTAATTTGCTGTTTTGCTATGTCGATATGCAGGCTGTGTTTCACTCTCCTGCAATCTTCTGTATCACGCTATCCATGCAGATAGCCTGTCCGCTCGATTGACGCCCCCACCAATGGCAACCGAGTGCGTCTATGATGACCTCACCCTGCTGTTTGAGTTCCTGTGCCAAGTAATGCGATACCAGCCACCACTCGAAAACCTCGTCGTCCGTATCGACAAAAGGATACATGTATTCCTCGTCGATTTTACCTGCACGAATGAGTTCCTCGACCACCTCGTTTTGCCCATAAAACACATGCAAATCTGCTATGCGTTTTGCCCTTGTTTGTCTGTCCATATTTTTAGGTTTTACATTCAACAAGGGGGAGGGGCTTTTGTCGGTGTAGATGAATGGAGATGCTATATATATACCCTGTTTGAGTAGCCTTTCAATTAGGTTTGATATTCGATGTAGAAATATCATTGGTATCTGTAGTTTGTTGTTTGAAGGGCTATGAATAAATTGATTCTATTTATATAAATTGCCCCCCTCTCTCTCCTTTTGGGTTGGGGGGGGGCATGCAGGTCATGTGCATGGATGATTTACTCTTCTTCCTTTTTGAATAAGGATAGATACTTCAATAGCTCTATATTCGTTTTTTTAATGGGCGTAAAAAGTTTAATATCTGAGGGAATTGGGTTGAAAAATCCAACACTATTCAGTTTAAGACTTTTTAGAAGTTTTGATTGAATCTTTGAGGGGAAAGTGATTGTAAATAGGTTTAACGATTTTGCAAAATAAATTAGCCATAGTAAATCATACTGATTATCGTCAATAAATTTAATTTTTTCATTCAAAAGATTTTCAATAATTTGGCTAATTTCTGCAACAATTTGTTTCTTCTTTTTGTTCTGTATGATTATTTGTTCAATGATACCAAGGATTTGGGGGAAAGACTTATTTCGACGCTCTTTAAGCATCAATAGAAGACTGATTACTTTTGCCAGATTTTTACCTTGAAAATTAAATTTTAATGAGTGATCTTCGTTATATAATTCGCTTAAGAATCGGTCAACAACTCCTGTACCCGTGTATTTTTTATCAACCTTCAATGTTCCCCGAATAGAATTCTCAAATCTTTTGTAGGAAATATGTTTCTTATATTTTAAAGAATAAGGTTGATATTCGGCCGTCCATTCTCTAAAAAGTCCTTCAGGTAATTCATCAACTGAGCATTTACTCTCATTAAGAGTGAGGTTAAATAAAGCCATTTGTTTTTGTAATACCTTACAAATAAAATTGGCATCATGTTTAGATTGACATAAAAATCGGTAATCATCTTTAAATCTGACAGCGAGAAAGTCAATATTCTTGATTTCTTTTGAAACTTCAGTATCAATTGCACTTAATATGATTTCTGCTATTAAATCAGAAATAGCAGGGCCAATAGGAATACCATTTGTGCATCCGTCATTTGAATTTTGAAATAACCTATCAAGCACTAATCCAACATAAGCATTATACTTATTCCTGTTTCCCTTTTGGCGTATTTCTGTTTTCGTATGAATAGCCCAAGCAATGCTATGGGTATAAATAGAGGGATAAAAATTCTTTATGTCTGTTTTTAAAACATATTTATAATTATATGCTTCTGCTACAATATCATTTTCAGCCATTTCCAAAAATTCATAAATCATTCGTCCTGATCTTAAATTTCCGAGCATGCCCTCATGTTTTTTTGAAACAGGAATTGGAAAGCTGTAAGAACATATTTTATTTTGTGGTCTAAACAAAACTTTTAGTATCTCCTCCCATGAATTTATTAAATACCATACGATGTCATGGTATATTTTAGGGGCAATAATTCCGAATGTTCTGTCTGTAAGTTCTGTTTTGGGAAATGACACACTAACCAGATCATATTTCTCTGGTTCAAATTTGGGTTGGACTCCACTAGTATCTATTGCGAAATAAGGTGTGGCTTTCAATTTAAATTTCGTAATGTTGAAGCAGGGCGGAACGACATATTGCTCGGGGTAATAGCCTTCTTCTAAAAGCCATTTTGCGACAACTGCCTTAGGAGTTTTTTCTATAAGTTTTTTTGTGTCGTTGATATGCCTTTGAGGGAGTTTCATAAAGTATGAATTTTTGTTAGGTATTATCAAAATTAAGAAATTATCTTTGATTTTGGAAGGACAAATTTAAATATCCATTTTTAGCTGAGATTTTTAGGAAAATATCTCCTATTTAGTAGGAAAAGCCCCCATGCGTTAGCATGAGGGCTGTATATGGATTCTTTATTTGCTGGTTGCTATTCAAATGCAAAACCTTTGAAATCTTCCTTATCGAGTTTGTTTTGCTCTACCTGTTCTATGACTGCATTATATTGTTCCTGCATATCGAGCACCTTTATAAAGTAGGGCAATGAAACCTTTTCGGGCAGGTTTTTGCATCGTTTATCGAGTTGGTAGGTTATGCTTATTGGCTCTGTTCTCGATAAGCCTATTGCATTATACTTGGTAAGCAATACGGACATCGCTCGTTTATCCCACTTGGGAACGGCAACACCTTTCACCTTGCAGAAATCGCATATCTCCTTATAAATCCATGCATTGGTCTTTTTAACAGAGGAATTGATAAAACAGCCTGCTGTCAGTTCGTAGCCGTTAGAAATAGGCTTTATAAGCCCTAATTGCTGACACTCTTTAATGAGAGCTGTTATCGTGTTTCTCGATAAGCCGATACTCTTTGCAATTTGACTGTTGCTTCATTGGACGGTATCTGTATTATTAAGGCATATTGCCTTTAATAAGAGCAGAAAGCCTGCAATCTTGGCGGGATAGTTCCTCTTAAAGTAACTGTTATCGAGGAAGAAATAGTTGCTCTTTTCTGGCTTTATATAGTAGGTATTTCGCTTTATAAAACCTCTGTCTGCATCTTCTTTAGTGGTAGTCTGCACCGTCAGATAACCTGCATCCTTTAGCCGTTTAATGCTCCGTCGTATGGTTCGTTCAT
>OGXB01000470.1_pt1 | contig 30651 bp, 19 predicted proteins | sample 1576161 | NCBI WGS metagenome assembly OGXB01 (sample SAMEA3541474, study PRJEB24748) | human gut metagenome | biome: human gut; feature: human-associated habitat; material: faeces | place: China | collected 2012
ACCAGCCAGAATGACGCAGAAATCAAAACTTGCATCAAAATGCTGATGGATACGGTGTACAGGAATTTGCCAACAATGAGTCGTTACATATTAAAAGTATATATCCGCTTACACCTTTGCAGGAAGGAATACTTTTTGAGTCAATAAATAACAGTAATGATGGATATATAATACAGGCATTATTTGATTTTTCGGATATACTGCAGGTTTCCCGCCTAAGAAAAGCAATTGAAAAGCTGTTTTCTATACATGAAGTATTACGTACACGTATTCTCTATGATGGCTTGGAGCAACCTTATCAAATAGTAGTTGAAGAGAACAACATTGATTTTCAATATTTTGACTGTAGGAAAACCACAGAAAAATATTATTTGGAATTGATTGCTCAAGACAAAAAGGATGGAATCTCATTTGGAAAAGATCCACTTATTCGTTTTAAACTCTTTCATATGAAAAATAGACAGTTTTTACTGCTCATGACATATCATCATATCATTATTGATGGTTGGAGTACGGGAGTTATGTTAAAAGACTTAACAAATATTTATAACAATATACATTGCAATATAAAGCCGATAGGTGAAGGCAGTTATCGGAAATATGTGCATAAATATGGAAAGGGAAACAATAGTGTTGATTTAAATTATTGGAAAGAATTATTGGGAGATTTTTCTGGTGCAAATTGTATTAATTATGGTTTTTTAGTAGATAAGAATAAAAGAAATGAGATTATAGAATGGCATATTTCTGAATCATTGTTTAATAGGGTAAAGCAGTGCATGACAGAATATAATATTTCCGTTAATACACTTGTGGAATATATATGGGGAAGAGTATTGCAAAGTTATCAAGGAAGTAATGATGCTGTATTTGGAAAAGTTATTTCTGGACGGGAAACAGTCAGTGAGGCGGATAATGTTGTAGGTTTGTATATAAACACGATACCTGTCAGAGTAAAAAGCATTCATGGAAACACTATAAAAGAGGCACTGCAGAATTTGCAAATACAGGGAATCAATTCACTAGAGCATGGAATGTGTTCTTTGGCAGAAATCCAAAAACAGACAGAATATAAAGATAAACTAATTAGAACAATCATCGTTTTTGAGAATTTCTATATTGCCCAGGAAGATAGCACTAACAAAATTGATTTTATGTCAGCGTTACGAAAAGTAAAAGAAGATAACAATTATGATATTACTCTGACTGCTGAAGTAACAGATACATTGCATTTTGATATTATGTATGATGAGGAAAAATATTCCAAATCAGATATCGAAGTTGTCAAGGATAGATTTAATGCCTTGTTGGAGCAATTATGTAGCAGGGCCATACTCCTTGAGAATGATTTGGAATTGTTGTCGCCACAAGAAAAAGAAGTGATATTAGGCACATTTAATGATACAAAACTCAATTGTAAAGAAATGGTATTCTGGGATCGCTTTATAACAGTAGTTGAAAATTTTAGTAACAATATAGCTTTGGAATGTTGTGATGAGAAAATAACATATCAGGAATTGTACGAAAAGTCCTGTGCGGTTGCTGCTAATTTGATTCGTATAGGGGTGTGTAAAAACGACATTGTAGCACTTGAAATGAATAATTCTATTGAAACAATCATTGCAATACTGGGAATCTGGAGAATAGGTGCAGGGTACGTTCCGATAGATCCTGACTATCCAGTTACTCGCAAAGATGAAATAAAGAGTGATTGTCATTCTTGTATTACAATTACTAACATTGCGGATGAACTGTTGGATGGAAAAGTGTACATTAATGAGTTAATGGTCGAAGGAATGAAAAGTGATTATTATGAAACTGCTCCAGAGAATATAGCTTATGTCTTGTATACATCGGGAACTACCGGGAAACCGAAAGGTATTATGGTCACACAGAAAAATGTTTGTTCCTATATCGAATCATTTAATGCAGAATTTAGTACAAATACAGAAACTAAAATTTTGCAGCAGGGGACTTATACATTTGATGTTTTTGTTGAAGAAGTTTTTCCTACATTATCTACCGGAGGAACTGTTGTAGTATATCCCAAAAAGGGGGGATTTGATTTTGAAGATTTATGCAATTATATGAACGATCATAATGTAACAATTATCAGTTGTTCCCCGTTAGTTTTAAATGAGATTAACCAATTGAATGTAACACCAAATATAAAAGTATATATTAGTGGTGGTGATGAATTAAAAGACACACATTATTCAAATCTTATTGGGCATTCCAGCGTTTATAACACATATGGTCCCACAGAAGCTACTGTATGTGCAACTTATTATCGGGTTTGTCCGGAGGATAAAGTAATAATTCCTATCGGCAAACCTATCACCAATGTTATGGTTTATATAATGAATGAGAATGGATTATGTGGCTTTAATTCCCGTGGAGAAATTTGTATAGGAGGATATGGAGTTACCGATGGATATATTAATAATCAAGCTCTTACCGATGAAAAATTTGTCATGAATCCTTATGGTGAAGGGCGGATATATAAAACTGGAGATATCGGTAGATGGTGTGAAAATGGAAACATTATCTTTGACGGAAGAATTGACAATCAGATAAAAATTAGAGGATATCGTGTCGAATTGGGTGAAATTGAAGCTGCTGTTAAGCAAGAGTTAGAAGTATCTGAAGCTGCAGCTTTATTAAGAGAAGTCAAAGGAGAGAAAGTGATTTGTCTATACGTGCAGGGAAGTGATGTCGGTAAGGAAACGATCTATGAAAAGCTGTCTAAAAGACTACCTATTTACTTGGTTCCATCTAGAATAAAAATTATGGATAAACTGCCAATAAAATCTAATGGAAAGATAGATATGGACAAGTTGGAAATTCCAGAAGTTATTAAGAATATAGATGGAGACCAGGATTATGAAAAACTCAGCACGGATGAAAAGAAGATGATTGATTCTTTTGTAAAAGTGTTGGATCAAGAGGTTGCGTTCAATGACGATTTCTTTGAACTTGGTGGGCATTCTCTAATAGCTGCTCGATTACTTAATGAAGTAGAAAAGAATTTTGGCGTCAGATTAAAAATTTCAGATATCTTTAAAGAACGTACCCCTAAGAAGATTTATGAGAAAGTTAAATCTATTGAAACAAAAAAACAAGCAGGTTTTGATGATTTGGTTGAGGAGATTTTTTGATCTCCTCGGCCCGAAAAACAGGAGGAAACAATGGGAAAAAAATATAAAATGAGTTCAGCGCAGAAAAGATTATTTGCACTATATGAAATAGACAAAAATAGCATAGCTTATAATATTCCGTCTTTATATAAAATTGAAGGCGAGATAAATATAGTAAAACTCAATGATGCTGTTATTCAATTAGTTAACCGTCATGAAATATTGAGGACTCATTTTTCACATTATAAGGACAATTTTGTACAAGAGATAGAGGAAAGTGCAGTATTTAAGGTAGGATACCAAGAGACAAATGAAGTAGAGATTAAAGAACTTATGGAGGATTTTATTCAGCCATTTGATTTAGAAAAACTTCCATTAATGCGAATGAAAATTATTAGAAATACTCAAAATGGTGAATGTTTCTTGCTATTTGATATACACCATATTATTTGCGACGGTGAATCTGTAGGCATTTTTTTTAGCGAATTAGACAAAATTTATAGGGGAGCAAAATTACCAGAATTAAAATTTCAGTATAAGAATTTTAGTGCTTGGGAACAGAAGCAAACATTTCAAGAACAGGAGGAGTATTGGTTAAATGAGTTTTCGGGTGATTTGAATTGTTTGGAATTGCGGACTGATTATGTAAGACCGGCATGGCAATCATTCAAGGGACACAGCTTGGAATTTTCTGTCGAGAGAGATACAGTTGAAAGAATTCGTACTTTTTGTTCTCAAATGCACGTTACTGAATTTATGCTTTTTATGTCTGTTTTCAGTATCTTATTGCAAAAATATACTGGTCAGGAAGATATTGTGATTGGTTCACCGATGTTAGGTAGAACTCTTCCTGATTCGCAGAATCTTATCGGCATGTTTGTCAATACAGTTGCAATACGTAATGACATTAATAAAAACTATACATTTAAAGAAGTATTAATGCATACAGCGGAGAAATGCCTTTTGGCATATGATAATCAGAATTATCAATTTGACGATCTGGTGAGAAAACTATCTGCCCATAAAGATAATTCAAGAAATCCCTTATTCGATGTTATGTTTGGAGTACAAAATGGCGGAACATGTATTGTAAAAATAGGTAATGCCAATTTAGTGCCAACAAAAATAGAGGGAAATGTTTCCAAATTTGATATAACACTTATGATTGACAGTGAAGAAGATGGGTATATCTTATACTGGGAATACAATAGTGATATTTTCCGGGGATCTACAATTAGGCGAATGGCAGAACATTATATAACATTGCTGAATAATGCTATTGACCATTATGCAGAGACTATAGACGATATCGAGTATATATCAAAAGTGGAATGTAATGAATTGATTCATATGTTTGAAAATGAGGATAAAGAACTGTATTCTGATAAAATTCTGATTACAGAATTTGAAAAGTGTGTTGAGAAATATCCTAATAATATAGCATTAGAGTATCAAGACAAGACACTTACTTACTGTGAGCTTAACCAACTTGCTAATAATATAGCAGCAGCGTTAAAAAAAGAAGGTGCAGAACAGAAATCAATTATAGCATTATGGGCAGATACATCTTTTGAAAGAATTGCGGCAGTATTAGGTATTCTGAAGATTGGTTCAGCATATATGCCTATTGATATAGCGGCTCCTATAGAACGTGTAAGATACATGATAAAGAATGCAGGGGTACGCTTTGTTATTCAGGATGCAGGTATTTCTAAAATATTTGCGGAAGAAGCAGTAACCTTGCATTTACAGGAGATTGTGACATATAAGGGAGCAATAGTGCATGAAAAGTATGAGGCTGATATTCCGGCATATGTAATATATACTTCAGGCTCTACTGGAAATCCAAAAGGAGTTGTTGTAAATAACAGAAATATTGTGAATGAAATTTTCTGGCATATAAAAGAGGCAGAATTAAATGAAAATACTATTTTTGTGCAGAATACAGCTTTTATTTTTGATGGTTCCGTTATTGAGATTTTTTCTGCTTTACTATGTGGAGGTAGATTAAGATTAGTAAGCGATACAGATAGAAAAGAACCGGAAATGTTTTTAAAACGGATTAAAGATGCTAATATTTATATTTTACCTTCCATGTTTAGAGCCGTAATGGACTATGCAATTACAAATGGCTTGGAGAAGGAACTTAATTCTTACCATAGATTGGGATTGGTTGCTGAAAAAATTCCGGAGGACTTGATTGAACGTTATTTACAAATTGATGGGAGTAATCTGAAAAATGTTTGGAACTTGTATGGACCAACAGAAACAACAATAACAGCATCTTTTTATTATCTAAATGAAAATATGGATTATAAGCATATACCAATCGGCAGACCGATTACAAACTACAATATTTTTATATTAAATGGAAATAGTTTGTGTGGACATGGTGTAGTTGGAGAAATATGCATATCAGGGGTCGGTGTATCAGAGGGATATATAAATAATAAAGAAATGACTGAGAAAGTGTTTGTGGATAATCCATTTGGAAGTGGTGTTATGTATCGCACGGGAGATACCGGCTATATTAATGAGAATAATGAGATTGTGATTTTAGGCCGTATTGATGAGCAAGTAAAAATACGGGGATTCAGAGTGGAACTGCAGGAGATTGAAAAGCAGATTATGCGTTTAAATGGTGTGGATGAGGCGGTAGTAATTCGTAAAAAAGATTCTAACGGAGATTTTTTGGCAGGATACTATACAGGGACATTGCGGGAAAGTGACTTAAGAGATGCAATATCAGGATTCTTGCCAACGTATATGATTCCGGAATATTTGATTCCAATAAAGAGTTTACCACATCTGCCAAACGGAAAGATTGATAAAAAGGATTTGGAAAGCAGACTTATCCGGCATCATAGAAATTCTACAAAACCGATTACTGCTGCGGAAAAAATAATTTGTGGTATATATGAGGAAGTATTGGAAATAGACGAAGTTGGAAGAGATGATAGCTTTTTTGAACTTGGTGGAGATTCTATAAAAGCGATACGGATTGTTTCAAAGCTTAGAAATATCGGTTATCAGATAACTGTTAAAAGTATTATGCAATTAGCGAAACCTGTATTGATAGCAAAGGAATTACAAAAAATGAAGATGACAGACGTAGAAGTACAAAAAGCTACGGGGGAGGTAGTGCTTAGTCCAATACAGTATAGGTTTTTTGAGGCAAAACTTGAAAATCCGGATCATTTTAATCAAAGTGTTATTCTTACTACTAATGAACAAATCAATTTATCCGCAATTAAGTATAGTATGAAATGTATTCTGGAAAACCATGATCAACTGAGAGCTGTTTTCGATGGTAAACATCAAGAGATACGAGATCAGTTTGACGAGGGGCAGTATGCACTTTACTTGTTTAATTTAAAAGACAGTAATTTAGAGGACTCCTTGAGAAAAGTGGGTAATGAGTTGCAAAAGCATATATCGCTTAGTAAGAAAAAACTAATATGCTGTGCCGTTATCGAGAGCCGAGATTTCCATGCGTTAATGATTTGTATACATCATTTGGTTATAGATGGCATATCATGGAGTATTTTAATTGAAGATATAAATGAACTATATGCGGGATATATGAGAAATAAAACTGTGAATATTCCCAAAAGAACGACCTCATTCAAAGAATGGAGTGAAACTTTATCCAATTATTATCAGAAGGGCAGGAATAACGAGGAACTTCTTTATTGGAGAAAGATAAGTAAACGGCTTGGTAATAGTAAGCCCCTATTTAGTGAGGTATCTATAAGCACATTAAGAGAAGTACAGTTTAGGCTTTCAGAGGAGATTACGTCAAAGTTAGTTAAATTAGGCCAGGAAATTATATCGATGAATCCAAATGAAGTATTACTTACTGTACTGATAAGAGTATTGACTATTTTGTTTAATCGAAAAGACATTTCAATTCTCATTGAAAGTCATGGACGCCCTGAACTTTGTGAACAGATTGACATTACAAGGACAGTCGGATGGTTTACAGCACTTTATCCTGTTCTGTTTGAAAAAATTGGAGATGATTATTTTGATGATTTATTGATTATAAAAGAAAGACTGCGCTCTATACCAAATAATGGGGTAGGATATGATGTTGCTCGAATGAATAAACTGTTAGATCCTGATTATCATGAGCCATTAATAACATATAATTATTTTGGCAATAGAGAAGCAGAAAATGGAATAGACTCGTATACATTAAGACCATCGAATTATGAAATTGGGAATAATATAGATATACGGAATCATTTTGGAAGTCCTTTGTCGGTTAACGCAGAAATTATAAAAGGAAAATATTGTGTTGATATTTCCTACCCAATTTCTATGATTACAGAAAAAGAATATCTGGCGTTTAAGAATATGTTTTTAGAACAGGCAGAGAAATATGTAATAGCATTAGAAGCTCGGAAAGAAAGAGTGACAACCCCATCAGATTATTATCAAAATGATATATCCTTGCAAGACTGGTCGATAATCACTCGAAAATTAACTATGTTTGATGAAAAGTTAGAAGATATTTATTGTTTGACACCCTTGCAGGAAGGAATGTTGTATGACAAGCTTCGTAATGTTGACTCATTAAATTATGTACTTCAGACAGTTATCAAATTAAGAAAACCTATTGATCTATCTATCATGGAAGATGCGATTGAAAGGCTATCGGAAGCACATAGTATTCTTAAAACGCATATTTTTTATGATGGTATTGCTAAACCTAAACAAGTTGTTCCAATTACGAGAAAAATAGGGCTTGAATACATTGATCTGACTGATAAACAAGGTAAGAATGATTTATTTGAAGATATATGTAACAATCAACGTAATAGAGGATTTGATTTTGAACGGGATAGCCTTATTCGATTTGTTGTCTGCAGACTGTCTGACAAGGATAATAAAATTATAATTACAGCTCATCATGTAATAATGGATGGGTGGAGCTTTCCAATAATTGTTAATGATTTAATGAAGCTGTACGAAAATAGAGATCTTCGTTTAAACAGGCCTAGATATGCAGAATATATAAATTATATGAAGAATAAAGATAATAGCTGTGTATATTGGAAAGAATTATTACAGGGGGTGGAAGAAAAAACGGCTATTATTCCGTTGAAAAAGGATATATCTTTTGAGAATGATATTTTAGAAGTGGAAATGAGTATTTGTGAGTCCGATGTTAAAAAGATTGAAAAACTTGCTCGAAAATATCATGTAACAACAAATACGTTTGTAGAGACGGTGTGGGGAATACTTCTGCAACAGTATAACGGGATTGACGATGCAATTTTTGGAAAAGTTGTATCTGGTCGAAATATAGATATACCAGAAATCGAAAAAATGGTGGGACTATTTATCAATACAATTCCTGTTCGAGTAAAAAGCGAGAGAGATATTAAATTTATTGATCTGCTAAAACGTATTCAAAATCAATCTGTAGAGAGCAGCGAACATGACCATATTTCTTTGATGAAAATACAGGAAGAAGCAGGGATAGGAGAAAATTCTGTGCAAACGGTCCTGGCTTTTGAAAATTATTATGTAGATGATGCATCGATGGATTATGGCTATGAGGTTGAAAATTCGAAAGAGCAAACTGATTTTGATCTAGCATTGGCTGTTAGCCAGGATAAAAGATTAAGGTTCAATCTTATGTACAGAGTTGGAAAGTATTCTACAATAGAAATGGATTATTTATTGGAACATCTGAAAAACTTGATTCAGGATGTGTTGTCTGATCCTGAAAAAAAGGTATCAGAATTATGTGTTGTAAGCCAGCAGGAAAAAACGGACATTATGACACTATTTAATCGACCAATAAATGATTTCAGTAAGGATACAGTTATAGATCGCTTTGTGAAAATAGTAGAAAGATTTCCAGAAAAAATTGCAGTTGAAAGTGAAGTGGACCGATTGACTTATCATGAGCTAAATCAGAGATCCAACTATATTGCAATGAAATTAATCGATTTAGGAGTAAAACAAAATGACATTGTAGCAATTCTGATGGAACGCTCATGTGAAATGTTAGTTGCTATAGTATCCGTTTTAAAAGCTGGAGCAGCGTACCTTCCAATAGCGCCTAATCAGCCAAACGATCGTATCCATTACATGCTTACTGATTCTGAAGTAAAAACCGTTATTGTTGATCATATGAGACAGAATGTAACTGCATTAGATGAGCAGTATATCATTGATTTAAGTAAACAAACTGATGTAATGGATAATAATATCCATCTGGATATTATGCCGGAAAATCTTGCTTATACGATATATACTAGCGGAACGACAGGAAAACCAAAAGGAGTCCTTATTGAACATAGAAATCTAATCAATTTGGTAGATTGGTTGGCAAAAGAACTGCAGTTGAATGAAGAATCCAAAGTGATTCAGAATTTTGCTTTTATTTTCGATGGATCTGTTTGGGAGATATTTCCAACTATTTTATCTGGTAGCTGTTTGAGGATTGTTTCAGACGAAGAAAAGATGAATCCTGAGAAAATGATTAGCGTATTCTCAGGAGCGCATTTGACAATTATACCGTCTATGTATAGAGAACTTTTAAATTATGCAAAAAAGAATGGAAAATTATCGCAATTGCATTCTTTAAAGACGTTATTATTAGGCGCAGAAGAATTGCCTAAAGATCTGGTAGATGATTTTTTTGTTACAGGAAGAGAGTGTAAGAATATTCCAAGATTGATAAATGCATACGGTCCAACAGAAACAACAGTATGCTGTACCTATTACGAACTGGATAAAGATGGTAATCATGTCCCATATATAGGAAAATCTATCAATAATACGCAAGCGTATATTGTACAAAACGGCCATTTGGCTGGAATTGGTATGGTAGGAGAAGTTTGCATAAGTGGTAACGGAGTTGCTCGGGGATATCTAAAACGCGAAGAATTGAATAGAGAAAAATTCGTATATTATCCATTTAAAGAAAATGTAAGAATGTATAGGACAGGGGACTTAGGCAGATGGAATATTGATGGAAATATTGAATTACTGGGAAGGATTGGAGAACAAGTAAAAATTAGGGGATTTCGCATAGAACTTGAAGAAATAGCACAAACTCTCAGAAAGTATCCCAAAATAGAGGATGCAGCAGTAATTTATGATAAGTATGAATCTGGAAAGTTAATTGCATATTGTGTAACCGCTGCTCCGCTTGATATTACTGATTTAAGAAACTCGCTATCCAATTATCTGAATGCTTATATGGTTCCAGATGAAATCATATGTATTGATTCAATTCCAAGAACTCTTAATGGTAAAATAGATCGGAGAGCTCTACCTAAAATAAATAGCAAAAGAGAATCTATAAAGGTTCCGCAGACGCTCGAAGAAAAGGTGCTTTATGAGGTGTTGGAGGAAACATTAGGATTTAGTGAGTTTAGTATTGATGATAATTTTTTTGTAATAGGCGGGAATTCATTGAAAGCTATAAGTGTCATGACAAATCTAAAGAATAAAGGGTATTCGATATCGGTAAGAGATATTATAAAATATCGAACCGTGGAAATGATAGCTTTGCATATGAAGAAAGAAAACGTACATGGAACAGAAATAGTGAAAAAGTCTTTGAATGAGAGGAGGAAAGATAAATTTGGATCTATTTCAACAAGTTCTAATTACGAGGTTGAATTTGAGTATGCTGCAACAGAATTACAGAAATTTTATCTGAATAGCAAGACTTTTATTCAGGAGATTGTAGAAGTTAGTTGTGGAGAGGAAAAACTTCTGAATGTCCTTAACAATATAGTAAAAGCACAAAGTGTTTTACGAAGTGTAGCGACTAGAAAATCAGACTGGATTATTTCTGAGATAAAACATATGCATGATATGAAGAGTGCAATTATTGATGTTGAATATGAGAAAGTAAACACTATGATTTGTCAACTTGTTGCAGAATATAGGAAAAGACTTGGAAACGACAGATTTCCATTGACTGAAATACATATTTTGCGTGAATCGAAAATCAAGTTTACGATTTTATTGTTAGCTCATCACTGTATATGGGACAAGTCAAGTTCGTTGATATTTAATGAGTTAATAGAGGATTCTTTGAGCCTTGAAAATTATATGCCGGATAATGGAAGATATTCAGATTATGTTATGAAAATTAATCAAACGGACAAGAAATTATTTAATATGTACGATGAATGGCCGCTTAAAAGAGTGGTTAAGTCCCAAAATGTCCGGCTCAGTATATCTAATGGCAAAGAAAAAGAGTTTTTAGCTAATCCATGGAAGATAGTTGAAGAAATTATTTATTCTATTGGAAAAAGTAACGGTTTGTTAATGGATAACAAACTGCTTTTATATGTAGTACAGGATGACAGAACATATTTTGAAAAAGATACTGCAATGCTGATAGGGCAATGTTTAGATCTTATGCCGGTTGAAATGGACATGGAGAAAATAGGTTCCTTAGAAGAAAGTATAAAGTGTTTGCAATCTAAAAAGGCTTTATACAATCTGAATTATATTTCGCTTTCTTCTATGAACGCAGATAGAATCAGAGAAATGTTCAGTAGTGTCTTAATTCTAAATTTCCAAGGCCAATATGAGATGGATGAAAAGTTGGCTGAGGTCTGGTTGCTGGAAGCAGAAAAAGCTGTTCCATCAACAGAGATATTTATTGGGCGGTGCAAAAATGCATTACTTCTTTCATATCCGATATTTGATAATTGTACATCGGATATTGAAAGTACATTAATTAAAATTTGCAAATAGAGTAATATGGGCAGTGCGGTGCAAAGCCTCGCTGCCTATAGATTAGGAGGAAAAATGGATAAGATTAATTTCGGGAATACTTATAATAGTTTCTATAGTAGCGTGGTAGACATTTTTGAAAAGACAGTCTCAGAATGTGGAAATCAAATTGCAGCGAGATATAAAGACAATGCAATGACATACAAGCAGCTTAACGCTAAAGCAAATGCAATTGCTGAATTGGTTGCCTATTATACACATGAAAAGAATCCGGTTGTTGGTATTATGATTGATCGTTCGCTGAATTCTCTAATAACTATGATTGGTATCATTAAAGCGGGCGCTGTGTTTTTGCCGCTTGATGGTAAGCAGCCAGAGGAAAGAGTAAAATATATCTTAAAAAACAGTGGAGCTGAAATTTTAATAAAAGCAAGTAATAACGATATTGTAGTTGTACCGGAAAATGGTGATTATATTACGCTTAATATTAATTTTAAGCTTCTTCCAGATGCAAATAACATTGAAATTAATATTGGAGCAGACAGTTTGGCATATATTATTTATACATCAGGAACTACAGGAAAACCTAAAGGGGTAAAGGTAACACATAAGAATTTAGCCAATTTTTCATTGTGGCTTGCAGCTTATGGAAATATGGGGAAAGAGACAAAAATGCTGCATATGTTTTCAATCATTTTTGATGCGTCTATTATTGAGACTTTTCCCTGTTTGATTTCCGGCGGAATGGTGAGAATTCTGGATGATACTGAAAAAACAGATCCTCAGTTATTATTGGAAGAAATTGAGGGGGCACAAACGTTAATGATTCCCTCATTTTTTAGAGCAATATTTGAATACGCAAAAGCTTCTGGAAAAGTACATATTCTTGAAAACTTTGATAAGCTTTACTTTGGAGCAGAAGCATTACCAGGGGATCTGATGAAAGAGATTTATAAAATCATGCCGCATAAATTGAACAGTGTGTATAATCTGTACGGACCTACTGAATGCACTGTGGCTGCAACTGCGTATCAATTCACTGAGACTTCTGATCTTGACAATATTACGATTGGGCGTCCCATAAATAATACAGAAATATATATATTGAAAGACAATAAAATGTGTGATATTGGAGAGACAGGTGAGATTATTATAGGCGGTAGAGGGGTAACCGCAGGATATGTTAATAATGAAATACTTACCAAAGAGAAATTTATCTATGTTCCAGAAATTTCCGAATCAAGATTATATAAGACTGGAGATATCGGATACTGGTTGGAAGATGGAAACATCAAACTGATAGGAAGAAATGATGCGCAGGTCAAAATCAACGGCTATCGCATTGAATTAGGTGAGATTGAGCAGAGTTTACGCAAAATTGACAAAATAAATGATGCATTGGTGTTATATTCTAATGATGAAAAGGGGATGCTTTTTGCGGCATTTTGTGTTGCACAAAGCAAGCTGGATGAAGAAAATATAAAAAAAGAACTCTCAAATTATATTCCCCAATATATGATACCCAATAATATCTATCAATTAGAAGAATTCCCTTATACGGTTGGCGGAAAATTAGACCGCCATAAACTGATTGAGGAATACAAAAGTAAGGTCGAGGATAGTGGGGATGATGTTGTAATGGCTATCTTTAGAAAGGTCTTAAATGTTACTAAAGTGTTAACAAGTGACGATTTTTTTGAAATGGGAGGAGATTCAATTAAGGCAATTCAGATTGTATCTGCGCTTAGACGGAAAGGATATGAACTGAAAGTTAGGGAAATATTGGAGGGAAGGAAAATTGATAAAATATTAGAGCGTGTCAAGAAAAAAACTGTTCAAATTGAATATTCACAAGAAGAAATTACTGGAGAGTTTTCATTAAGCCCAATTCAGAAAGTTTTTTTCAATGTAATGAGAATTAATAATCCTAATTATTTTAATCAGTCTTATATGCTTGAAACGGATGAAGTTATTGATATTGATGCTGTTAAATATAGTTTAGATAGAATTACGCTGCATCATGATTTGTTACGTTCGGTATATTTGGAAAAAAGCCAAAAGATATTACCATTTTGCAAGGGGACGCATTATGGATTAGATATTTTTGACATTGATAATGGAAATATTGAAGAATTCATACTTAAAAAGACGGAAGAAATTGAGCGAAGTATAAATATAAAAACAGGACCCTTGATGAGAATAGGAATATTTAGAGGCAAAAAAATGAATTATTTGTTTTTCTGCATCCATCACTTGGCAATCGACGGTATTTCATGGAGGATTTTGATTGATGATTTTTTGAATTGTTATCATGGATTTATTGAAAAAGCAGAATATTGTTTGCCTCAAAAATCAATTTCATTTAAGGAATGGTCAGAGGATATATGGGAATATGCAGATAGCAAGGAATTACATAGAGAAATAGCGTATTGGAAGTCAGTAAACAATAAAATTAAAAATGGGAAATTTGCTGGTAAAAATGTAAATAATGAATTTGAATTATCCATGTTAGAAGCGGATATGGATTCAGAACATACAAAGCATATGTTGTATAGTATTTCAGATGCATTTAATACTGAAATTAATGATATTTTATTAGCTGCATTGGTACGAGCTGCAAGTAAAAAAAGCGGAAATTCAACGATTGCAATAAATCTTGAGGGGCATGGAAGGGAACCAATACACAAAGAGGCCTATACTGATAGAACTGTAGGATGGTTTACGACAGAATATCCCGTAGTATTTGAAAATGTGGGTAATGAATCAAGTCGGGATCTGATAACTGTAAAGGAAACCCTTCGTGCGATTCCCAATAAAGGACTTGGATATATTATTTTGCAAAACACATATCCCGACATGTTCACTTCCATTGATCCAGATATTACTTTTAATTATCTTGGAGAATTTGGGCAAGAAGGCAATTATGGATTTTGTATTAGTGAAATCAAGAAATCAAGAGATAAGGATATAACAAATGCTTTTCGGACCCCAATAACAATTAATTCAATGATAATTAACAAAAAATACCATATGGAGGTAACTTATGAAAATAACATATTTAGTGGAGAGTATATTGAAGAGCTAATTCATTATTTTTTGGCAGAATTAGAAAATATCATTGAAATGTGTAAAGGAATAAATGAACCGATAAAAACACCTTCAGATTATGGAGAAACCGGATGGAATTTTGAAGAATTGCAATATGTCACCAGAAAATATGAAAAAATTGGAAAGAAAATTGTAGCAATTAATGAATTAACTCCGATGCAAGAAAGCATGTTGTACCATAAACGGCTGTATCCAAATTCAAGTGAATATACTGTTCAAGTTGATTTGTCTGTGAATGAGGATATACATATTGAAACTTTATATAAGGCATTAAATCATTTGGCGGAAAATCATGGTTCATTGAGGGCTAATATCATTTATACTGGAGTAAATGAACCGAGGGAAGTTGTTCTTGATAGGGTAGTTTATGAAAGTATGGTTTATGATTATTCGATGGAAGAAAATTCAGATCATATGATTGAAGTAATAAAGAAACAGGAAATACATCGGGGATTTGATTTGGAGAATGAAACATTATTAAGAATAATAGTATGTACACAAGCGGATGGCATGCGGGTAATTATTACATTTCACCATATTATTCTGGACGGTTGGAGTTGCATGCTATTTATTAGGAAACTGTTTGAGACTTATGAAAGACTTTTGGCTGGTAGTCGAACTGACTCGAAATATGAAAATATACAAGGGGAATATGGCAAGTATATTAAGCAGAAAGATAAAAGGGCGGCGTATGAATATTGGAAAGAACTTTTATTCAATTATACAGAGCCTTGTACAATCAAGGCGATGGAGTGTCCTAATAAAGTGAATAAAGATATTCCTGGTAAAGTTGAAATCTATTTAGATAGTGATTTGAAAGAGAGATTAATAAAGTTTACCCATAACTATGCTCTATCAATAAATACGGTTATTGAAACAGTGTGGGGATTGATATTAGGTGTATATACGAGAAAAGACGATATTGTGTTCGGCAAGGTAGTGTCTGGAAGAAATGTCGATATTACGGAAATCAATGATTCATTGGGAATGTATATTAATACGATTCCTGTACGTGTAATCTTAAACTATGAAGAGAAATTGATACATTTACTTGAAAAAGTACATTTGCAGTCTGCTACGGCAAATGATTATGATTTCTGTTCGTTAGAAGAGATACAGCAAATGACGCCGATTAAAAATAAGCTATTAGGTTCAGCCATTTCTTTTGAAAACTATCAAGAATCACCAGGTAGCCAGATTTTTAGGATAAACCAAGTGAGGGAATTATCATCTTTTCCGATTTCTGTAAGCGCGCAGACCGGCAAACAGTTTATATTGAGTTTTTTGTATGATGCCGCAATTTATGGAAAAAATGAAATGACCATGCTGTTGGAACGATTTGTTGATATTTTAAAACAAGTAATTATTAATCCAGATAGAAAGGTAAGGGAGTTAAGCTTTATTACCTTAAAAGAAGAGGAGATGATTAGGAAGTTTAACGATAATAAGGCTGTTTATCCGTTAGAATCCAATATAGTTGCATTATTTAAAGAGCAGGTGAAGAGAACACCAGACCATATTGCCCTTAAATTTCATGACGATACAATGACTTATAAAGAAATGGATGAGAAAGCCATAAGCTTAGCTAATAAGCTGATCATATCTGGTATAGGTGAAAATAGAATCGTACCAATAATTGTAAAACCATGTATTGAAATGGTCATTGGTATATTTGGAGTATTAGAAACTGGTGCAGCGTATCTCCCAATTGACCCAGAAATGCCTGAGGAACGAATTAAGTATATGTTAGAGCAGGTGGGTTCAGAAACTGTATTAACAACGAGCGATCATGATATACCAAGGGTAAAAAAAGTTATTTATATTGATCGAGTAGAAGGGGACATAAAAGATGATGATTGCATCTCTATAGATTCCAACGATAATGCTTATGTTATTTTTACGTCAGGAACCACAGGAACGCCTAAGGGAGTAGTGATTACGCATAGAAACTTAATAAATCATACTTGCTGGCAGATTGAAAATAGTAGATATAATGAAAGTGTTACCATGGTACAGACAATTTCTTTTACCTTTGACGGACATGCTTCAGAAGTATATCCAGTGTTACTTTCCGGAGGCACATTGGTAATTGCTGACGAGATGCAAAGAAAAGATCCTAAAGAACTGTTAAAGTTAATGGAAGGTAATAGGATAACATTTATTCCATCATTACTGCGAGAAGTGATCCGATATGCAGAGGAGTCAAGACAAACTTGTATGCTGCGAAAGTTTGATAAAATGTACATTGCAGCAGAACCAATCATGAAAATGGAAATTTTGAAAATGCTGGGCAATAATCGTAGTAAAATGAAAGATATTTACCATTTTTATGGCCCAACGGAGGCCACGATTACTACTGTAGCAATTAACCTCTCTGATGTTGAAGATGAGGGCATAGTTCCGATCGGACGACCAATAGCAAATACGGAAGTATATATTTTGGATAATAATCAGAATATGTGTGGAATAGGTATTCCGGGAGAAATTTGCCTGGGAGGTGCATCAATATCTAAAGGATATATGAAAAATGATAATTTAACTGAGGAAAAGTTTGTAAGTTTAGGAAACAAAAGAATTTATTGTACGGGTGACATTGGTTATTGGGATGAAAAGGGATTATTGCACTTTATAGGAAGAAAAGATGATCAAATTAAAATACGTGGATTTAGAGTAGAACTGCAGGAGATAGTTTCTATGTTAAGGAAATGTAAAGGAATTGAGGATGCGGCGGTTGTAGTTCAGGAGGTCAATGGGGACAAAGCAATTTGTGCATATATTATTTTGGCTAAGGGTCATAGGACTGATAACGTAAAAGAGCAGCTTGCAACATTTTTGCCAGAATATATGATGCCCCAATATTACATAGAAATGAAAACTTTGCCAACTACAGCGAATGGTAAGATTGATAAACGTGCCCTGCCTTGTCCGGCTAATATTAATGTTCAAAACAAGATAATTTCAGCTCCGAAAACTGAAACAGAGAGAAGGGTTGCTAAGTTATTTAAAAAAGTATTAGATGTTAATGATGTGGACGTTAATGACTCTTTTTATTCTTTGGGTGGACATTCATTAAAAATGACAAGGCTATTGAATGAAATCGAAAAAGATTTTGGAGTACGATTATCATTGAAAGCAGTAATGGAAGCAAAAACAGTGCGAAAAGTAAGCTGTTTGATAGATGAAGGGAGTGGAATTGAAAAAAAGAATATTGCTGCCATTTCCGTTGCAAAACCGCTAAATTAATATAGGAGATGCCTATAGCTCATTAAAGGGCTATAGGCAGGAAAAGAGGTAGAATTATGAAGTCATATTTAAAGAGAAACAAATTGTTGCTTCTGCTGATTTTTTTGATTGGTATAGTAGTTGCTTTTGGAACCGTATATCTTGCGATAATATTGCAAGATATTGTAAACATTGCTACTGAGGGTGATGCAGAAGGCTTCTCTATGGCTTTGCTGAGAGCAGGTATTTATCTTGGTTTGCTGGCAATTTGCAAGTATACATATGGTATATTGGAAAAAATCATTATAAAGCGAATAACTAACCAATTACGTTCTGATATTTTCAGTAGTGCAATGAATAAAGAATTATGTACCTATACCGAAGAAAATGCTGGTGAATATATTTCAACATTAACAAATGACTTAAAAATAATTGAAGAAAATTATTTGCTTCCCCTATTTAAGATAGTGGAAAATATTGTTTTGTTCATTTTTGCATTGGTTACAATTCTACAAATTAGCCCGGAGGTATTAATTACGCTTATTGTATGTATGGTGGGGATGGCCGGCGTTTCATCTTTATTTGGAAACATTCTACAAAAACGACAAGAGTTTTTTTCTAATCAAATTGGGCAATATACTGTCGATATAAAGGATTTGCTCAACGGGTATGAACTTTTTAAGTATTACAATGAAACGCATCATGCTATTATTGAACATGATAGTTTCAATTCAAAACTAACTCGCATAAAGTTTCGGCTAGATTTAGGCATGGCGATTAACCAATCTACTTCTGATATGTTAGGATTGTTAACTATGTTTCTAGTTGTTGTTATTGGCGCATATAAGGTAATTTCTGGGGCGGTTCTTGTTGGGACTTTAGTAGCATTAGTACAGTTAAGTAATTCTTTTGTGAATCCAATTATGGAAATTACTATGAATATACCTAAAATGCAAAGTACGAGAAAGATCATGGAAAAGATTAATAAATTATGCAGCCAAAAAAATGTAGAAAAAACAAGGCTTTTATCATTCAGGGAACATATAGAATACCAAGATGTCTGGTTTTCATATGATAACCAAAATTATGCACTCAAAGGCATTACTTTAAAATTTGAAAAGGGAAAGAAGTATTTAATATTAGGAAAAAGTGGTTGTGGTAAATCAACACTTATAGGGGTCCTTTTGGGAAAATGCAGGCCATACAATGGAATAGTCAGATGCGATGGGAATGATTTGGCAGAATATGAAATAACTGATCTATGTGCAGTAATACAACAAAATGTATATATTTTGAATCGGTCTATAAAAGAAAATATAGAGTTGTATAGAAACTTTTCTGATGAGGAAATAAAAAAAGTGCTATTGTTATGTGGATTTAATGACTTAGATATTGAAAAAAATAGTCTGGATCTATCAGGAGGTCAAAAGCAGAGAATTTCAATGGCAAGAGCTTTAATTAGAAAGAAACCTATTTTACTGATTGATGAAGGAACCTCAGCCGTAGATACTATAACAAGTAATGAGATAGAAGCGGAGTTATTAAAGGAAAAGAATGTCACAATCATTACAATTAGTCATAAAATGAATCCTGAGCTGATGCTGAAGTATGATGAAATCATTTATTTGGAACATGGAAGTATTGTTGAACAGGGGAATTATAGTGAGTTGATTAAACGAAAAGGCAAGGTATACACAGTGTTACAATCACAGCAATAACTTAGCATGAAGTGTAATAGAGAACCCGAAACAAATGTTCCGGGTTCTCTATATGGTAGCAGAAATGATTTCAAGAATGTCGTTTAATTGTTTTCGGCATATTGGATTCTTTTGAGAAAGAACTACTCTACCACTGGAAGTGATAGAGTAGTATTTTCGGAGCTTTCCAGCTATGATCTTAAATTGGCAAGTAACAAATTCTTTTTCGGATAATTCTTTCAGTGCGATGTACACACTACTTTCATTCATAGGATATATAGTGCGCAAGGTATTGGTTATTTCATATCCATAAGAACTATTTGTGGCTAGCAGATTTAAAATCATGAGTCTCAGTAAAGGTGCCGACAGTTTGAATAGTATTTGATTATCGGACAATAATTGTACCTTCATCGCTGGAGATAGTAAGGGAATGGTTACCGTCTCCTATAGTTCCTTTTTTACTTGAAAGTGTATTGCTTGAATAGCTCGCTTTATCCAATTTGCAACTGATGTCATCAGAATTTGTGGCAATATTAAACGACAAATCTTCTGGTGAAGATTTAAATGAAACTGTAATGTCGCCAGATGAATTGTCAATAGATGTATTGCATGATTCATTCAGGCTGCTAATATTTATTTCTCCAGAATCACTATGCATTTTCATACTTGAGGCATCAGTGTTGGAAACAGACACATATCCTGAGTCAGTGCTTATTCCTAAAGAGTCAATAAAACTATTCTTTAGTTTTATATCGCCTGAATCGGATACTATTGTTCCAGTATTGGAGTTAATGTTTTCAATGGTTAAGTAGCCTGAGTCATTTGAAATATTCACTTCAGAAAGTGAAAGAGATTTTAATTCTAACTCACCACTTCCGTTTGAAATTTTTAATGACTTTCCGTAGGATTCAGGAATATATATATCAATTTCCCCAGTTTTACCAAATGATAGACCGCCAAAAAAAGTTTCTCTATCGGAAGAATCATTCTGTGAAATAAGCAATTCTTGATCAGATAATTCAATAGAAACTTTCGGTGTATCCTTTTCTGAATCAGTATCAGAAGAATCATTCCGTGAAATGCTCAATTCATCATCGGATAATTCAACAGAAACTTTCGGTTTATCAGTACACTTCACATGTATTTGATCATCAGTTGATTCTCTAATTGTAAGTTGGTATGACTGAACAACAACAGAGATATTTGCCACTTCATCAATGGAAAAATTCTCAGAGGCTTTTGTGTCTACGTTTGTACATCCAGTAAGTATTATGGATAAAAAAAATAGGGAAAAGAATTTGTAATGCTTCATCTAATCATCCTCCTATCAGATATCTTTGACCTCGATGTTTTGTACAGATAAATAAGCAAAAATAAAAGAAATTACAGTTAATATAACTGGTAAAAGCACATTATTCGCTAAAGTAACGCCACCGATATTTCCCTGCATTAATACAACCAACAAAAAAGAAGCAACAATCGCAGCTTTAGAGGACTTTACAATAAGCCCTATAAAAAGAGCAATTAAACTTATGCTAATTGTCATAATAGACTTTAATAGTAAAATAAAATAAAAGTCAACGGACAAAAGATTAAAGTCAATGGTAAAGGCTGGATTTAAGAATTTGCTTCCAAACAGAATTACAGTATATACCAATAGTTTTGTAAGAACTATTGCAACTACATTAAAAATCCAAACAGCAACCATTTGAGCAGCAATAATTAATTGTCGTTTTATAGGATACGAAAACATAAGATTCATTGTATGGTTTTTATATGATGAAATAGTAAATGAAGAATGCATTACGGTCGCAAAAATCATATATGCAATGCCAGTTATCAATTCAACATTTACTGTAACTCCTGTAGCACCGACTGCGGCATCAGGAACGCCAGTGTCAGGATCATTTGCGATTCCCAAATAAACGAACGCAAACAAAAAAATCAGTATAATACCAGACATGAATATGGCATTGCGTATATACTTGGAAATATTGTTCTTTTTGTATTCGAGTTTGATTAATTTTAACATTTTCATGCACCTTCTTTCCTAAGCTTTGTTTGAGAAATTTCTGGATAAATACTTTTCAATTTGTTACAACTCATATCATTTTTCCTCCTCTGTTAATTTTAAGAAGAAATCTTCCAGAGATTCCGATTTCCTTCCAAGTGATTCAATAGAAACATCATTCATGGAAAGAATTTTTGATATTTCTTGGGGTGATATTCTGTTCTCGTACACACGAATTGTGTTATCACCTATAACTTTGAAATTCTTTATTTCCATTTTGTCGGCAAAAATATAGGAAGCTTTGCTCGTATTATCTACGGTTAGCTCAATGTAAGATAAATTCATATCTGAAATATCTTGCATAGAAATTTCTTTGATCAATTTTCCGTGATTTAAAATGCCTATAGTGTCAGCAATGCTTTCTACTTCAGATAAAATGTGGCTGGAAATCATAATTGTTATACCATATTCCTGGCAAAGCATCTTTAATAAATCACGAATTGATTTCATACCAGACGGATCTAAACCGTTTGTGGGTTCATCTAAAATTATCAGTTCTGGTTTCGTGAGAATTGCGCGAGCAATACCCAGACGCTGCTTCATGCCGAGAGAATATTTATTCACGCTAGTATCTGCAGCATCTATAAGTTCGAGCATTTTTAATGCATTTTTTACACTGTCTGGACTGTAGTATCCCATATACTCACAATGTAAATGTAAATTTTCAGCGCCAGTTAGATGTTCGTAAAAAACAGGAAACTCAATAATACTTCCTATGCGTTTTAATATTCCATACGAAGTTGGAGTCAATATTTCTCCAAAAATTTCAATGTTTCCAGAAGTAGGCTTCCAAAGATTAGTAATCATTTTCATAACAGTAGTTTTGCCGGCACCGTTAGGCCCCAAAAAACCATAGATTTTACCTCGTTCAATGTGAATATTAACATCAGTAACAATCTTTTTGTCTCCAATTGTTTTGGAGAGGGAATTTGTTTTTAGTACATATGTCATATAAATACACTCCTTTCATACTTACATGATATCAGATTAGATTTTCATATTTCTTGAATAAACCTTAAGAAAGTCTGTCGTCAGAAATTAATATGTCAGGAGTGGAAGTTTTAGTGTGAAAATTGTTTCTTTGTAAGGAAGACTTTTTAATTCCAGAGAGCCATTTTGCTTTTCTGCTAAACTTTTTGCGATGGCCAGTCCTAGACCGTTTCCACCAAGATTAGGATTTCGTGAATCATCTAATGTATATAAACGATCAAAAACATTGACAATATTCTTTTTGTCAATTCCTTTGCCTTTATCTCTGATTTCTATAAAAGCAGAATTAGAATCAGTATATAATTCTATACCAATATATTTTCCTTCGTATCCGTATCTGATTGCGTTGGAAATTAAATTGTTTAAAATACGGGAGATCGCATCATCATTTCCACTCACAATGATATTTTGTTCTGGAATTCGGATGTCAACAGTAAACTCTTTTTCTGTCAAAATCTGGTAAAAATCAATAGCCACTTTTCTGCACAGTTCCGATAGATTGATTTTTCCTATTGTTAATTGCATATCACCAGACTCTATTTTTGATAAAGTAAAAAACTTGTTAATAAGATTGATTACTTCTGCAGTTCTTTCATAAATTTTTCTAATTGTACTCATTTCAGAGAAATCAGATAACATGAGCATTTCTGAATAACCTAAAATAACTGTTAATGGCGTTTTTAGATCGTGAGAAATATTGGACAACATTCTTTTGGATGAAAGTTCCGTTCTTCTATAATTTGCTTTTACTTTTTGATGCTCATTCAATATAATATTTATACTTTCCATTAATTCAATTACATATTTATTTCCAGAAAATGACATGACTTTTTCATCTGTATTATATGTCACAATATGTTTTATTGTAGTGGATATTTCTCTAAGCGTTTTTTCAATTCTATTTTTTTGCAATATTAAGTAAATGCTGATTATAAATTGTATAGCAACTAATATTGATAATAGAACGGATATTATATCTTTTTCCATAAGGTCAGACTCCTTCTGGGGTAAAATCACCTAATTTATATCCTATTCCCCATACCGTAAGAATATATTGGGGAGATTTAGGATCATCTTCAATTTTGGTTCTTAATCTACTTACATGTACATTTACGGCATTTTCGTCACTCATATAAGTTTCATTCCAAATAGTAGAATATATCTGAGCTTTTGTATAAACTTTTTGAGGATTTTCTGCCAGAAGTTTTAAAATTTGAAACTCTTTGTTTGTTAATTCCAATTTAGTCTTCTTTTTGTAAACAGTATAATTGTTCAAATTTATTGTAATATCCTTTATTTTTAATACTGTGCTTGCAGGAGTAGATAAGGTATTATTGACCGAGTATTGTGTTGTACGTCGTATTTGAGCTTTGATACGTGCCAAAACTTCTGTCATTGAAAATGGTTTTGTAATATAATCATCAGCTCCAAATCCTAATCCAATGGTTTTATCCGAATCACTATCTCTTGCAGAAATAATGATAATAGGAACAACACTATTATTGCGAATACGTTTCATAACGGAAATACCATTTATTTTAGGTATCATTAAATCTAGAAGGACTAAATCAAAGTGATCTTTTTGAAACAATTCTAGGGCGGTTTTTCCATCATATGCTGAGGTAATACTATACCCTTCACCTTCTAAAAAGCTTCTCAGTAATTCATTTATTTCCATATCATCTTCAACAATCAATAAATTCATGCTAATCTCCTTTCGATAAAAACTATTTGATATTGTTTATTACTATTATATTTCTTTAGAAGTAAATATACAAGGAATATTTAAGTACAAATACGGTATATTTAAGTAGTAATAAGATAGATGTTAAATATTACAAATAAACTATTGATTATTACATGGAGTCTGAAATATAAAGGAATTCATGATAAAATTAATGATTTCGAATTTGATAGACAAAACCAATGTATTATCAAAATAGGTATAAATATGACCTAAAAAGAGAAGTATATATGTATTAATATTATGCGCGCTTATGTGTATTATATAAATATACATTTTAGTGTGAGGTAATGCAAATGTTGAGGGAATCCAAAGAAAATAGCAATACATCCAAACAACTATACATTGATATGGGGTTAAGACTGCGTCAGGAGAGAATGAGGATGAATTATACACAGGAACAGGTAGCTGAGATTTTAAACATGAGCACAGCATATTACGGAAAAATAGAAAGAGGTGTCCATGGGCTTTCATTACAGAAATTATTACTTATTAATCAGAAACTCAATGTTGATATTACGTATCTAATTACAGGGCAGGAGAAGACAGATTTTCCCTTCGAATATTATCTGAATAAATGTCCAAAAGATAAACGTTATGATCTGGAACAGATATTGCGATATGCTCTTAATTTGGCAACAAATGAGAAATAAAGTGAGGTATATGATGATAGAAATAGCTATTTGTGATGATGAAGTGTATATGACCTCTGAAATTGAAGAGATGCTTCACAATTTGTGTGAATTATATAATGTGGCACTGGAGATAGATGTATTTTATGATGGTGCAACTTTGGTTGACTATATAGAAATGGGGACGAATTACGATATTATTTATTTAGATATAGAAATGAAACAGAATGGAGTAGAAGCTGCAAGGCGGATACGTAAAATGGACACCAATGTATTAATAATTTATGTTACAAGCCATGAAAGTTTTGCAAAAGAAGTTTTTGAGGTTTCTGCATATAGATTTATTACTAAACCAATTGACAAAAAAATATTTGAAAAATATTTTCTTAGTGCAATTGAAACTGTTCGTAGCGTACCTGTGTATTATAGATATCAGTATAATAAAATTCATTATAAATTACTTATTGAAGATATTATATATTTCCGCAGTGAGAAAAGAATTACATACATTGTTACTAAAAATGGAGAAGAAAAGTGTTATGAAAAATTAAATGATATTGAAAAAAAACTAAATGATTCTAATGTGATATTTTATCGAACACATCAATCCTTTTTGGTAAATCCCAAATATGTGATGGTATATATGTATGATTCAATGACGCTTTCTGATGGAAGCGTTATAAGCATTAGTATAAAACGGCGTAAGGACGTTAATAGACAATATTGTTCATATATAGGAGATAAAATAATTGGATAGTATAAAAGATATAATAGTTACAGAATTGTTTGATATTGTATTATCAGCTATTATTTTAAAAATATATTTTCGTACATTTTTTATTGAAAAAAAAGTAAAACGTGTCCGATTATATTTTCCTTGGATTATGTATATAGGATGGCAAATGATATTGATGCTTGGAATAGATCTGCCAGTTTATTGTAAAATGCTTATTAGTACGGTACTGATTACAATCATTTGCTTATCAGCGTATATTGGCAGTTTTGGCTTAAAACTAATATTTTCTCTTCTCATTTGTGGTATATGGACAATGATGGAATTCATAGTTGGATGCTTTAGTATATTGTTGAGTGTATATTATACTGTACCACAAATAGTTGGAGTTATTATTTCAAAATTATTAGCTATGTTACTGATTATTTTGGTACACTATGTTTTCAAAAATGAAAATATTCAAAACCTTTCAAATGAATATAGTATTTTGCTATTGCTTATACCGATTGGAAGTATGTATGTAGTGTATAATTTATTTATACTTAGTGGGACTTCTAAGGATCAAATGCATATTTCCTTAATTGGTTTGGGAATCATGCTATTAATAAATGTGATAATTTTTAGAGTTATATTAAAATTGTCGGAAGAAAGTGAGCTGAGAAGAGAAAATACCGTATATGCTCAACAATTGGAGTTATGTAATAATCATATGACAGAAAAAGAATCAGTAATGCTTGAATTTCGAAATGCTCGGCATGATATGAAACATCATTTTATTGTAATGATGAAAATGATTGAGATGAAAGAATTTTCCGATTTAAGTGAGTATTTGTCTAAGCTAATACAAGAAAACAAATATGAGAAGTTGGGTGTATCGAGAACAGATAATATTGTTATAGACGCATTAATTAATGCTAAATATATTTATGCTGAAAAAAATGGAATTCATTTTGATATACAAATAAATGTACCAATACAATTACCTTTTGAAAATGCAGATATTAGCATTTTACTAGGGAATATATTGGATAATGCCTTTGAAGCTTCTATACAGCTTCCTGTAAATAAGCGCAATGTAGAATTAATAATGAGACTTGACAATAATATGCTTATTGTCGTTTCGAAAAATCAGTATTGTGGTATTTTAATTAAAGATAAAAATGGCAGACTGGCAACAACAAAAGGGGATGCCCAGAATCATGGAATTGGTTTAAAGTCCGTTTATAGAATCACGAATAAATATCATGGTTCAGTGGTAATTGATGATTCTGATAATATGTTTATTATTAAAATTTTACTGTGCAATATATAGATGTGTGGGTATTGAATGTCTATTTGTATTGAACATTTTTTGTTTACCTATTATTTAGAAGAAAAATTTTACATATAACTTTTCAATAATTACAAGGTAGATATTTTAAGATTTATATATGCTAGTATAGGAAAAAATCAGCACAGGAGGCTTTATAATGAAAAAAATCAGGAATTTCCTAAACAAAAATATTGGGGTTGCTAAGGGATTGGCTTCGTTGGCACTTGTATTTAGCGTTTTCGCAGCAAATAGCAGGTGTATGTGCATCTATCACGATGCAGAGAAACCTGAGGAGTTAAAAAAATTAAGAAAGTTTTGATATGAAAAAAATTGCTAATTATTTAACGGATTATATATGCAAAAAGGGGATTATTAAAGAGGAGGACTATTCAATATATAATTACGGATTCCAATCAGGGCTGGAATTGAGTTTTTGTTTATGTATTTGTTTTATAATAGCTGTCATAATGGGCGCTTTCTACGAGGGCTTTATTTTATGGGGGATTTTCCTTTGTGTAAGAAGTTATGCGGGAGGCGTCCATTTAAAAAAATACAGGTATTGCTTGATCTGCTCCTGTATAGTTTACAGTGCTTTATTGAAACTAAATAGCTGGAAAACATTAAATGGTAATGTATCTTTATGTTTATGTTTTTTATGTACATTTGCTATTGTGACATGTGCCGGTATGCACACGAACATCATTGACAAGCACGAACAAAACTATTTTAGAAGTAAGTTAATAAAGCGTTTGGCAATAATTATATTGACTTCAGTTGTTTTTTATATCTACAAATGTACCATTGAGCTTTCAATGATATCATATTCTTTATGTGCGATAGCAATTTCTGTAATAATACAATGTATTAATGCCTACAAAATACACCATATGAGGAGTGAATGTTAACATGAATATTCTACTTGTGTATGACGATAAATCCATGGTAGGCCAAACACAAAAAATCATTGGTGAACACAATTTGATTTTATGTGAGTATTGTAATTTGGAAAATATGACAGAGGAATTGATTGATATTGTCATTATGGATTTCGATTCAAAGCGGATTAATGAGCGTAGATATATGCCGATTTTGTCTGTAAAATACAGATGGGATTCTCCAATATTAGCCATACTCGAAGACAAAAGCACAGAAAACCATCTGGCAATTCTTTCTATGGGGGTACTAGAATATCTTGAACGGCCAGTGACAGATGAAGACTATAAAGAGAAAATAGAAGAAATGATTAGGTGGAAATGGTTTTTAAAAAAGCAAGAATCACCCGAATAATAGTGGAAATGGGTGATTTTAAAGCCATAATTGGTGTCATTTTAGCATTGGTTCCGCTGCTTTTCCAATTTTATATGTTGTTTTGTTATATTATTGGGAGTTTCTGTTGTGGTTGGTAAAATAGTATTTGTGGAAATTGAAAAGAATGCGATTTCATTCTTTTAGATCTGGCCTAAAAACATTGTCAGAGAAAAAGTACAAAAAGGAAGAGTAAAGAGAATAGAATCTTGGTTCGAGATTATGGGGGAATGGGATGTAAACTGGATTATTAAGTATTTTATATTAGAACATGAGACGGAAACTCGGGAAATTTACCGGTCTCCGTCTTTATTTTATATGCTTAGAGGATATTTTATAAGAGGATAGCGGATATTAAGGAAGAAATTATGTCGGAGATGTCATTGATGACAGGCACTATTAGAATAATTATGAATTTGTATAGTTACGGACAGGAGGTAATGTGGATGTACATTGGGGATAGCGATATAGGCGAGATAATCAGAATATTGCGGACTGAACGTGGAATGTCCCGCGAAGAACTGGCAGAAAGAGTAGGAATCAGCCGTTCACATCTGAATAAGGTAGAAGCGGATATTAAACGACCAAGTATCCTTACATATCAGAAAATCATGGATGTTCTTGAGGCTGATATATCCATTCAGAATGAAGAAAAGACGGAAAAAGGGAAATGTGTGGCAAAGGCAAGGGATATTTTGATGAATAGATCAGAAAAAGAAGTGAAATATCTGGTTAAGATGTTACAGTGTGCAGCAGACAATCTGGATATGGTTTTTTAGCAATAGCTTGTCAAAAGAAAAATGGTTAAAATGTGCCCTGAATACTATAAAATATTTGGGATAAGTTATTCTGATATGCCTCGAAAAAAACAATTTTTTCATGTATTTTCTGATTTATTCTAACCAAATAAGTTGACAAGTACAGGTATTGATAAACCTTTAGATATATCCGGTAATGAATCATTATAGGGTGTGGGTAAAGTAACGGATAAGCAAGCGATTCTGATATGGAAACAATATATCCTAGTTAGGTAACATTTGTTCTAATAGTAAAATTGATATAATAATTATTTAGAATATGTTTTGTTTAGACAATATATTTAAGTTTATAGTAAAAAAATTGTTTTATGGAGCCAAATTATGGAGGAAATGAGTGTCAAAAAAGTAGTGATATTGTGGGAAAATAGGTAAAATTCTGAATGAGAAACATCTGCGAAAAAATGTCACCAGTGGTCACTTTGCAGATGTTTTTTTTATTTATATAATAAAACACACAGGAGGTAATGAGGATGTACATTGGAGATAGCAATATAGGAGAAACAATTAGAATATTGCGTACAGAACGTGGAATGTCCCGTGAAGAACTGGCAGAAAGGGTAGGAATCAGCCGTTCTCATCTAAATAAGATAGAGGCGGATATTAAGCGACCAAGCATCGTTACATATCAAAAGATTATGGACATTCTTGAAGCGGATATTTCCATACGGGATGAAGAGAAAACTGAGAAGGGGAAATGTGTTGCAAAGGCAAGAACCATTTTGATGAATAGATCAGAGGAAGAAGTTAAATATCTGGTAAAGGTATTAGAATGTGCAGCAGATAATCTGGATTTAGTAGTTTAATGACAGGTAACGGTTGTTAGCCTGCCAAAGTATATCAATATAGTGCTATATTTTGGCAGACTGGCAAAGGTTGGTCTGATTGAACCTTGAAAATTGAATATCAGTATGGTGATATTTTTTTGTATAGAACGTGTCATTTTTGACGCTAAAAATATGAAATATCTTAGAGGACACAAAACATTCAAAACATTCTTTTGGAATGATGAGGGGCCATGAGCTGCGCCAAGAGGTATTTGTCTGTGGACGGTATATTTTAACAGGATGATTGCAGACCGAACAAGGAATCGTAATAGAAGAAGGAAAAGTATGAGCGGCATTGTTGCTTTGGTTATTACCTAAATGGTATCCTCTATGGTGTTTC
>OGXB01000478.1_pt1 | contig 30374 bp, 27 predicted proteins | sample 1576161 | NCBI WGS metagenome assembly OGXB01 (sample SAMEA3541474, study PRJEB24748) | human gut metagenome | biome: human gut; feature: human-associated habitat; material: faeces | place: China | collected 2012
AGAAATTCGCGCCGCTCTGGATCGTGGACTTCCCGCTCTTCGAGTGGGACGACGAGACGCAGCGCTACTACGCCATGCACCACCCCTTCACCTCGCCCAAGCTGGAGGACGTACAGTATATCGACAGCGCCCCCGGCCGCGTACGCGCCAACGCCTACGACTTCGTCTGCAACGGCACCGAGATCGGCGGCGGTTCGATCCGTATCCACGACTCGAAACTGCAGGCCAAGATGTTCGAGGTGCTGGGCTTCACGGCCGAAGAGGCTCAGGTGCGCTTCGGCTTCCTGATGGACGCCTTCAAGTTCGGCGCGCCCCCTCACGGCGGTCTCGCCTTCGGCTTCGACCGGTTGTGTTCGCTGTTCGGCGGCTCGGATTCGATCCGCGACTACATCGCCTTCCCGAAGAACAACGCCGGCCGCGACGTGATGCTCGACGCACCGGGCTGCATCGACCAAGCCCAGCTGGACGAATTGTGCCTGTCGCTGGTGAAACCCGCCGAGAAATAACCGGAGTCCGGAACCGACGATACCCACGGGGCGCCGCTCGATCGCGGCGCTCCGTTTTTCGTCCCCGCTTTTCGCGGCACCGCATTTGCCTATCCGGGGAAAAATACCTATTTTTGAATCGCAAAACACATTTCGAACCATGTCAGCACCCTTAGCCGAACGCCTGCGCCCGAAAACCATCGACGATTACATCGGTCAGGAACATCTCGTGGGTAAAAACGGGGTGTTCCGCAAATTCTTCGAGACGGGCAACGTGCCGTCGTTCATCCTGTGGGGACCTCCGGGCGTGGGCAAGACCACGCTGGCGAAGATCGTCGCCACGCAGCTCGAACGCCCCTTCTTCACCCTTTCGGCCGTCACGTCGGGCGTGAAGGACGTGCGCGAGGTGATCGAGTCGGCCAAGAAACAGCGTTTCTTCGACACCAAGCCGCCGCTGCTGTTCATCGACGAAATCCACCGCTTCAACAAATCGCAGCAAGATTCGCTGCTGGGCGCCGTCGAGCAGGGCACCGTGACGCTGATCGGCGCCACGACCGAAAACCCCTCGTTCGAAGTGATCTCGCCGCTGCTGAGCCGCTGTCAGGTCTACATTCTCCGCCCGATGGAGGACAAGGACCTGCAGACGCTGCTGGACCGTGCGCTCACGACCGACGCGGAACTCAAGGCCCGCGAAGTCGAAGTCCGGCAGACCGGCGCGCTCTTCAAATTCTCAGGCGGCGACGCCCGCAAACTGCTCAATATCCTCGACATCCTCGCCGGGGCGACCGACGGCAAGCTGACCATCACCGACCAGTACGTCACCGACTGTCTCCAGCAGAATATCGCGCTGTACGACAAAAACGGCGAACAGCATTACGACGTCATCTCGGCCTTCATCAAGTCAGTGCGGGGCAGCGACCCCAACGCCGCGATCTACTACCTCGCGCGCATGCTGGCCGGAGGCGAAGAGCCGCGTTTTCTGGCCCGGCGGCTGGTGATCCTCGCTTCGGAGGACATCGGGCTTGCGAACCCCAACGCCCTGCTGCTGGCCAACGCCTGCTTCGACACGGTACACAAGATCGGCATGCCCGAAGCGCGCATCACGCTGGCCGAGACGACGATCTACCTCGCCACCAGCCCCAAGAGCAACTCGGCCTACATGGCGATCAACAAGGCCATGTCGCTGGTCGAACACGACACCACCAACCGCCCCGTGCCGCTGCACCTGCGCAACGCCCCGACCAAGTTGATGGACAAGGCGGGCTACGGCAAAGGCTACAAATACGCCCACGATTTCGCAGGCAACTTCGCCGAGCAGGAGTTTCTGCCCGACACGCTGGCGGGCACCAAATTCTACGAGCCCAATACCGGCAACGCGACCGAAGCGAAAATCGCCGAACGCATGCGCGAACTCTGGCGCGACAAATACAAGTAAATGAAAAAAATCGGCATCATATCCGACACGCACGGCACGTTCGACGACACGCTGCGGGAATTCCTCAAGGACGTCGATGAAATCTGGCACGCGGGCGACATCGGGTCGCTCGAACTGGCCGATGCCATCGCCGCGTTCAAGCCCCTGCGGGCCGTATCGGGCAACATCGACGGCGGCCTTACGCGCCGCGTATACCCCGATTTCCTCTCGTTCGAATGCGAAGGGGTCCGGGTCCTGATGACCCACATCGGCGGCTACCCGCGCCGCTACGACCCGCGCGCCGTGGCGAAGATACAGTCCCTGCGCCCGAAACTCTTCATTGCCGGACACTCGCACATCCTCAAAGTCGCCTACGACCCGGTTTACGACCTGCTGCACGTCAATCCCGGCGCCGCCGGAGAGTACGGTTTCCACAAAGTCCGCACCGCCGTGCGGCTGGTCATCGACGGCGCCGACATGCGCGACATGGAGGTCGGCGAATGGCCGCGGAGATAGCAGAAACGGGAATAAAATATGCGGCGTGATGACGCCGCATATTTTGTTATTACTTGACAAGTCCGCCGCCTAACGGCCCAATCCGAAACGCAATCCGACAGAGAACCCGCCGAAAAAGCCCTCGTTAGCGAGCAAGGGTTCGGAATCATATCCGAAATTCCAAGAGGCGAAATCACCGATATACCGCGCGGCAACCTCCAGATAAAGGTTGCGGGACACCCGGAAATCGAGTCCCAAGGCGAGACTGACGACCGGAGCCGCCAAGCCTTCGCGGCTCTTCCCGGCATCCGTCAGAATCGAAGCCGTATAGACATTCACGCCCAAACCTCCGCGCACGAAATAGAACGATCCCATACGCTGAATGTAAAAACGGCGCTCGTAATGCGGAATCACCGCGAAAATATCGACTGAGGTGCCCGGATCAGCTCTTCTTTCGGAAGCGGAAGCACTCTCCAGACTGCGATAGGCCAGCTCGGCATGAATGCCGTTCCTGCCGTCGAAAAAATAGGCATACGATACCGTCGCCCCGTGCGTATGCACATATGTATTCGAAAGGAAATCGTACGTCGCCCCCAGCATGTGCGGCAAGGCGGGCGCTTTCAGGCCGAAACGGGTCTCGGCCGGTTTCAGTTTGTCGTTCGGCGTACGCACCACCCGCTCATCGCCGATTTCAAGATAATCGACTTGGGTCACGGGAATAAAATGCGACGTTTCGGGGTCGTCCGCAGGAAAAAAGAAAACGTTGCCGGCCCGGTTGCTCGAATCGGAAACCTTACATTCGATCACACGGCCGTCTTTGGTGTGAATCCGGTCCTGAGCCATACACGCACAGCCCGCAGACAAAAACAAGAACGCAAAAAAGAACTTTATCATTTTCAAGAGGGATTGATGGGATATACAAATATATTATAATTATCGGATACTTTGCCGCTTTTAACGTCCGAAAAGCATATTCCGGCAAAAATTTATTATATTTGGGCCACATCCTGCGCAAACAGGCATGGAGGACGGTCGGGTTATTCCGTACAATTTATCTCGCTACCGCAGGGGAATTACAGGTGTCGCCCGGCATACCCGCGTCCCCGAAACACCCGATTCGATCCCGAAGGGTAGGGGATCATCATTTAACCAATTATCGGTATGATAAGAAAATCCTATTTCAAATTCGCAGCTCTCCTGAGCATGTGTATCGCTGCCGCCTGCAGCGACGACGACCCCGGAAAAGGAGGGGGGGGGAAATCTGAGGTAAAGGTCCCCGAAAATGCGGTCGATCTCTCCGCCGCCGGAACCGCAAACTGCTACATCGTAAAACCGGGCGGCACGGTCGTGTTCGACGCGCAGTACAAAGGCAACTCCACGACCGAAAGCATCGGCGATCCCGTCACCGCCGAACTCGTCTGGCAAGACGCCAAAAATCTGATTCAGGACATCTATTACGTCTCCAAGGAGAAAAAAATCGTCGCCGTGACCGCTCCGGGCACAAGCGGCAACGCTGTCGTCGCGGCCTGCGGCGCCGACGGAGAGATACTCTGGAGCTGGCACCTCTGGATCGCCAACTACGATCCCGCCGCATCGCTCTACACCACCCCGGCCAACGCTTCGGGCACGACATGGACCTTCATGGACCGCAACGTCGGCGCCACGACCAACGCCCCCGACAGCTTCGACTGCCACGGCATGATCTACCAGTGGGGACGCAAAGACCCCTTCACCTCGGCCGGAACGTTCACCATAATCAACGAGGATTACAGCTATCAGGTGGACGGCGAACGCCCCATTTACAACATCCTCAACGAAGAACTTCCCAAAATGCGCACCCGCGCCGAATACCACGGAACGATCGCAAAGTCGCTCCGCAATCCGGCTGTATTCTATGCCATGACTTACAATTTCACCGGAGAAACGGATGAATACGGACAGGAAATCGTGCTGAACGACTACCGGACCAAAGACTGGACCGACGTTTCGGACGACGATTACTGGGGCGGCGTATCGGGCAAGAAAACCATCTACGACCCCTGCCCCGTCGGCTACAAGGTGCCGACCTGCGACAAGGACGGAAATACGCCCTACGCGTGGCTGGTTTACGCCGACATGACGTGGGACGACACCAACCACGGCGCCACGCAAAACGGCCAGTGGTTCCCCGCCGCCGGCACGCGCGTCTACGCATCGGGCGGACTCGACCATCAGGAGCTGAATCCCTACGGCGGCATGTGGATCGGCACCGCGGGAAAAGCCAGCGCCAACATCGAGGAATACCCCGAACTCTACGGCCAGTACATGTTCATCGTCAACGGCAAACGGACCTTTAAAGTGAGCAAGGACGCCCGTTCGCAAGGCATGTCGATGCGCTGCGTAAAAGAGTAAAAACCCTTTCAGAACACGATACGGACCGTTTCAGGCAGGAACGGTCCGTGTTTTTTCAGGGGCAAGACGTTCAGAGACAGCCGAATATGGAAGGCCAAATAACTTAACATAATATTTACCACATGTACGTCGTTAGTTAGTCGAAGAATCAGAAGTTGAAATTATTAATTTTATGACGACGCAACATGCAAATCAAGATCTCGAAGACGCTCGAGGCTATCATAGCCCGGGCGGCATTTAATACGACCAAGGCCGGTCTCGACCACTCGCTCAAAGACTTTCTCACGCTGGAGCTGCTCCGCGAGGAGGGATCGCTCGCCTACCAGCTTTTATCCTCCCGTCTCAAGGACTGGGAACTCTACCAGATACGCCTGCGCATCGAACGCGAAATGCTCGCCGGACAGCAGAACGTGCCCCAATCCCCCGAAGAGTACTACCGCGCCTTCACCGAAGAGCTGCGAGCCTGTTCGGGCGCCGCACGGAGCGTTTCGACGGCCCACGCGCTGCGGGCCATCGTCGGCGACCGCACGACGGCTACCTCGCGCGTACTGGAGATGTACGGCATAACGGGTACGGTGGTGGACGAAGACCTCAAGAAGTTCGCCGTGGGCGACGACTTCCGCACTGAAATTCAGGTGCACATGCTCGACTTCAACGAAGAGAACAAGCCCGAAGAGAAAACCTCGTCGCACCTGCTCGACAAATTCGGCGTGAACCTCACGCGCATGGCCCGCGAAGGCAAAATCGACCCCGTCGTGGGGCGCGAGCAGGAGATCGAGCGCGTAGTCCAGATTCTTTCGCGCCGCAAGAAGAACAACCCGATCCTGATCGGCGAAGCCGGCGTGGGCAAGAGCGCCATCGTCGAGGGACTCGCCCTGCGCATCGCACGCGGCGAAGTGCCCTACACCATCGCCGACAAGACGCTCTTCTCGCTCGACGTCTCGTCGCTGGTGGCCGGCACGAAATTCCGCGGCGAATTCGAGGAGCGCATGCAGCAGCTGCTCGACGAACTGCGCAAGGCCAAGGATACGATCATCTTCATCGACGAGATACACACCATCGTGGGTGCAGGCTCGACGCAGGGCAGTCTCGACACGGCCAACATCCTCAAACCGGCGCTGGCGCGCGGCGAACTGCAGACCATCGGAGCCACCACGCTCGACGAGTACCGCGAGAACATCGAGAGCGACTCGGCCCTCGAACGCCGCTTCCAGAAGGTCGTAGTGGAGCCTACTACGCCCGATCAGACGCTCCAGATCCTGCGCAACATCGCGCCCCACTACGAACGCCACCACAAGGTGCGCTATACGGAGGAGGCCCTGCAGGCGTGCGTGACCCTCACGGGCCGCTACATCACCGACCGCTTCTTCCCCGACAAGGCCATCGACGTCATGGACGAAGCTGGCTCGCGCATACACCTGCAGTCGGCGCGCGAACCGGCCGAGCTGCGCGAAATGGAGACGGCGCTCACCGACGCGCAGCGCGAACGCCGCGAAGCGGTCGAAGCGCTGGTCTACGAAAAAGCCGCCTCGGCGCGGATGCGCGAAATCGCGCTCCGCTCCAAACTTGGCGAAACCAGAGCCGAGTGGAAGCGGTCACTGGAGACCAATCCCGTAGAGGTCACTGCGGAACACATCCAGCAGGTCATCACCTCGATCACGGGTATTCCCGCCGAACGGATATCGGGCGGCGAGATGACGCGCCTGCAGATGCTCTACGACCACCTCGCACGCCGCGTCGTGGGACAGCAGGAGGCCGTGGAGAGGATCGCCCGCACAATCCGCCGCTCGCGCGCCGGACTCAAGGACGAAAACCGCCCGATCGGCGTCTTCCTCTTCGTGGGTCCTACGGGCGTGGGCAAGACCCTGCTGGCCAAGGAGGTCTCGAAGTGGCTGTTCGACGAGCACCGGGGCCTGATCCGTATCGACATGAGCGAATACGGCGAGAAGCACAATGTCGCGCGTCTGATCGGATCGCCTCCGGGATACGTCGGTTACGGCGAGGGCGGCCAGCTCACCGAAGCGGTCCGCCGCCAGCCCTACTCCGTGGTGCTGTTCGACGAGATCGAGAAGGCGCACCCCGAAGTCTTCAACTCCATGCTGCAGATCTTCGACGAGGGACACCTCACCGACGGTTCGGGCCGCAGGGTGGACTTCCGCAACACGATCATCATCATGACCTCGAACGTCGGGTCACGCAACGTGGTCCAGAAATCGGTGCAGGTGGGTTACAGCACCGTCTCGAAGAGCGCCACGGCGGTCACCGCCCCCCAGTGCGAGTACCGCAAAGCCCTCGAACAGACCTTTGCGCCGGAGTTCCTCAACCGCATCGACGACATCGTGCTGTTCCGCACGCTGGAGATCTCCGACGTGGAGCGGATCATCGAGCTGGAGCTGCAGGGACTCTTCGAGCGCACGCGCCGGCTAGGCTACAAGGTGAAGATCACCGACGGAGCCAAACGCCGTCTGGCAGCCATGGGCTACGAATCGCGCTACGGCGTACGTTCGCTCAAGCGCACGCTGATGGACAACGTCGAGGAACCGCTCTCGACCCTGATTATCGACGGCAAGTTGCACGAAGGCGACACGGTCGTCGTCGAATCGGGCAAGCCGCACGGCGTCCGGATACGCGTGGCATGACAGACGGTCGATTTCCCATCTTCCCGTTGAAAGAGACCGGTTTCGAACCGGTCTCTTTTCTTATTCCGCCACTTTTTTATTCCATAATTGCCTGAAAGATTATTTTTTAACTAAATTTGTCCGGATTTAATACAGTTTCATAACACCGACATGCGTCAGATGCTCCTGAAAGCCCTTGCGTCAGGGCTTATTATGTCCTTGTTTCCATTCGCCGCGATATCGGCGCCCGCCGGGCAGTCACACGCCGACAGCCTGCTCTGGCTTTTATCCAAGACACACGATGCCGTCGGCCGGGAACGGATATACGTCCAGCTGGCCGACCTGAGCGGAGACAGTCTCGAACTCGCAGCACCCTATTGGGACGCGGCGCTCGCCGAAGCGCGGAAATCCGGAGACCTCTACGGCTGCAAGGACGCGCTGGACTTTCTGGTACGCAAATTCGCAGGCCGGGACTCGCAGCGGGCCGAGAAATACATCGCCCTTGCGGACAGCATTCTTCCGGGACCGCGCCACGCCCTGTTCCGCTCGTCGCTCTACGCCTACTACATCTGGAAGCTGATGAACGACAACAATGCGGTCGAAACCGTAAAACACGAACTGGACAGACTCAAGACCAAAATCCACAACGAACTCTCGCCCGAAGAGCGCATCGAATGGGAATTCCTGACGGGACTCTCCCTAGACTTCTCGTCGCTGGCGACCGAAGCCTACGACAACATCGGCAAGGCGATCCCCTATGTGGAGCAGGCATTGAAAAAACTCGAAGCTTATCCGTTGGAAGAGCGTCTCCACATGGAGCGGATCTGCCGCGACGAGCTTTCCGAACTCTACATGCTCAGCAAAGACAAACGCGCCGAAAAGCAGATCCGACAATGTATCGACCTGCACCGCGCATGGCTGGCGATGGACGACCGCTTCGAACGCCCCCACCGCGACACGACGGGTTACATGATGCGCGCCTACTCGAAGATGCTCTATCTGCGCGAGCTGATCTCCAAAGAGAAGGCTAACGAATATTACGGGAAATGCATGGAGCTGGCCCGCGCCAGAGGCGATCTGGCCGAGATTTACAGCACCAGCGCCCGCTATTACCAGTACATGGGGGAATACGAGCGGGCCGTGGCCTACATCGACTCGGCCGTAACCGTCTACAAGCGCAACGGCACAAAAGCGGATTTCGCCTCCATATACGCAGTGCAGTCGTGGCTCTACGAGCATCTGGGCGACTACAAAAACGCCCTCGAAGCGCTGCGCACATCCAATTCGATCCGCCACGACGACCGCGTGGAAGAGGCGCAGAACAGCCTCGCCGAGATGCAGACCCTGTTCGAAGTGGGGCAGCTGGAGCTTGAAAAATCCCGGCTGGCCAACCGCATGAAATTCATCGCCCTGCTTGCCGGCGGGGTGCTGGTGCTGCTGCTCATCGGCTGGAGCGTCTATCAGTACGTCATGGTCCGGCGGCTGACACACATCCGGCGGCAGCTCACCGACGCCAACGAAGAGATAACCCGCCAGAGCCGCCGCGCCATGGAGAGCGAAAAGATGAAAACGGCCTTCATCAACTCCATGTGCCACGAAATCCGCACGCCGCTCAACGCCATCAACGGATTTTCGGACCTGCTGCTCGAAGGCAACCACGACGCCGAAGCCCGGCGCGAATTCCGCGAGCAGATATGGAGCAACACGACCGCGCTGACCACCCTGCTGGAAAACATGCTCGAACTGTCGAGTCTGGTCAGCTCCGAAGCGCCCCTGCCGCAGACCGACACCGACATCGGTCTGCTTTGCGCCGAACGGCTGGAATACCAGAAGCGGCAGTCGAACAACCCGCAGGTGGAGTATATTTTCAAGGGGGGGGGTGAAGGTCCCTGCATCATTCCGACCAACGTCTTCTACATGACCCGCGTGATCGACAACCTGCTGCAGAACGCCGCCAAATTCACCGCCGCAGGCTCCATCACGCTCTCCTGCGAGAAAGATGACAGCAAACGCAGACTACGCATCCGCGTGGCCGACACAGGCATCGGCATCGACCCCGACAAGCGGGAGTGGGTATTCGAACGCTTCGCCAAAGTGGACCCCTTCAAACCGGGTTCGGGCATCGGGCTTTATCTCTGCCGCCTGATCGTCACGCGGCTCGGAGGCGAAATCCGCGTCTGTCCCGAATACCGCGCAGGCTGCTGCATCGATATCGTCCTCCCCTGCTGATGCTTAAATCCGCCCTTTCCGGGCGGATTTTTCGTATCGGACGGGGCTGCGGATTGCAATCCGGAGTTAATTAGCTATCTTTGCATCCTAAATCCGGAACGCAATGTACAGTTTCTCGACTTATAAAGATCAATACAAGTCCAATCTGAAACTGGCCCTGCCCGTCGTACTGACGCAGCTGGGCCAGATTCTCACGCAGGTAGCCGACAACCTGATGGTCGGCCGCTACGGCGGCGACGACCCCGTGCCGCTGGCCGCCGTGTCGTTCGGCGGCTCGGTATTCTTCATCCTCTTCATCGCCGCCATCGGCATCGCGCTGGGCATGACGCCCCTCGTGGGCGAGCTTTACGCGCAGGGCGACCGGGAGAAGTCGGCGGGGCTGCTGCAGAACGGCATCCTGTTCTACACGCTGCTGGGATTCGCAATGGCGGTCGTCCAATACTCCGTCATCCCGCTCATGTACCGCCTCGGCCAGCCCGTCGACGTGGTCGATGCGGCCATCCCCTACTACCGGATGCTGGTTTTCAGCATGCCGTTCGTGATGCTTTTCTTCGCCTTCAAGCAGTTCCTCGAAGGCGTGGGCAACACCAAGGTCGAGATGGTCGTGACGATCGTCGCCAATCTGGCCAACATAGGCTTCAACTGGGTCTTCATCTACGGACGCTTCTCGCTTCCCGAAATGGGCGCCGAGGGCGCGGGTCTGGGCACGCTGCTGTCACGCATCATCGCCCCGATCCTGATGGTCGGCTATTTCTACAGCCGCGAGCGCTACCGCGGCTACCTCGACGGATTCTCGCCCCGCAACTACTCGTGGGCCACGGTGAAAAAACTGCTGCACATGGGACTTCCGATCTCGATGCAGATGTTTCTCGAAGCTTCGGCGTTCGTCGGCACCGGCATCATGATGGGCTGGTTCAACAAGGAGACCATGAGCGCCAACCAGATCGCCGTCACCATCGGCAACTGCGCCTTCATGATCGTCATGTCGATCGGCGCCGCCACCACCATCCGCGTGTCGCACTGCTACGGCGCCCGCAACATCGGCGAACTGTCGCTGGCGGCCAAGGCGTCGTATCATCTGGTGCTGGCGTGGAACGCCTTCGCGGCGCTGGTCTTCATCACCATGCGCAACGTCATTCCGACCTTCTTCACCACCAACGCCGAAGTGATCGCCATCGCCTCGCAGCTGATGGTCTTCGCCGCGCTGTACCAGCTTTCGGACGGCATTCAGAATGTCTCGGTAGGTATCCTGCGCGGCATTCAGGACGTGAAGATCATCATGCCGATCGCCTTCGTCTCCTACTGGCTGCTCAACCTGCCCGTGGGCTACCTGTTCGGCTTCACGCTCGGCATGGGTCCGTCGGGACTTTTCCTCGGTTTCTCGTTCGGTCTGTCGGCCGCCGCCGTGATGATGATCCTCCGCATACGACGCAGCATACGGCGCTTGTACCTCAGCGGCAATTAAAAATTAAAAAATTCAGAATTTTTGCGTATCTTTACGCAAATTATACCCTCCATGGATACCGAAAAACAACATACGAAAGCATTCAAACCCGAAGTAGGCCGCGGCTGCTCCTTCTGCAACTGCGGTTCGGAGTGCGAAGCCAAACTCTGCGACGGATGTTTCAAACTCCACGAGACCGCATGGCTCGAAGAGTACCCCGAAAACCTTCCGACCGACATCGTCGAAGTGCGTTTCAAGAACACCCGCCGCGCGTTCTACCAGAATGTCAACAACCTGCCGCTCAAGCGGGGCGACATCGTGGCGGTCGAAGCTTCGCCCGGCCACGACATCGGCATCGTCTCGCTCACGGGCGATCTGGTGGCGCGCCAGATGCGCCGCACGGGATTCAACCCCTTCAACGGCGAATTCAAGAAGATATACCGCAAAGCCAAGCCCTACGACATCGAGAAGTGGCAGGAAGCCATCGAACTGGAGCACGAAACGATGATCGCGTCGCGCCAGATCGCGGCCGACATGGGACTCAACATGAAGATCGGCGACGTGGAGTATCAGGGCGACAAGATCAAGGCCATTTTCTACTATATCGCCGACGAGCGCGTGGACTTCCGCGAACTGATCAAGGTCTTCGCCGAACGGTTCCACATACGTATCGAGATGAAGCAGATCGGCGCGCGGCAGGAGGCGGGACGCATCGGCGGGCTGGGCGCCTGCGGACGCGAGTTGTGCTGCGCATCGTGGATGTCGAGTTTTTCGAGCGTCACGACCGGCGCCGCCCGCGTACAGGAAATTTCGCTCAATCCCCAGAAGCTCGCCGGACAGTGCTCGAAGCTCAAGTGCTGCATGATGTACGAGTACGACACCTACGTCGACGCCCGCAAGGAGTTCCCGCGTCTGCGTGAACCGCTGCAGGCCATGGACGGCGAATACTATCTGGTCAAGAACGACATTCTGGCCGGCACGATGACCTTCTCGTCGAGCAAGGATGCGATGGTCAACGTCACCACGCTCTCCATCGCGCGCGTCAGGGAGATCGTCTCGCTGAACCGCGCCGGCAAGAAGGTAGACCGGCTGCAAGCTGCCGAGGACATCGCCCCGGCGGCAGAAGAGCCGACCTACCGTTCGGAGGAGGACAGCATCACCCGCTTCGATCAGGCCAAGCGCCGCAGCAAGCGGAGCCGCGGCAAAGGAAGCCGGCAGAACGGACAGGATTCACAGGAAGCGGGACAGCAGGCCGCAGGCCGGCAGGAACAGCCCGATCAGCAGGGCCGGCAACAGGAACGCCGCCCGCGGCGCAACGACCGTCCCCGCAACGGCGAAGGCCGCAACAACGAGGGCCGCAACGGAAATCCGGACCGCCGCAGCAACGGCGAACGCCGTGACGGAGAGAACCGCGAAAACCGCAACGCCAACAACGGAGGCCGCAGAGGCAGCGCCGGCAGCGAAAACCGGAACGGCGAAAACGGCGACACCCGCAACGGCAACAACAACGAAGCCCGCAACGGAAATGCGAACAACGGCAACGGCGCCGAACGCCGCGAAGGCAGCAGCCGCGGCCGGAACAACAACCGCAACCGCCGCCGTCCGAACAACGACCGTCCGCGCGACGAAGGCGGCAGCAACGGAAACGGCAATAACGGCGGCAACGGAAACAACGGCGGCAACGGCGCAAACGAATAACGGTGCAACGGACGGCAGGTGACATAACGGCACGCTGCGGAGCCGTATCCCCATATAGGGCAGACCAAGGCGGACCGGATCGCACGACCGCCGGTCCGTGCAGGACAGGGACCGGTAGGCAAGACCGCGCGACCGCCGGTCCCTATGGAATCCCCCTCGGTGCAGACGGCCGCACGACCCTCCCGATCGAGGGGCGGAAACGCTCCGATGCGGATATTGCAGCCGTAAAATTCGCCGGAGCGGCAATGCGCCCGCCGGGTTCCGTACGCGCAAAAATACTCCGCACGGTATCCGCCCTGCTCGATGCAGAAGCGATGCGGCCGATGCGTGCGGCATGCCGCACGGCACTCGCCGCCGCGGCATTTCTCGCCGCAGGCTGCGTGTCGCCCCACGGAGCCGTTGCGACCGACGTCAACTCGGCGTCGTGGCGCGATTCCGCCCCTATCACCCTCGCCAACGCCGACACGACGACGCTCCGCGACATCGCCCTGTTCCTGCGCTGCAACGACCGGTTCGCGGAGGACACGCTGACCGTCCGCATCCGGGTGCGCACGCCGGACTCGCTCCAACACGAAGAACCGTTCGTGATGGTCATTCCCCCGGCACATACTCCGGCCGCGATCTCGCGCGAGGCCGACATCCCTTACCGCCGCCGCGTGCTTTTCGACCGGACGGGCGACTACCACCTGACAATCACCCCCTGCCGCCCCGTCGAAGGCGTCGAAGCGGTAGGCATCCATATCGCAAAAAGCCAATAGAGACAATGGGCAAAGATAAACTCCGCAGATTCCGCGAGAATCTGACTTTCGACTGTTTCGTACAACCCGAATTCGACGAGGTATTCCACTGCGACCATCCCCTCAAGGGGCGCTGGCGCAGCGACTTTTTCCACAACGACAACCCCATCGTACTGGAGCTGGGCTGCGGCAAGGGCGAGTACACCGTGGCGCTGGCCGAACACGACCCGTCGCGCAACTATATCGGCATCGACATCAAGGGCGCCCGCATGTGGCGCGGCGCGAAGAGCGTCACCGAGCGGAAGATCGCCAATGCGGGCTTCCTGCGCACGCGCGTGGAGTTCATCAACGGCCTGTTCGCCGAAAACGAGGTGGACGAAATCTGGATCACCTTTCCCGATCCGCAGCTCAAAAGCCGCCGGGCCAAGAAGCGTCTCACCTCGCCGCTGTTCCTCGAATACTACGCCCGGCTGTTGAAACCCGCGGGATGGATCAATCTCAAGACCGACTCGAAACACCTGTTCGCCTATACCAACGAGGTCGTTCGCCGCTACTCCCTTCCCTGCGAGGTTTCGAACCCCGACATCTACGGTTCGGGGTATGCCGACGAGGTGCTTTCGGTCAAAACGGCTTACGAGAAACGTTTTCTCGAAATGGGTCTTCCGATCACCTACACCCGTTTTTCGCTGGCCGGACGGCACGAATTCCCGTGGTTCGACTGGGAGGAGGACGAAAAGGAGGAAAAGGACAACGAACAGGAGCGCCGGATACACTGACCCGTTTTCAGCCTGACGGCCCGCCTATCTTTCATACAGCCGCTCTTTTCTTAATTAAACATAGGTAAAGAACTTTTTCGCATCAATCTACTAATTTTTTAGATGTAAAATTTGCATATCTAAAAAATTAGTAGTAAACTTGCATAGGAACTGAAAAAAGCGCTTTTTACCATGGAGAAAAAATCAACGGAACTCACACGCGGCGAAGAGGAGATCATGCAGATACTCTGGCGTCTGGGGGATGCGGTGGTCAATGAGATCATCGCCCAGACCGAGGAGCCGCGGCCCAAGTACACGACCGTCGCCACCTTCCTCAAGATTCTGGAAAACAAAGGTTTCGTGGGACATACACCCGAAGGCAAAAGCCACCGCTACTACCCGCTCGTCGGCCGCGAGCAGTACGCGCGCGGCGTCATGTCGTCGGTGCTGACCTCCTATTTCGACGGCTCGCTGGCCCGGATGGTGTCGTTTTTCTCGCGGAACGAAGACATTTCGGTCAAGGAGATGGACGAGATTCTCGAAATCATGCGGAACGCAAAAAAATAACGCGCCATGAAACGGCTTCTGCTCTTCCTGATTCTCCTGCTGGGCCACGCGGCCCGCAGCAAAGGGCAGACCTCCGGTCCGCCGCAGGACGGCATGCGGCACGCTGCCGAAACGACTTCCGAGACGAATGAGACACACCGGTGCGGCGGCATTCAGGCCGCGGCAATACGACCGTCAAAACACACCGCAGCCGCAACGCAGCTGTTGCCGCTGCAATACATTCCGTCAAAACACACCGCAGCCGTCCCTGCCGCAGCGCCCACCCGATAAACCACCAGCCGCAGCGACACGCCCGAAAACAGCGTACGCCAACCGACGATAAACGCCCGAAACACAAGCACACGACCAGTCAAATCACTGACAATGAAACCCGCAATCATCTACATGCTCGAAGTGCTCGTCTGCAGCGGAGTCCTGCTGGCGGCCTACGCCATCCTGCTCGAACGCCGGGTAAAATTCCGCTGGTGCCGGCTCTACCTGCTCCTAACGACCTTCGCCGCGGCCCTGATTCCGCTGCTGCGGATTCCCGTATGGCCGGGGCGCATCGTCGCAGCCGCACCCGCCATCTCGCCCGACCTCCCCGTCTGGACGGGCGAAGTGCTTCCCGACGAGGGCGGAGGTTTCGCCGTAACGCCCGAAAGTCTCTGTCTGGGGCTTTATCTGCTGGGAGCGGCCCTGATCGCCGGCGTCATGGCATGGCAGGTCATCCGCATCCGCCAGCTGCGGCGCGGCGCCGAAATTTCCCGGACCGGCGACTATACGCTCGTCCGCACACGGCAGGAAATCGCTTCGTTCTCCTTCCTGCGCACCATTTACGTCTGGGACAAAACGCCTGCCGGGGAGCTGGCCGCCATTCTGGCCCACGAGTCGAGCCACATCGCCCACCGCCACTCCATCGAACGCATCCTGATGGAGCTGATGAAGGCCCTTCTATGGTGGAACCCCTTCGCATGGATCGCCGCACGGCGGCTGACCGAGGCCGAAGAGTTCGAGGCCGACAACGACGTGCTGAGCAGCGGTTACGACCGCGCCGAATATATGCAAACCATCTTCAGGCAGCTTTTCGGTTATAGTCCGGAAATAGCCAACGGGCTGCGCAACTCCCTAACTAAAAAACGCTTTAAAATGATGACCATGCAGACAAAAAGCAGGCACGGCCTGCTGCGGCTGGCAGGTACGCTGCCCGCCGTGATAGGATTGTTGTGCGCATTCGGTTTCACCACGCGCGCAGCGGTGATCGTCGCCCCAGCGGCCGCAACCGCAACGACCGAAGAGCCGGCCGACATACGAACCGCGGCCGACGCGATGCAGAAGCAGGACAAGACCTGCACGGCAACGCTCACGGTGGTGGATGAAAAAAGCAAACGCCCGATCGAAGGAGCGCTCGTACAGACAATCGGCACCAAAAAAGGCACCGTCACCGGCAAAGACGGCCGGGCCGTGATAACGCTCCCCGAAGGCAGTGAACTCAAAATCAGTTATATCGGCTACGAGTCCCGAACCATCGCCGTAAACGACGAAAAACCGGTCGCCGTATCCTTGACACGAAATCCCGAAGCCGGCTTTACCCCCACCGACGACCTGCCCGACGCGCCGCAGGAGCAACAGCAGGAGCAGGTGACCGTCAGCGTCGCCACCTATAAGGACAAAGCCCCGCTCGCCGGTGCACTGGTCAAGGTCAGCGGCTCGTCGAAAGGTGCGGTCACCAACTCCGCAGGCTTGGCCGAGCTGCGCGTTCCGGCCAATTCGGCTCTCGAAATCAGCTACATAGGATGCAAACCGCATATTGCACAAGTAGGCGACAAGGAGCGTCAGATGTTCATGTTCGACATGCAGGCCGAAACGGCCGGAACACCAGAGACACCAGAGACACCCGGCACATCCGAGTCGCTCGCAACAGCGACCGCAACGGACAAACCGCTCTATATCGTCAACGGAATCGAAACGAAGGAGATCGGCAAACTCGATCCCGACCGGATCGAGAGCATGAGTGTCCTCAAGGACAAGGCCGCCACCGCACTCTACGGCGAAAAGGCCCGCAACGGCGTGATAGTCATTACGCTCAAAGGAGCGGATATGGGACCTGCGACGTCCGAAAGCAACGGCAAGGCGGATGACGCCAAACAAACCGCGGCAAACGCCATCGCGATTAAAAACGGCAAAACCGAAAAGGAAGAGGCGTTCCTTGTGACCGAAACGATGCCCCTCTTCCCGACCGACGATCCCGCCGTCCCGTACGGCGACCTCGGCAACTTCCGGGCATGGGTCCAGAAAAACGTGAAATACCCGGCCGAAGCTTTCGAAAAGGGGATCGGAGGACGTGTCGTGCTGTCGTTCGTAGTCGAGAAAGACGGCTCGATAAGCGACATCCAAAAACTCCAAGCGCCCGACGCGTCGCTTTGGGAGGAGGCCCGCCGCGTCATCGCCTCTTCGCCCAAATGGAAACCGGGCGAACAGCGCGGGCAGATCGTGCGCGTGAAATATACGCTTCCCGTGGACTTCCGGCTTACGAAAGCGTCCGACACACCGGCCCCGGAATCCGGAAAGTAGTTTTTCAACCGGCTACGACCAAGCAGACCGCGCGGCGCCATAACCCGGATTCCCCAAACCGACCGGCCCGGATTCCCCGAATCAACCCGCTCCACGAATCGGCCGCCCGGCCTGCTTTCCCCAAGCTCCCGCGGACCGGCATCCGCTCCTGATTTTCAAGCCCCCGCCGGCAGTCCTCAGAGACTGCCCGGCTTTCCCAAGCCACCGAACCGACCATAAGCGGAAACGGCGTCCACCCTGAGTTCAGTGGACGCCGTTTTTATCGGCCTGCCGGGTCGCCGAATAGCGATACCTGCGAGACCGCCCCGGCCGCTCCGGACTTTTCAGCCCTATCTCCGAACGGCTCTGCGACTCCGCCGCTCCGGATTACTCCCTGCAACAGCGAACGTTATAGCCGTATGCCGCATCGGATTTCGAAGAAGACTGCGGCTGGAGCAGTTTGCCCGTACTGAGCTTTTTCGAAATATAGAAACAGGAGATCGTGTTTCCCGAACGATAGTTGGACCAGTAATGCCCCGTACGGGTCGTAGCGAGACCGGCAAGATTGCCCTTGTCGCGGTTACGGTAACCCGACGTCGGGTACCAGTCCCTCAGATCGCCGAAAATGTAGGTCATGCCGTACTTCTCCCCATCCCATTCCGAGGTTCCGTCCACATAGCGGTCCTGCTCGTCCGCAAAATCGTCCCACGTATCGCGGTCCGGCACCTTATACCCCACGGGGCACGGATCGTAGCAGGTTTTCGCGGTATTCCACAAATCGGCGCGGGGCTTGGCCAGCCAGTCGTAAACTCCGGTCGTACCCTTGTTCGAAAGGAACGAAAGCGGATGCGCCGCGGCGTACTCCAGCGTCGAAACGGCCGCCCCGCTCTCCTGCTTCCACGCATGCGTATCGGCGAAGGCCGGATTGACGACCGAATTTTCCGCCGCCTGCGCAAAAGCAGTCGCCGAGGTTTCGGTGGCCGTACCCCCGCAGAACGGGTCCTTGCGGCCCCACTGGTAATAGAGTCCGTAAGCTTCGGCCGATCCGGGCGTCGTGCCGACGGCTCCCAGCGAACGGTCCAGCAATACGCGGCCGTTGGCATAGGTCACCATCCGAGGTTCCGGCGTGAACCAGAGATGCCAGCTCCACACGATCTCCCCCGCGGCATCCGCAAGCGCGATGACGGCATTGCCCTTCGCGGCGCCTGCCGCCGTAAAGAAGATGCGGCCTTTTCCGGCATCGAGCGAAACGGCCGAAATTTCCTGTTCCAGCCCTTTCGTCACCCAAAGCCAGTCGGCTTTCATGCCGTCGGCAAGCGCGATCGCGGCATTGTCTCCGCTGCCGTTGCCACGCACCGCAGCGTCGAACATATAATCGCCGGCCTCGCTGACGATATAACAGTTGGCGGTTCCGTCCCGACTCAGGTCGATGGCCGTCACCGGCGCCTGCACGGCCGTCAATGTCGGCGTAGTCGCACTCCACGGCTTGCCGTTGCGGTCGGTGACGGTCAGCGTCACGGCCGTTTCCGACGGAGTTGCGGACGCCGTAACATCGAGCGCGCCCGCGTAGGCATCCCCCTCGCGCCCGGCGGAGACGACAACCGTCCAGCCGGAGAGGGCCTCATCAGGCTCGGCGGCGAAAGTCAGCCCCTCCAGATCGTCGCCCGTCACCGTGAAGGCGAGCCGCTTCTGCTCCCCGACCGTAAATTCGACGGGATTCTCCCCGGCGAACGAGATTTCCAGTTCGACCGGTTTCTGTTCCGGTTCGTTGTCGTTACAGCCCGATGCAAACAGGGCCAGCAAACATCCTAAGATCAGTTTTTTCATCTTTTATCCGTTTTTGGTTGAACACTGTTCCGTTCCGGCGGACCGCAAAGATGAAAAGGCACACTCCGACGCACACGCAACAAAGCGCGCGCAGTCCGGCATCCGAGGTTGTTTTCGACACACTCAATACGTTCGGTTGAAAATGACCCAAGACCTGCTCCATTCACCGTAGAAGCGAAATCCGTATAATCGCGACGGCAGGTCTTCTGACTCGCCCTTCTCTCCGGCGCCTTCCCGGTCCGCGGAGGACCAGTGGCCAAGAATGCCGGAAAATAACTTTCAATCAAGAAAGCCGGGCACACAGCAACGGGAATTGTTACCGATTCTCACGGTATTCCCTTTTAATTCCCGGCGACCGCAAAGGGACCGGGAAACCGTAGCGAAGACAAAGGTAGCACAATCCCTCAAATAAACAAAAAAAACGCAGCCGGAATTCGGGCTGCGGCACAAATCCCCTCCGTACCGTCAGCCGCCGGGTCCGAGCGGCGCCATGATCCGCCGGACCTGTCCGGTGTTGTCCATCACGCCGCAGCGGAGTCCGGCACGCGGTTGTCGGCCGGCGGGTCCGAATCAGGGCCGCGCCCTGCGCACGGTCGAATGCCTTCGGCACGCAACCGCCCCCGATCACCGGCATCGAAACCTGCGCCAGCCCCAAGCCGTCGCCGATCATATAAATCAGCGTCACGGCCCCCTTCGGCGGTTTTTCCGCATCCGCACACGCCGCAGTCAGCAGGCAAAGCGCAAAAAACAAAACCCCTTTCCTTATATCGGCAGCGAAAACAGCTGGAATTTGCCGACTTTTTACTACATTTACACCACTTTAACCACCTTGCAACATGGATGTAAAGATCGCCCCCGACTGGAAAGAGCTGCTCGCTCCCGAATTCGAAAAACCCTACTTCGCCGACCTCACGCAGTTCGTACGGCAGGAATACGCCACGCGGCGCATCTATCCGCGCGGCAGCAACATCTTCCGCGCCTTCGACAAATGCCCGTTCGACAAGCTGAAAGTGGTCATCATCGGTCAGGACCCCTACCACGGTCCCGGACAGGCCAACGGACTCTGCTTCTCGGTAGGCGACGGCGTGCCGTTCCCGCCCTCGCTACAGAATATCTTCAAGGAGGTCGCCGACGACACCGGAACGCCCCCTCCCGCGACGGGCAACCTCGACCGCTGGGCCGAGCAGGGCGTACTGCTGCTGAACGCCGTGCTGACCGTCCGCGCACACGAAGCGGCGTCGCACGCGGGCCGCGGCTGGGAAACCTTCACCGACGCCGTGGTACGCACGATCTCCGAACGCAAACAGGGCATCGTCTACATGCTTTGGGGCAGTTACGCCCAGAAGAAAGGCGCCATCGCCGATCCGCAGCGGAACTTCATTCTCAAGGCCGTACACCCGTCGCCGCTCTCGGTCTACCGCGGATTCTTCGGTTGCCGCCACTTCTCGCGCGCCAACGAATATCTCCGCAGCATCGGCAAGGAGCCGATCGTGTGGTAACAATTAGGAGTTAAAAATTAAGAATTGATACTGCCGGCTGCCGGCCTTGCTTTTCCGGCCCTGTTGCATCGGCCGGAAACGTCCGCCACCGCAGGCGGCGCGGGGACTTCGGCCTGCGCAAATCCGGGATCGCCTGACTACGCCCTGCCCCGGAACAAGGCCGGAGTAGCGCCCGTACACGGCCCGGCAATCAGGCATATACGACAACCGGAGCCGCAAAACGGTTATCCGACCAAACAATACAGAAATAAAACCTCACGCAGCGCATAAGTCCGCTCCGGAAATATGAGAACACAAACAGCTACCAATTCCTTTCGGGCATGGATGCTCGCGGCGCGGCCCAAGACGCTGACGGGAGCCGCCGTGCCGGTAATGCTGGGCTGCGCCTCGGCCGCTTCGGCAGGCAGTTTCGACCTGCTGCCCGCGGTGTTGTGCCTGCTGTTCGCCTTCCTGATGCAGATCGACGCCAACCTCATCAATGACCTCTGGGATTACCTCAAAGGCTCCGACGGCAAAGACCGGCTGGGACCCGAACGGGCCTGCGCGCAGGGCTGGATCACGCCCCGCGCCATGCGTCGCGGAATCGCCCTGACAACCGCGGCCGCCTGCATCACGGGCTGCGGACTGCTCTTTTACGGGGGCTTGTGGCTGATCGCCGTCGGCGCGTTATGCGTCGCATTCGCATTTCTCTACACGGCCGGCCCCTACCCGCTGGCCTACCATGGCTGGGGCGACCTGCTGGTGCTGGTCTTCTTCGGATTCGTCCCCGTCGGCTGTACCAGTTACGTTCTCAGCGGCGGCTGGACATGGCAGACGGGCGTCGTTTCGGCGGCCTGCGGGCTGGCGATCGACACCCTGCTGACGGTCAACAACTACCGCGACCGCGAACAGGACGCCCGCAGCGGCAAACGCACGCTCGTCGTCCAGCTGGGCGCACGGGCCGGCAGCAGGCTTTATCTGGCACTGGGATTCGCAGCCGCCCTGCTCTGTCTTGCATTATTTTACGACGGCCGCATAGGAGCGGCGCTGCTTCCCCTGCTCTACCTCGTACCGCACACGGCGACATGGCGGCGCATGGTGCGGATCGGCCGCGGCCGGGAGCTGAACGCCATTCTGAGCGCCACGTCGCGCAACATCCTGCTCTTCGGAATACTGCTCTCGAGCGGGCTGCTGCTCTAAATTATCAACGAAAAATTTGGATACTTAATTTTTCGCCTTATATTTGCAGTGTATTACAATACTAATACACTAAATCCACCTAATGAATGATTACCCTCCAAAACGTCACATTCAGCTACAATCGCCGTAAAAAGATCTTTTCAGATCTGTCCCTCACACTCAAGGCAGGGCATATCCACGGCCTGTTGGGGTGCAACGGCATCGGCAAAAGCACCTTGCTGCACCTGATCTGCGGATTGCTAACGCCCGACGCCGGCGATATCTCGGTCGATAGCTTCCAACCCCGGCAACGTCTTCCCCGGATGTTTTCCAACTTACTGTTCGTTCCCGAAGAAATCAGCCTGCCTGACATCCCATTCCAGCGCTTCGCAACCCTCACGGGTGCCTTTTATCCCGGCTATTCGTCCTCAACATTCACAAGTCACTGCTCCGCATTGCAAATCGACGCATCGCTTACACCCCGCAGAATGTCGATGGGCGAACGCAAAAAAGCCTACATCGCCTTCGCATTGGCCTGCAACGCCGATATACTGCTGCTGGATGAACCGACGAACGGACTGGATATTCCCTCGAAAACAACCCTGCGACGCCTGCTGGCCGCCTATGCGGACGAAAAACGGACGATCCTGATCTCGACGCATCAGGTTCGGGAAGTCGAAAATCTGATCGACAACATCATAATCCTCGACGAGCAGGGTCTCGCACTTGCGGCAACGACCGAAGAACTCACTCGCAGCCTGACCTTCGGCTCCTTGTCCCCGGCAGCAAAAGCCATTTACTGCGAATCTTCGCTTACAGGCGAAGAGGGAATCGCTGTCAATACCACCGACACGGAGAGCCGCCTCGACCTCGAACTGCTTTTCGCCGCCGTCAGCCGCGACCGCACTGCAATCCCCGCAATCCTCAACGCTAACCACAACCGCCATGAATAATACCTTCTCTCTGCATCGCATCTTTTTGTATGCCTGCAAACATTATACGGAAAACGGCCGGCATTATCTCTACATCCTGCTGACATTTCTACTCCTGCTGTCAGTCGCCGCATGGTATTTCGAACCATGGCGTGAAAAATCGACAGAATTCACACTTCCCCCGCTCCTTCTCATGCTCGTCTTCATTTGTCTCATCACCCGAATCAGTTGTCGCAGTCATTATGAACGTCAGGAAATGCCTGTCTCCTATACGCAGCCTATCACGACAGCTGAAAAATATCTTTTTATCTGGTTCAATTCAACAATCGTTGCAGTCGCGCTTTTCGCCGCTATTCTTTGGCCCGTCCTCCGCATTTCAAATGCAAAGGAAAACATCCTGATGCTCATGCCCTATCAAACATGGCTGACGATTTTCACCATACAAGCCGGATGGCTGCTTTCCTGCTGTTGGATCAAAGGAAATCCGCTGAAAGCCTTTCTGCCGCTTACCGGAACATTTCTCCTTTACCATATAATCCATATCAGGAATTTAGGATCATTAATCGGAGGTTATGTCAGGCTCCCCTTTTCCTTGATGAATTACGCACTGCACTCCAATACAGCAGGGCTGGATATTCAGCTTTCGGAACAATTATCCGAGTGCAGCGCCTATACCATTATTTTCGGATTCTGGACGCTTGTGGCATGGCTGGTGGCGTATCTCAAATTCAGGGAACGGACCCTAAAATAAATCGTCTCATGCAATTCAACGACACCCAGCCTATCTGGCTCCAAATTTACGACTACGCCTGCCGGGCAATCCTCGCAGGACGATGGACCGAACAGGCGCGCATCCCCTCCGTGCGAGAATTAGCCGTCACCTTGGAGGTAAACCCCAATACCGTGATGCGGGCCTACGACAAACTCGAAACCGACGGAGTGATCATCACGCGCCGCGGTATGGGTTTTTTCGTAACGGAGGGAGCGCAGGCACGGACGCTCACAGCGCAACGCAATCAGTTCATCCGAGTCGAGCTACACGCCCTCTTCGTCCGGATGGAGGAACTGGATATAGACATGAGCGATTTGCAACGCCAGCACGAAAACTATTTAAACCAGAAAAACCATGAAAACAAGCAATAAGATTTTATTAACGGCATTTTCGGTATATCTGCTCCTCACCGCTGCCAGTCTGATTGGATTCAAACGTAATTACAACAGTATAAAAGAAGAAGCGACCTCGCTACTCAGGCAATTGGAACAACATCGCATCCATACACTCGTCAACACGGGCGAGCGATACATATCCGTCAGAAAAACCAAAGGTCCCAGACAGTTTATCGGTTGGTGGGAGCCGTTCGATCCGAAAAGCATACGTATCAGCAACGACACGCTCTACATCGACAACAGATGGGTTTACGTATACCTGCCCTATCTGGAAACCTACCTAAAAAACGGGCAGCCGGTTCCTATAGAGAAGGAACATGACGACAAATAAGAAAATCCCGGTCTTGCAGGACCGGGATTTTACTTATCAGTCGTCCGGGCATCAGCCCAGATACGATTTCAGCAGTTTGCTGCGCGACGAGTGGCGCAGGCGGCGGATCGCCTTCTCCTTGATCTGGCGCACGCGCTCGCGCGTCAGGTCGAACTTCTCACCGATCTCTTCGAGGGTCATCTCCGAAGTGCCGATGCCGAAGAAGTACTTGATGATGTCGCGTTCGCGGTCCGTGAGGGTTTCCAACGCGCGGTCCACCTCGGTCGAGAGCGACTCGTTGATCAGTCCGCGGTCGGCGTTGGGCGAATCGGGATTGACCAGCACGTCCAGCAGCGAGTTGTCCTCGCCGTCGGCGAACGGGGCGTCCACCGAGACATGGCGGCCTGCCACGCGCAGCGTGTCGGTGACCTTCTCCTTGGGAAGCTCCAGCTCCGTAGCCAGCTCTTCGGGCGACGGCGTGCGCTCGTGCTCCTGCTCGAAGCGTGCGAACGCCTTGTTGATCTTGTTGAGCGAACCCACCTGATTGAGCGGCAGACGCACGATGCGCGACTGTTCGGCCAATGCCTGCAGGATCGACTGACGGATCCACCACACGGCGTACGAGATGAACTTGAAACCGCGGGTCTCGTCGAACTTCTCGGCGGCCTTGATCAGACCGAGGTTGCCTTCGTTGATCAGGTCCGGGAGACTGAGCCCCTGATTCTGATATTGTTTGGCGACGGAAACTACGAAACGCAGGTTGGCTTTGGTCAGCTTTTCGAGGGCTTCCTGATCTCCTTTCTTAATCCGTTGGGCGAGTTCCACCTCCTCTTCGACCGTGATAAGCTCCTCCTTGCCGATTTCCTGCAAGTATTTGTCCAACGAAGCGCTCTCGCGGTTGGTGATGGATTTTGTAATCTTTAATTGACGCATATATCTATTAACCTTCCTAAATAAAATTCTACATTACAACCCGCCCGGACCGCACTACTCCACGAGCGTGTAGCTCGCAGCGCGGCCGTTGGGATAAATACCGTCGATCGAACGGACCTTCTCGTCCATACGCTGCATGTCCGCAACCGAATAGACCGGACGATCGTTGATATGGGTAATCACAAATCCCTGTTTGACACGGGCACGGGCCAGAATTCCGTCGGCCTTGATGCCGACCACCTGCACGCCGCCCCTGATATCGAGCTCACGGCAGAGTTTGGTGCCCGCATCGGCGAACTTACCGCCGAGAACCTCGACGACATCGACATCCTCTTTGGTCATTAATTCCGTTTTACCTGCTTTATTACGCAAAGTAACCTCGAATTGTTTCACCGCACCGTCTCTTTTTACCGACAATTTAACCTTATCGTTGGGTCGGCGGCGTCCGATCTGCTCGGAAAGGGTTGCATTGTCGTTGATCTTCACCCCGTCGATATCCAGAATCACGTCGCCCTTGCGGATACCGGCCTCCGAAGCCGAACCGCCCTCGACAACGCCGGCGACATAGGCGCCGCCCAGCTCGGTAATGCCCAGCTCCTTGCCTTCACGGTCGATAAAGTCCTGATCGACAATCGCAAAACGGATGCCGAGCAGTGCGCGCTGCACGATGCCGAACTCCTTGAGGTCCACGACCACCTTGCGCACGATCGATTCGGGAATGGCGAACGAATAACCGATATAGCTGCCCGTCTGCGACTTGATGAGGGTGTTGATGCCCACCAGCTCGCCATGCGTGTTGACCAGCGCGCCGCCCGAATTGCCGGGATTCACGGCCGCGTCGGTCTGGATAAAGGCCTCGATGCGGAAATCGTTGGGAATGACCCCCAGATTACGCGCCTTAGCGCTCACGATACCCGCGGTAATGGTCGATTGCAGGTCGAACGGCGAACCGATCGCCAGCACCCACTCGCCCAGACGCAGCGCATCGGACGATCCGAAAGCCAGCGTCGGCAGGTCCGAAGCCTCGATCTTCAGCAGCGCGAGGTCCGTGGCCGAGTCCTTGCCGATCAGCTTGGCGTCGAACGAACGGCCGTCGTTGAGTTTCACGCGGAGTTTCGAAGCCCCGTCCACGACGTGGTTGTTGGTCACCACGTAACCGTCGGCCGAGATGATGACGCCCGAACCTCCGGCGCGCTGTTCGCGGAACTGCGGTCCCTCGTCATACCCCTGCGGGATGCCGAAGAACTCCAGAAAGGGATCGTACCCCCGGCGGCGCGGCATCTCGACCTGCTGCACGGCTTCGATGTTGACCACGGCCTTCACCGCATTCTCGGCGGCGTATGTCAGGTCGGGGTACTGCTCGGCCTGATACGAGGTGAACTGCGTCCCCAGCGCGGGCGTACGTTCCACCTCGCGCTCGATATATTGTACGGAGCCTTCGCGGCTCCCGGCTACTGCCCATGCCGTAAGTCCGCCCGCGGCGGCCGATACGGCGACTGCTCCTAAAATCAAAAATGCCTTTTTCATAATTCGATAACAAGTGTTTAAATTCAATTAATCAGAGGCAATTTATACCATAAGCTTATCAAGTTTTATTACGATTCGTAGGACAAACGGACGGAAACGTCCGGTTAGTATGCCCGTAGGAACAAAAATCGGGACGTCCGCAACGGACGTCCCGATTTCGAGCGGCCCGGACCGTTACAATCCGAACTCTTTGCGAATCAGCTCCACGGCGTCGAGCTTCTCCCAGCCGAAGAACTCGATCTCACGCTCCGTTTCGCGGCCGTCCTCCCAGACCTTCACCCGCTCCGTGTAAGGACGGTTGCCGAAGTGACCGTAGGAAGCCGTGGCCTCGAAGATCGGGTTCTTAAGGCCGAAACGGCGGACGATGGCGGCGGGACGCAGGTCGAAAAGCTTGCCGATGCGGCGTGCGATCTCGCCGTCGGTCATGCCCTCCAGCGCGGCGGGACGCGGCGAACGGTAGGTATCGACGTAAATCGACAGCGGCTGCGCGATGCCGATGGCGTACGACAGCTCGACCAGCACTTCGTCGGCAACGCCCGCGGCGACCAGATTCTTGGCGATATGGCGGGCGGCGTAGGCCGCCGAGCGGTCCACCTTCGAGGAGTCCTTGCCCGAAAAGGCGCCGCCGCCGTGCGCGCCGCGGCCGCCGTAGGTATCGACGATGATCTTGCGGCCCGTAAGCCCGGTGTCCCCGTGAGGGCCGCCGATCACGAACTTGCCCGTAGGATTGACGTGCAGGATATAGTCGTCGCCGATCAGCCCGGCCAGCTTGTCGCCGGCGCGCTCCAGACGCGCCTTGACGCGCGGAATGAGGATCGTGCGCACGTCCTCGCGGATCGTAGCCTGCATCCGCTCCTCGGCCTCCTTCTCCGTCAGCCCGTTGCCGGGCAGGATGAACTCATCGTGCTGGGTCGAAACCACGATGGTATGCACGCGCAGCGGACGGTTGGTCTTCTCGTCGTACTCGATGGTCACCTGCGACTTGGAATCGGGACGCAGATAGGTCATCACCTCCCCTTCGCGGCGGATGACGGCCAGCTCCTTGAGGATCACGTGCGAGAGGATCAGCGTCGCCGGCATCATCTCGCGGGTCTCGTTGCAGGCATAGCCGAACATGATGCCCTGATCGCCCGCGCCCTGCTCGTCCTCCTCGGCGCGCACGACGCCCTGATTGATGTCCGACGACTGCTCGTGGATGGCCGACAGGATGCCGCACGAGTTGCAGTCGAACTGGTATTCGCTCTTGGTATAGCCGATGCGGTCGATCACGCGGCGCGCCACGCCCTGCACATCGACATACGCTTCGGAGCGCACCTCGCCCGCCACGACCACCAGTCCCGTGGTGCAAAGCGTCTCGCAGGCGACTTTCGAATTGGCGTCACGACGCAGGAATTCGTCGAGAATGGCGTCTGAAATCTGATCTGAAACTTTATCGGGATGTCCTTCGGACACCGATTCCGATGTAAACAAAAAGCCCATTGTTATACATTCAATTATGAGACGGTACCCTCAGCCGTAATGCCGGCATGCGGAAACACGCTCTCGGTTAATAAAGATAAAACGTATAAAATGGGAAAAATTGGCTGTTGGAATAAAAAATAAGCTGTTTTAGCGATTTTTTATTGTGGTTGCAATCAGTCAAATCTTTCCACATTCCCCCGTGTTACGGACGGGAGTGCAAAGATACGAAGGAATTTCGGAATATGCAAAAAACAGTTTGTTTTTGCGCCCAGCATGCACTATCTTTGGCCCGGTATTGGATGGGATGCGTCCCGGCAACCCGCAAAACCCGTTTTGCGATTGCGCCCGACTTTTACTATCTTTATACCCGTCGAATTCAACAAACCGTACATGAAACGATTCTTACTCGCCGCATGCATGCTTCTGGCCGCCGTCGGATTTTCGTCCTGCGAAAACGACGACGACGATCTCTACGACACGCTCACGGGCCGCGTATGGGCCGGAGACCTCGGATTCTATCAGGACGGCTATGCGCTGGCCAGCTATGTTTACTTCGGGGCCGACGGCTTCGGAAGCGACGAACTCCGTTACGCCGACAACGGACGTTTGCTCGACACGCTCAACATCCAGTGGGACGCCTACGACGACACGGTCTACATCGACTACGGCCGGGTCGATCTGCCGCGCGAACTGCGCCGGGTCCACATCCGCCGCGGCATGCTGACAGCCGATCTCTACATCGGAGGCCGCTATTACGACCGGATCACGCTCTACATGCAATAGAATAGCTTCGACACGGCGCACCTTAAATATATAACGATCCCCGGACTCCGCCGCAGGAATCCGGGGATTTGCGTTATCGTGAAGGGACAGCGTCGCTGATTTACCTGCGCACCATTTTTAATTCTCTACGTCCCCCTCCGTCTCCCGCAAGGCGGCGCGCAGAGCGTTGATATCGCCCATCATCCGCAGGAAGATACGCACGCCGAGGGGCAGTCCGACGATCAGTCCGGCCACGAATCCGTAAAACACATAGGGCGAGGTCAGGCTTCCCACGTAAAATCCCAGCAAGATCAGCAGCGGCACACCCAGCACGATGCCCGCGCCTACGCCCCAGAGGAAGCAGGTGCGGAACCGGAGTACGGCGGCGCAGGTTTCGCGCACGGTCCCCGCTCCCGGCTCGATCCGCGCCAGCAGCACCAGCAGCGCGATCTGCCGCGCCAGCATGGCGAAGATAAAGAGCACCAGCGTCGCCTTGACGGCCGTTCCGGGGTCCGCCTCGCCCGTACGGAATATATTGGCGAAACAAAGCGGCAGCACTGCCAGCAGAAAGATTCCCAGCCGTATCGTACGCGCCAGCCGCTGCTTGGCCGAGGTGATCTTTCCGGCCGAGACCTCCGCCGTCAGCCGGTCTATTTTAGTGTCCGCACACGACAGACGTCCGTCCAGCTCGTGCCATTTGGTTTTCAGTTCGTCGAGTTCCATATTCGGGAAGTTTAATGATTTGCCTGTTCACGCAGTTTCAGCTTGATGCGGTGGAGCTTCGAAGCCACGTTGTTGCGCGTAAGCCCCGTGATCGCGGCGATCTCCTCGTAAGGAAGTTCGTCGAGCCACAGCATCACGACCGCCTTTTCGAGCGCATCGAGCCGGTTTATCAGCGCATACAGATCCCGCAGCCGCTCGCCGCGTTCGGGATCTTCGTCGGCTGCGCCCAGCGAGTCGGTCAACGGCAGCCGGCCCGTATGGCGGCGGTTGCGGCGATAGTACGAAATGCAGGTGTTCAGCGCGACGCGGTAGACCCACGACGAAACTTTGGCCCGGCCTTCGAATCCGTCGAATCCCCGCCACAGGTTAATCAGCACCTCCTGATAAAGATCGTCGAAGTCGTCGCTGTCCACGGCATAGAGATAACAGACCTTGCCGACGATGCGGCGATGCTCCCGAACGAAGGTCTCGAATTCATACTGTTTGGTTCGCTGTAGACTCATTGCTGAAACTGTTTTTCCCATTAGACGCCGCCGGAGCCGAAAAGTTGCACGGAGGATAAAAAAATAATACGACGCAACTCATCCGACAAAAAAATCCCCGAAGCGACACTTCGGGGATTTTATCCATTATCGGGTATCGTTATCTTCCGAGCAATTTCTTGACCTCTTCGGCTACGGTCTTGCCGTTGTAACCGAACTTCTCGTCGAGAA
>OGXB01000528.1_pt1 | contig 28127 bp, 55 predicted proteins | sample 1576161 | NCBI WGS metagenome assembly OGXB01 (sample SAMEA3541474, study PRJEB24748) | human gut metagenome | biome: human gut; feature: human-associated habitat; material: faeces | place: China | collected 2012
ATTTCTTCTAAACTCAATGGCATAGCTTATATTTTTAGTGTGTGAATATTCCAGTCAAATCTTTCGGTTTTAGAATCTTGCCAAGCAGGCAACCCAAAACATAGTATCTCATTGCATCCATAAGGTGATTATCCTTATCTACTGGCTCATTGATATAATTTCCATCTTTGTCCTTATCCCATACGTAGGTTCTTAATTCCTTCATAAGGTTGTATGAACGTTCCGTTACATACAAATCCATAGAGAGAATTTTATCTATTCCTGCCTTAATTGATGGCCCCGACTTATCTATGCCATAAATATTCACGCCACGAAGTTTGATTTCGTCCACTAGTCGAGGATCAGCAGATTCTGCAAAAACTTTCAAACCATAAGGACGAACCTTGTCAGCAAGCGCATTTGTGAGCATTCCCGATTGATAACATAGTTCATCGACATATAAGGCATTATCTACAATACCACACTTAACGGCTGCTGAAACGTCTGTTGTATACCCGAAGTCCTGCCCAATAGCAACTTTCTTTGCCCAAGCCGGGAACTCTTTTACAATTCCCCATTTCTTAAACACTGCACCTTCCGCCACATCAGCCCAACGACCGATAACCACGTGAGCATACTTTTCGAGGTTGTTCACTTTCATATCCTCTACCTCCTTCAGAAACTCAGGAGAAAGATTATCCAAGTTATCTAGGTAGGTAGTATGGATATGAAGTACATTCGGATGAGTGGAAATCTGTACCTGTACACCGTCAATCTCTACAAGTTTGTGAGTTTTCTCGATGTACTTTTTGTAAATGAAGTGATTGGAATCGCACGGATTCATTATGATGATAATCCGGTTCTGAATGCCCTTCTTACGGATGGAAAGCATTATCTTGTCAAACTCTTCTTCATTCGTCCACTCTTCCGCTTCATCACAGACGAAAGTAGTAATACCTTGGATGGATTTCAACTTTGCCGTCTGATTGCCCGAAGAGGTCTTGATACCACGGAACATGATACGGCTTTTAGTCATCTTGTTGACTATGTCCGTCTTTGTAGTCTTGAAATATTTGGTTGTCCCGTCAAGTTCTATCTTCTCCATCATTTCCGGAATGATAGACATTCCAGCGGAAACCATCGTATAACGGGTGTAAAGTATTTGGTGGACTATCTTCTCTACAGGAGTCATTTCAAAAGTCAACCGTTCAATAAAGGTGGAAGCATTGAAAGATTTTCCCGAACCACGTCCACCAGTGATAAGAATTATAAATTTTTCCTTATCCTCGTATAATGGATGGTAAATTTCTTGAGGAACAATCATTTCAATTTATCTTTAATCCATGAATCAATAGAAATACCGTGGTCAATATCAGTTGGAATATCGGCATCTTCATCCTGTTTACGCTCAACCTTTCTCCAGTCTTCATCATGATGGTACAACCAAACGGACATCGCTTGCAGATTCGGAGCCAGTTCACTTTCGCTTACTTGCAATTCTTCTTCACCGGTCAAATTGCCTTCCATATCACGCAGCTTTTTTACCACAGTGCTTTTCGTTTTAATCCCACCAAGAGCCATAGCAAGGAACTTAGCCCTTACCGTTGCGTTGATTGTCGCACGCCCACGCGCTAAGACTTGAGATAATTTAGGATACTCATTCTTCTTTATGCAAAAAGTCTCTGGTGCTATATCAAGAGCGAAGGCAATTTCCTTGTCAGTGAATCCCTTTTTGGCATACGATTCTACGAGAGAAAGAAAGTCTACGCTTGTATAATCAAACTTAGGCTTTCTTCCTCCCTTACCTTTTCTATTTTGAGATTCACTTTTACTCATGGTAATCTACTCTTTCTATCATATCAGATAGAATTTCACCCTTAATATATTTTTCTTGAGGTCTGAAACCAAATCGTTGCAAAAATGCCTCTTTGTTATTTTGGCTGCTGAAAGTAAGAACAACAAAAGTATCTACTGATTCTTCATTCTTTGTTTGAGAATGATTCATTACTGCTTTCCGCATTTCCCTTTTATTATCGTATATCTCTTTATTGAGCATCATCACCTCTTTGTCTGTTTCGGTAGGCTCTTCAATTGATGACAAATCAACTTCAACACCTAATATACCTACATCATTAATATCAAGACCTGCGCACTCAAAATCAATATCATCCAACATCCCTGCAAGAATGTCTGTATCAAATTCACCCTGGACTTTTGTATTATTGAAAAAGATGTTCTGTTCTTTCTCTTCTTTCTCTGACAAGTCCACCATTGAAACGGTTAGATTATAATCCTTCTTTCTTTCAAGAGAGTCAAGGATGGATATACGCTGATGACCGGACACTATATTCATCGTATTCTTATTCACTACAATGGTATCAAGTAAGCCCACTCGTTTAATATTGTCTTTCAGCTTCTTTTTTGCTGATTCTGATATTTTACGAGGATTATATTCTGCATTTTTAATCTCACTTCGATTGATAGTGCATGTTTCAAACTTCTGATATTTACTAACTTCCATATTTAGCTTCTATTAGATTAAACTCTTTAATAATCTTCTTGTAATCTTCCGGATAATGTTCTTTAATGTACAGTATTGTTTCAGGGCGGAAATTAATACCCGAACTACCTCTTTTACTTCCAAGTTTCAGCGGTTCCGGTAGTTTATGCAGTTTGATATACGAGAGGCAATCTTTATTAGTCCAATTTACAATAGGGTAATACTTGTCATAATCAAAATGAATATCAGACTTAGCGGCTTTGTTAAACATACCTCTCCGGACGAAAGAATCAGATACCTTCATTCCATATACGACCACATCTGTTAGGTGTTTAATTTTGAGATAATCTTCAATATCACGCAACTTCAATTTCTTCAATCCGTCAATATGCTTCACGCTTAAAAGGCCCTGAGTTTTAAAATTATATAAGTCTGTATGTGGAAGCTGAATTATTTCTACATTTCCATAAGATCGTGCCCAGTTGAAGAAAGGTTCTACTATATTCAATCCCTTTACATGATATAAAAAACAGCATACAACCTTCTCGAATTGACTCTGAAGTAAGTGAAGTAAAACTATACTATCTTTCCCTGTAGCAGAAAAAAACAATATTGCCGTACCACTTTTCTGTGATGCGTGCAATATTGTTTTTTTCGTTTTCTGCATAATTAAGGCATCCATTAATCACCTCCAAATGCAGCTTTAAGGTCAGAACGTTTTTGAGCTCTCGTTCCAAACCCTGACTGATGACCTACTGCCGCTCTACCGGCATTTACTCTACGTCCACGAGTAGTTATCCCTGTGGTTCGATTGATCCTTCTTCTAATTTCTCCGACTCAGCTTATTTCTCCCCTTTAAAAGTTTCTACTATATTACCTAACTCGAATACTATATGCGCTATGGCGTACTCTTTCCCTTTTTCCATACCAATGATAAAGTCTCCATTTTCATCATACAAGAACTCGACGCGAGCGTCTTTCACTTCTACGATTAGATACGGACGTTTACCCTCAAATTTACCGGTAACCAGCTTTAAACGATCATAAGACTTTGCTTTTACTGTTACTTCTGAGTCTCCATCTGGAATATCTTCTTCTCTCTCATATTCTTTTCCATCAACAATATAAGAGACATAGTCATTTACGTTGCTCGGCTTAATCTCACGTCTTTCAAAATCTTTCTTACCTGATAAAATATCATCAAAAGGCTTTTGCTTAATTTCTAATTTCAATACATTCATAATCGTGTCTATTTTGTTTATAAATAATTAGTTGCGGGACAGGGACTCGAACCCCGGACCTTCGCCAAGTCAAAGCGACAAGCTAACCACTGCTCTACCCCGCGATAGCACCACTAAGGTACTACCATAACCAAAGATATAGAAATATACTCAATCGATATACACGACAATCGACTTATTGTCGTGAACTTAGCCAAATATCTCGTTTTTCTCTGCACGCTTCTAAGGTAGGCGCACAACAGGCGAATAATTCACCACTTTCAGTACGGTAGTCATACTGGTACATTCTCACTCTTTTACCCTTCAACTTGGTAGTGTAGGTACAATAATTTTCTTTACCGGGTTGGCATATGCTGCAACCGTTTTTGTTTATTGAGTTCATCTTGATAATGGATTTAATTGATTAAAAGTCCAGCCGGCTTGTTTTAGCTTCTCTAAACCATCGGGTGATATTGCGTAATCAATTGGATGCGCAAAACTATCACCAAAACCGCCCGTATAGAAAGTATCTTTATGAAGAACACCAAGCGATTGAATTTCTTTCACTTTAGATATAGTGTTACGCCAAAGCCATTCTCTATATTTAGAATCACCTTCTTTATCAATGCTAACATAATATCCCTGTACGCCATAGTAATCAAATTCAGAAATATGAATATACCTTGCTTTCTCAACTTTCTGTTTTTGCAGCCATTCCTCGGTTCTGAAATTATCTTCGGGTAAAATATAAACCTCTTCTATGCCTAAGCCTAAGTTTTTATTAGGCGCAACTTTTTGAGAACGTAGCATCACTTTGTATGTCCACTGGTTATCCGTATGAAATAGTTTCGGATTGTCAAGAATAAATTGCATTAAATCGGTCTTGCTCACTTTCAGTTCTTTTGCCAGTTCGGGTATAAGGCAATATTTCTTGTTGTTCGCCATTTTAAGCAAATCAACTCTTCTTTTGATTTCTGCTATATCCATAATCATTCAGTTCTATAAGTTTTACCACCAAATTTTTCATCGCCATCTACCAATATATGATAATTGATATAAGGCTTGTTCTCTTTATCATTATGCTCTTTGCATTTAATTCTCGCTTCTTCGATTGTTTCACATTTACACATAGTGTATTCGGGATAGCCATCGAAGTATCTTACAACTCTATAAACTTTGTTCATAATCATTTACTTTACTATTATATCAATAGGCTTATTAGCAAACCAATAGCAATCCCAATCTAAGTAGACACATCTACCAAATTCGTTAGGATCACAGAATCCCAATATCTCGAACGGGCCAACTATACAACCGTAACCATTAACAACATCAACGACCTGTCCTTTTACCAGCTCTTTATCTGTATTAGGCATTACGTCTGAAAGGTTATCATAGACTTTTAACTGTTGTGCATCAACCATATTTTCAAAATCTGCTTTATGGGATCGTCTCATAATCGTGTGTATTGTGGTAGCCCAAAGGCTACCGAATTAAAAATAAACTTTTACTTTACGATACAAATTAGTGATTGATTGCTTTGCATACATATCACCATTGGCAAACTCTATTCTATTGCCGTTATCGTTGATAATAGGGTTCTCAACCGTTGCCAATTTATAGACTTCTTCTTTTGTCATAATCTTCTATATTGTGCAGGGCTTTCGCCCTGCTGGTTAAACATTTAATATTTGAATCTCTTTGTTGCCTATCTCTGTATCGACATTCAGGACCTCATACTTTTGAGCCTTATAGTTATAAACGACCTCACAAGTATTAAACCCTCTACCGTCTTCTCTTTGGTCATAGACAGTGTTTATGTGCTGATACATTTATTGCCTAACATGAAGTTTATCTTACCTGATGTACAGAAGTAAAATGCTACTGCATACTTCAATGTTTTCTTCTCATCAATTTTCTTTGTTGCCATAATCATATATCTTTTAATTGTTATTACTTCATTTTCAAGCTATGCAAGTCCAATAATCAACTATGTATTGGATAGCCTCGTCTTTGAAGTCTACGTTGTAGAGTTTACAGGCTTCTGTCATTGCTGCCAATGATTCAAGTTCGTTGTTCATATTATCTTCGTTTGTCATAACCTTTATGTTTTGTTTTGCGTCACAAACATAACATATAAGTTTTGCACAAACAAACAAAACAAAACTTTTAACTATTATTTAACACACAAAACAAAACTCTTATATTATGTTTGCATCAGAAATAAACATAACATATATATTATGGAGTTGAGAGTAAAAGATATTTGTAAAGAAAAAGGCATCCTATTTAAGGATTTGGCAGAAAAATTAGGTGTTACAGATGTCGGATTGAGAAAACAGGTTCAAGGCAATCCAACTATCGGGACGCTTGAAAAAATTGCAGAAGCTTTAGATGTTGAATTTACCGAACTATTCGCAAAGCAAGAACCGGCCGACCCCAACACGATCACCTGCCCGAAGTGTGGAACTCGGTTTAAAATGGAAGAATAGAGTATGAACCAAATAGATACAAATACGCTGATTACAATATGTACATGTGCGATTGGTCTAACCCAGTTTTTTCTTTGGAGATATATTGCTCGTAACAAGTCCTACGAATCGGAAAAAGGTAAAAACCTTGCAACAAAGGAGGATATTAAAGATATTACCCAAAAGATAGAATCTGTAAAAGATAACTACAATAAGGCTTTAGAGAACTATAAAATTGAACTTCAAAAAGAATTTGAATCATACAAGTATATTTCCGATTTATGTAATAATATTGATAAAGAACTACTTCAAAGATTAATAACCTGCAAAAATGATATAGCCGACGTTTTTAATGATATCACAAACAATAGCGAAGTCGATGATTCTTCAATAAACTCAATAAGACAACTTTACGAATACCTAGAAATATACAATATGAGGTATGGAGATAATGAATGTGTAAAAAATATAATATCAAAAAGCAACAGCATTTATCAAAATTACATAAATAATCAAGATGGGTATAACTTTAATGACAGAGCGTACTTTGAAAAAATACAAGATATCGAAAAATATTCAACTCTGATACTAAGCCATTTTCTTCCTAAAATTAATTTTCCAGACTCTATAAAGCCGGCCTAATCCCCCGGCTTTATCCTTTTCATCATTTCCCCATATATCCAATCCACATCCTGCCGAAAATACTTATACAACTGATAAGAGAAAACAAGATTATTACGGTTATCGGATATGGCCGTCTGCGCGCTAACGCCTAAGACCTCCGCTAATTTATTCCGAAGACCGTTCATCATCTTCCCGCCGGCGAGAGTACTTGGAGAGTACAAAAACAGGATGATAAAGATGAATTTCTTTCTTTGGGTAACATTCCCCAACCTAAACGTCTCCTTTTGAGAAATAATTTCTTGGAACCACCTATATAACGTTCCTATCATATCAAGATCAGTCAATATAGGTTCTGTTAGCTCTTTTTCCCTCTCCGATAACTTTGATTTCTGCTCTCTGATGGATTTTATTTCCGCAATTTCTGAAAACATGGCACGATTATTTAAAAGTAAATATTTATATTTGCACTAAATAATCGTGTGGAGAGGTGACGTTACTGGTGGTTCGGGGCGTTGCCTCTTGTGTTTATGCAAAGTTCACAGAACCTTTCGGTTCTGTATATCCATAACATCCCGGGATATAACCGGAAGTTTTTCATTATCTTCTTGGCTTGTCTTAATCTCATGATTTATTGTTTTAAATACTTATCTATATAATATTCACGAGGTTTGCATTTTACAATGTGATAATCTATCTGATATGTATTACACGCTAAAGAGTTATTGAAAGCAATTTCTTTGTTTTGATACACCATATCAATACATGTTTTGGGGAATGGATGTCCTTTTATCCACTCTTCAATGTCATCATACCAAATTGGTATGAGGGCATGAGGATCAAAGATGTTCTTGCTTATTCCTATGAGTTTATTTCTCCTCTTATTGAGGATGTCAATTCTATGATGGTAACAACTAATTTGCTGGTCAATATCTCTCCTAATACGTTCTATTCGGTCTGTTTTATTCATATTCTTCTTAGCTGTTATACATTATACATTTGTTCAACCTTCAATCGAGCATACAGCTTGTTGACATCACCTTGAGCCTCGTCAATAGCCTGTTTCCCGAAAGCATTCTTCAACATGCGCATATCATCCTCGCTATCCAGCTTAAAGGATATCGGATTGGGGATTTTCTCTATACCCATAATATCCAAGAGAAGATTATAATTTCCTTTCTCAAACTCAGACAACAGCCAAGCATATTGAGCCTCCATTTTAGGAAGAAGTTTTATATTTCTTTCTCTCGCGGTCTTTACGTAGATGCGCTGTTCTACGGACATTGCGGATTCAAGGATTTCAGCAAGCTCATTCGTGGTAGACCCTTTAATTGTGTATTGCCTGATATCCTCAATATCCTTTTTGAAAATATCAAGCTTTTCCTGTATCTTCCGTTTCCGTTGTTCAAGGACTCGTTCGGCTTCCAGTCGTTTTTCCTCCTCCCCATGATTCATTAGATATCTGGCACGGGCTATCTGGCATTCACGTCTTCCAAAAACGATCAGATACCCTTTGTCATCACGAAGATACCCGTCGCTTGTGTGTACCCAATAACCCGTAGAGCATTCCATGATATCAACCGGTTCATCCCCAGCCTTAAACATGACGGGGGAGCATTTTTTTCGAAGGTCAACCTTATTGACAAGGTCAAGAGTTAGACCTTCGGCTTTTTCTTCTTTCGTTAGTTTCTTTATTTCCATACTCGGTTATTGTTAAATTTTCCCCAACTCCGATATTTGGATTTTTACATTTTGTATTTTTTCTTTCAATTCATCTTCCTTTCTGAACGATGGTGTGCACTTTGTTCGCCTCATACCTGCTCCCCAAGGGATATTATTTGATACCCGGGTCAAACGTTCTCTTTCCTTTGATAGAGATTTTTCGAGCTGGACAAGTCTCCGTTCCAATACATCTTTTTTGCTCATATCCTCTTGAGTGTTAGTTATTCTTTGAAATCCAGTTATCAGTATCACAGTGAAAGCAATATCCGGTTTTAGGATGCTCCGCACCGTCTTTAGCTCCACAGGTTCCACAATAATACTCCTTGTCATATTCCGGGGAAAGACCTTTATTCCGTTCTTTGATAACGGCTTTTCTTTCTTCAAGCATCATCATTTTATCGGGATTACGACTCAAATAAAACTTTCTGACTTTCCGTATTTGTTTCTCAAACAGATCGTCAGATTCGGCAATTTGTTTTGATGTATATTTGCTCATGATTCGTTGTTTTTTAATAATGAGCCTTCCCGGGAAGGCTCGGTTAATACTATTCCTCAAGATCGGGTATAGGCATCCAATGGGTAACACAAATTTCATCACCATTAGTATCATGCCATTCATTACATTCTCTGCAATACCAACCCTGTTGTAAGTATTTAAAATAATCAGTACACCAGCAGCCAGTTATTACCAGATCTTCATCATCAGGTAACTTATCTTTTGCGTTTATCCACGGGGATTGCTTTGCCTGCCATTCGACACCGGCCTCTAATAGCCGGTGGGATTGTTCTTTATTCGTGCAAATTTGATTCATGATTGTTTATTTAATTAATTCAAACTCGTAAACTATAACATATGGATTCGATTCCCACGTATATTTACCACAGACGCAATCTATCAATGAGGAAAAAGCCTCTAATGGGGTATCATATTCCTTGTACTGCCCATTAGGACAATTAGAACGTGTAATTCCATGATGCCAATAATATCTTCCCCATTCACCGTCGGCGGATTTGTGCATAGTCATCGTTATTCCCTCATTCAGACAATCTTCGTTTGATATGTTTTGTAATCGTTCCACTCGTATATCCGTTATCTGAATCTTATGTGGCATACACTCAGCTTTAACAAACATCTTGTTGTGCCATCCCGGATGATCTTCACTGATAATTGGGATATGTAAACTGCCAAAATCATTTTCGACTTGCTGATAACTCTGTGCGATGGCCACAACTTCGCCAAGTTCATATTTCGGTATGATCCGTACATATTTTTCCTTATCGCCTACCACTCCTAAATAAATACCTTCTGAAATAATGATTGACGTATAATTACTATTAATGAATCTGCGTGTCATGTTTTTGCGACCTTCCAGCACCAACTTGGTTAGGTTAAATCGGTCATTGAACATTATTTTCTTCATGCTTTATCCTCCTATTGTATTTCCATGCCCTATAAAACCACTTAATAAAGTTAACCCAGCATTTCGGTGTCATTAGAAACTTTCTCACCGCATAGAAGGGTAGGATTGTCTCCATTGCGACATAGTACTTACCCCATATATAACGGTGACGTGTACATTTCTCCGCTATCTTCCTTTGCTTTTTGTCTATCCATCCATGATAATGAAAGGCTATAAAATTATCATGGAACCAGACCTCAATAACGGTGTTCTCTCCGTTATCATTGGTTTGCCTGACGTTCATTCCCCAACTCATTTCTATTCCTCCTTCACTTCTAAAAATATTACATCTTGATTATCTTCTCTTTGGAGATCCAAACAAGCCATATTTGCGCATTCTTCTTTAGGTCTGCTAAAGAAATAGCAGTCAATGCAAAGACCCTCGCAAACCTTTAGATTAACCTTCCCTTGACGGAACGTTTCGCCTATAGCGTATTCTTTAGCCATATCTTTCCCTCAATTTATCGATGTAAGATAAGTACCATTCACGAGCTTTTTCCTTGGTTTTTTCTTCATCCTCAATACCTTCATAGAACTCATCTTCCTTGGAAAAAGGATCATTCTCAATAAATTCCTCGGTCTTGCAGAACGGACAAGGGATATCACCCTCTCCATATAGTTCTCCGTTTTCGTTACATTTATCCAAATCCCATAAATATCCATTGATACAACGTGCGTCTGGATAAGATGCACCGAAAAAGGGAAACTCGGGACATTGTTTTATTTTCTCTTCCATATTTACCCCTCCTGAATAATTACGCATTTAATTTGTTCGTCATACGTCACGTCCACCGGATCGTACTCATATTGATCGTCGGACGTGCGGATCATTACCTCCGCTTCCGGGTCTTGCTCTTGGAGAAGAGCAATCAATTCTTTATTTCTCATATCAAAACAATGTTTTATCTAAATCATAATTAATCCAAATCACCTCCTGTACCTCACCGCTCCGGATGTTATTCTTCTTGACCGGGAACTTTATCATGTTCCAATCCCCGTACAACTCCCGCATCAACGGACAGTCATAACTACTTATCATTGCCTTGCCTTTGATCGAATGCAAACGATCGGAAAGCTCACGATGCCTATCGTCAGAGAACTCGTACTTGTAATCATTCGAAGAGGCCCGGCACTCAAGCGGATAGGGTGGGTCGGCGTAGAAGAAAGCGTTTGGGAAATCAAGCCGATCAATGCAATCCTTATAGTCCATATTGGTGATCTGGAAATTGGATCGGATCACCTCGGCTACCTCATGCAGTTTCTCTATCGCGTTGTTCCATCGGGATACGGTCTCACCACCTCTAGCGTTAACATGGCTCTTGGCGCAATGCCATCCCTTGTTTTTTCGTTGCGCTCCCAGCCCGAAGAATGATTGCCGGATACGGACGTAAAACCTCCTTGCACACTCTATCTTATCCCCGGAAGGCTTCCATGAGTTGTTATACTCCAGCTCGGAGCATGGGGTTAACAGCAATAACCTTGTCAACTCCGGCTCATGATCCCTTAATACCTCGAAGAAGTTGGTTATATCCCCGTTTATCTCGTTTGCTGTCTTAATGATCCTTCCCGGATAATTGAGAGATACGGCCATGCTTCCGGCGAACAGATCGACTAGATGAGTGAAATCCCTTGGAAAGTTTGCGTACAGATACTCCAACCAAGTGAATTTTCCTCCGAAATAATTGAAGGCTATAAGTTTATTTCTGTTTCCGCTCATGATTGTTATTTTATTTCTAGTAACTTTCCTTCTAATCCGCTATTACGAATAATCCGAACAGCATCATTCCCGTAAGCGACTAATACTGATGGTGCGCCTCCGTTAGATTTTGCCCTTTCTCCTGTCACGTGATGAAAGAATAGCCTGTTTTTAATAAAGAACACGGCTGTTGCTCTTTCCCACACATAATCAAAAAACATCTTAGTTTCTGTTCGAGCAAATATTAAGGCTATACCATTTCCATGATCCGCTAATCTTTTGAGCCACAAACCGGCTTCGTCATATGGAGGATTGCACCATACTAGTCCATGCCATTCTTTCATAAGGCCATTGTCTAATATGGTATAATGTTCTTTTGCCGTATCCCAAGGTCTGTTTACCGGAGCGCATGGGTCTAAGTCCAGCAGTCCAATTTTATCAATAAGCCATGGTGGTGTAAGCCATTCGGTTTTCATGGATCTAGCGGACTGATGAGAACTCATTCCTTTACGTTTCATTTTTATTTATGTCTTTTAAAATGTGTTATACCCTCTTGATGTTTAACTCCTAAAACCCAACCTTCTAATCTGGCATAAGAAGAATAAGGATTAAAAGCCATATATGGTTTGTCGAATCTCATAGTTTCAATCTTACCATATCTCAAAACATCTACAATTTCTCCATCTTCCGGCATATTCGAAAATGACAATTCTTCGAATCCTAGCGGAGTTTGACTTTTGTCTGGATAATATCCCATATTTTTTTTATTTATCTCATCATAGATGAATGCATCTTTCAACTATGATGAATGTCTTTCTTTAGAAAACTAAGTATATGTTGTATAACCTTGATAGTCCATCCATTGCCCAACAAACGGTATATCTGCGTATCAGAGCAATCCCATTTGTACCAATCAGGAACGGTTTGTAGCCTAGAGCACTCGATCGGGGTCAATCTCCGGATAGATGATGTCTCCACTAGGGTCATGCCATTAGCTTGTGATCCTTTATATGAGGAGGCCAGTAATGAGTTCGATTTTCCGTCTTGATCTTTCAAGTTTCTTTCTTGTCGTACACTAAGTATGGCATGGCTTCTTCCGCTCATCTCGGCTAACAAGGCCGGACATTGTCCATTCGCGTCATATACCCTGTTCTGTTGATATGGCTGGATACCCCCGCTTTCCTTACTCTCATTTAACTGGATAATCTTATGGAGCACATTGTTCTGTTCCCATGCGTTTGACGATAAGGTTGGAGCCTTGCCACGGAAAACATTACCCTTATTATTGCCCCTAGGTCTTTGCAGGATCAGGTCCATATCCGAATGGTTCCCTGATCCATGGCCTCCAGCTAAGAGACATGAGGCTTTGGTTTGATCTCTCCTTAACGAACCAAAAGTATTGATGATTTGGTAATTATGCCTAGAATCAATGGATCTCCCGGTCGAACTTCTTTGGCATGGTGCCTTCCCGTTTACCGAGATAAAGGTCCCGGTGTTATTGCATGTGCCAACGGCCATCAAGGAGACCGCTTTATCCCCGTCGATCTGGGAGTTTCAATCCACGCACCCACACGGGGTGCGACACAGACTTGATATGATTTTTCACAGTGTGAGGTGTTTCAATCCACGCACCCACACGGGGTGCGACGAGTTGATGAAAAAAGTAATGACGGCCAAGGGAGAGTTTCAATCCACGCACCCACACGGGGTGCGACAAGGATAAGACATTCATGACCTGTCAATCTTTATGAAGATCACGCTTTCTCCATCTGGCCTCTTGTGCGCCATGCAAGCGCTGGAGTACCTGCACTCTTCTATACCTCCTCCATCATCACGAAAGGAGCATCCTACACAAACGTTTCCTTTAGTATTTCCTTGCGGTAGAAACTCTATCGCAGCATAATATAATCTACCGATCTTGACCAAATGGCCCAAAGGGACATCCCTTAATTCGTTTACTTTTTCCATTGCTTTTTTGATTTTTCTTCCATTTTTGATATTCATCCCAAGTTAGTCCGATGCTTTCCTTCGCTTGGACACGAGGACGAAAAGCATCAGCTGCCTTAATAGCCTCGTTTTGCGCCTGAGTGTCCCTATGGATGTCATACTTTGCCATCCAATTCATTATGACCTCGCCGTCTATACGGCCAAAGACTTGTCCGAAATAACCTTTCTTGGCCATTTTGAAAAAGAGCTTGAAGTCCTCCGGTTTATAATGTGGGTATTCTTCACGAACAAGATCTATAGTATCTTTAATTTGAACGGGGTCCATCGTTCCATTAGTTGAGTAGAAATTCACGAATTGCTCAAACCATGTGTACATTAGCGAGTTTACGAAGATGTCATCATAAGTCATCGATAATTCCACGATAGAAGGCGAGATCGATTTAAAGACATCAATCGCCGTCTTTGGATTTATACTGTTCCAGTACGGCTCTGGCGAATTGGCCCACAGTTTCACGGCTTGCGGCTTTGTTTCCGGTAGACTTGGTAAAAGATCCAAATCCGGCCTTTGGTATCGTGCTACTTGATTTTCCATTGAATTTTTCCTTATTAAACCATGTGGCAAGTCTTTTAGCGACCTCCCATGTTTTATTCGTTTCAAATCTCATCTTAGTTTCTGACTTATTGAGTTCAGACCAGTAATCAAAGAAAGCCCGGATCATTTCCTTCCCGTATCGTTCCACATAAGGAACCAGAGAATTATAAAATTCATCCCTCCGTTTGAGCGTAGCGGCTTTAGCTGCGGCAAGTTTCTTTGCTTGTTCGGCTTTCTTTGCCTCTACGCTAGTAGAGGTTTCTTTAGGTTTACTATTATCTACTTCTTCTCTAATCTCTTCTTGCGATAGTTGGGCGATTGGGTGGCTATCGGGTGGCGATTGGGTGGCGAAAGAATTATTATCAGGTGGCGATTGAGACGCAGACCTATTCGAACCATTTTTCCACCTCTTTTCATTTCCTCGTTTACCGGCATCAGAAAGTTTTGCTCTTTTTTCGTCCAATGGCTGCATACGTGTATTTAGAGATTCGGAGTAGAAACACTCACCATTATTGGTGAAGGCAAATAACCCGAAGTCATTTATTACACTTTTTAGAATTGCGGCATCAGCACGTAAATCAAAAGCCAAAACATTATAATCGGCTTTTAGAGTATAATTTTTGCTTTCTCTTAATTTTTCTATCAACGCCCAGTATAACCCGTATCCTTCCCATTTATGCTTTATACGTAAAGCGATAATTTTATCATCGCTTCTTGCATCACTATCATGTGGAAAGTAGTTTTTCATGTTTATCTATTTTATATAAATAGCCTTTGAATTAAGCGTCTTAGTAATTCCAATCTTACCAGAAACAAAAAGCTCATTAAGTTCTTTTCTCGCCTCTGCATGGATTGTGTTCATTAACTCCACTTCCGGCACATGATCCGGTGTTATCTTTTCCAATCGTCTCTTTTCTTGAAGGCGATTAATTATGCTTAGTATGTCCATATCAAAAATATACGTTAGTTAATTGTCTGCTTTTTGAATATACCGCCCATTTACCATTACCTCCATCAACCAACTTTAGGTCTTTCACTTCCCCAAATCGTTTGATATTTCCACATAGGTCAACAATCCAACCTGATTCTTTAGACGAATGCGGACGAATTGCCCGGCCGACTATTTGGTACCACATCGCCAATGACATCGTAGGACGCGCCATAACGACCGTATCAAGTTCTGGATAATCGAAACCGGTCGTGAGTACCCCAACATTAGCGACAACTGGTATCCGGCCAGACTTGAAAGCCTCAAGTATTTGTTCTCGTTCTTTCTTTGGAGTTTCGCCCGAAACGATAGCACAGCCAGGAATTGACCAAGTCAACTTCTCTGCCTCTTTCAAGAACCGGGTAAAAACAAGAATGCCTTTCCGTTTTCCACCTTGTTTCGGATTAAGTAGTCGTTGGACAATATGGACAACATAACTGTAGAAGTCTATTCGCTCATACTCTCTTTGTACTGATTTATCGGTATAGTCGGCACCGGTAGTATTTACTTTCAAGTTAAGTTCGTTCCATCCTACCGGATTCATTGAATAGTAATTTAGTTTTGTCAGATATCCCATATCAAGTAAGGTAGAAACCTGCACATGATAGATTACATCCTTGAATATAGCCGGACGTGTTCGGGTAATGAATTTCAGCATAGAACCAAACTCTTGCGAACTACTTAATCGATATGGCGTTGCCGTTAAACCAAGAACCTTGCATTTGAGAAGTTCTAAGAATGTCTTATACATCCCTTCTTTAGGATTTACCAAGTGACACTCATCTATAATGATAGACTGGAAATGAGAAAACAAATCCGGATGATTTATTACACTACCGATCGTGGCGAATGTGATCCTTGATATTTCTTTTCTTCCAAAAGAAGCTGAATATATCGAACAATCTAAGATGCCGTAAGAACATAGCTTCTTGAAATTTTGCTCGAGTATTTCCTTGCTGGGCTGAAACACTAAGGTGTGCCCGTCAAGCCTTGCAGCGATGTCGGCTATAATAAGTGACTTCCCTGATCCTGTAGGAAGAACCATGATAGCATTCGTCTTCTTCGCCTTGTTGTTAAAGAAGGAAACAGCTGCATCAGAGGCTTTCTGTTGATAATCTCGCAATACATAACTCATAATCCTCTCTCCTTTTTAAGCTTCTTATTAAGCACCTTGTAATACTTGATTAATTGCTCGTACTCAAAATCGGTAAACTTCCGGCTAATACCCTGCTTTGCTTCGAGTAGGACAACTCTCTGTTCACCATACTTGGCAATCAATCCTTTGCGGTAATTCTGAATATTACCCTCCATGAAGCGGTTACAGTGCCGACATTGAGCGTTACAGTTCATTTCATCGAAACGGGTACTCATATGCTGTCGATTTATGTAATGCCCGTTATCGGCCTGCTCAAACGGCTTTATCTGACCACAAGAGATACATTTAAAATATCCGTTTGGCATTGCGTCACGAAGCCGGATGAAAAGGGAAAACTCTTTGTCGAGCTTGGTCTTCAAATCCGGCTTCTTCTTTATCTTAGCTCCTGTTATATCAAACAAAGGCTTTTCATTTTTCTTCTTATTATATCGGTATAGCATATTTATTTTTTATCTTTGCACTCGATTTTGTCAAGTGTCATTAGATTATTAACCTAATTCTATAGACATGAGAATTGAAATAGATATTGAGTTTGTGCAAGCCGTCACTACTTTAGTAAAGTGGATGACTGTCTTAGCCGTACTGGTTTTATAATCAGTCTACTCAAGTACGCAGAAAGAAGCGGTTGATGCATTTTGTATCAGAGGGATAGGTTTGAAAACATCCCTCCGCTGAGAACACTTAGTACCTGTTCCGCTTGACAAAATTATATTTAGGTGACTATAGCACTGAGGTTCCACCTCTTCCCATTCCGAACAGAGAAGTTAAGCTCAGTCACGCCGATGGTACTGCGTAACAGTGGGAGAGTAGGTAATCGCCAATAGAGATTATACCATTCAGTTAGATTAGGAAGAAAATTCCAATAACACATAGATTATAATTATAATAACAAAAAATTATAACTAATGGAGTTATTTATAATAACTGTTTTAGGATTCGTTGTAGGAACATATTCGGTTCGCCTTATAGACTACTGCTACCTACGCCTATCAAAAAGATGAGATAATTGCCAGCAATGGCGGAGGGCTCATTAGAGCCCTCTTCTTTTATTCTTTCGTTTCAACGTAAGCCATAGAAAACTCTTTCGGGATAAACCGCCCAACCGGAATAGGTTTAGCCGATTCAATAGCCGCATGAATCTCACGCTTGTTGAACTCGTGTCCTTTTTCTTTGGCTTGTTTCTCGCACTCTTCCTCTTTGTTTTTGAGCCAATGAGTGATAAGCATCATAGCTCGGTCAACATTGAAAGTGTTCACGACAAACGTTTGAGTATGCTGTTCTTCATCATAAGTAACTTTAGTTTCAATCTGATAGAACTTCTTTTCGTCCGGTTTAGATTCTTCATCCTCACTTTCTTCATCCATTTCTTCGAGAGCTTCTTCCATTGTTATTTCGTTTTTGAGATAAGCGGAAGCCACATCATCGACTTTACGTTCTTTCAAGTTATCTGTGAGGATAATACATGAATCAAACTCTTTTGCCATTGTAAGGGTAAAGCTCGACTGATAATTAAGCTCTATGTAGTCCTTCAAAATAAGGCAGACATTTTCCAATCCGGTAGCATAAAGCAAAAATTTGTACTTCTTATCACATATCTGCGCTTGTGCAAGGTATGGATATAAGAACTTGTTTTCATTCTCAAACGCCAAGCGTTTCTGATTACTTACTTCCACTTCCTTGATTCCGTCAGCTTCCATGCTGAAACGAATCTTCGCCAGTATGTCTTGGTCTATCAAAGTACCACGGTCAAACAGAATTTCATTCCGTTCAATGTTTACCGTTTCTCCGGTATCTTCATCTATGAAAGATTCCTCCCATGTTTTGAGGAGACATTTTGCAAGGTACATGTTAAGCATCTTCTTCGGGTCAGATGTCACATACCGGATTTCTGTTTTTCTTGTTTCTATCATAACTAAATAAATTCTTGATTTCTTTTTATTTCTTGCTGGGCGTATATCAGCATTTGATGTTCATTCGCAGCCGGCAGATAGATACCTGCCACTGATGCGCTCCAATTACGAAAGCGGTCAATCGAAAGGGTCATTTCACCTGTTGTCAGTTCGGCAGAACTACGCAAATAGATTACTTCTTGACCTTTCTTGTTGACCGTCTTACGTTCAAACAAATCACGGTTGCAAGTCCTCTTATAGAAGTCAATTTTGGCTTCGTCAAGGCTGCAACCGTACTCACTACCGAAATACCCTAAAAGAAGATGCAAGTAGCTATTTTGGGAAAGCGTGCGGTTAGGTAGCTTCTTTTTCACTTCAACCACCGCACGCTCTTTAAACAGCTTGTTTACATACTCCTTGAACTTGGGTATTTGGTATTCATTTTTGAGATCATAGATCATATATTACAATCTCCACATATATCAACAATGGTATCAAACTCTTCTCGTGAATATTCAAAATCATTGATGAATACTACTTCTTTTCCTGTTTCATCAAGATAAACACCATCATCCATTTCCAAAGATTTTAGTATCTGTTATAAGTTCTCTGTTTTCTTCCAAAAACTTGATAAAATCCTCACAATGGTTAGTAAGAATAGGAATATCACGTTCTGGATTGAATACATAGGTTTCCGTATAGGTATCTACCACATAACCGCCTTTGTTGAACTCCACGATATTATACTCGAACGTCCGTACATCCGAACCGTTCTGCATAAGAGCGTATGGATAAACAAGGTGTTGATGATGATCCTTAAACTTTCCAACCGTATAACTTCCGGTCGTTTTGATGTCGTGAACGGTGGTAGGCATCAACTCGTCAATCAGACCGTAAACCAAAACATTACCGTATGCAGTTGGCAGGATTGCTTCTACTCTAATCTGGGTCAATGCGCCTTTAAAGTAATCAACAAACTCACGGCAAAGAGAGATGGGAAAAACGAATGTACGGTTATTGTAAACAACCGTATAGCAAGTATTCTCGGCATTTCTCTCTACGTTCATCTTATTAGGTTTCCTATTTTCTATAAGAGCATCCACCAATTCGTTAAACGCTGTCCCTTTATCCGCAGCTTCGCTATCGAAAGGTTTACGATTAATGCAATCAATGAGTTCTTGAAACTGCAACTCGTGAAACTGTTCGGGTGTGTGGGGTGGATTTTCAGACCACCCCCAGTATTTTTCCCAAACCACATCACTATTCAAATACCCCCAAAAGGAGTCAAGAATAGTGGCGTAAAATTTATATTTAAGCTGCTGCATCGTTATACGTTTTAGTATTCTTGTCAAAGACCAATCCAAGTTCTTTAGCCTTAGCCGCCAACATCATAGACGCTTTCATTTTTGAACTTCCAACATGGTTGAAATCGTCAATATGCGCGATGAAGTCATTCGCGGATGCTGCATCCCCAACCAATTCTAAACACCCTCTTATATCTGATAAAACCTTATTATATGCTTCTTGTTCTGCCTTTTTAGCTTGTAGCATACCAAGATAAGGGGCAATAATCCGAGTAGCGATGAAATCGTTCTTTGCCGTGGGTTTCCCTTGTACGTCTATAATAGTCGGAACCTCCATAACAGATGGCAGATTACAGGTATTCTTTCCGTCATTTCTATTTGTCGGATCGAATGTGATCGTTCTTCTTACCCGGCCATTCTCATTCCGCATTTCCATATACCCTAACAAATCCAATTCTGTAACGATCGAATTGTAAGACTTTTCCCTTAACGCAGGGACATAAACCGTATCATCACCCTCTTTTCGTGTATCCCTGTGAGCGACAAAAATGACGTTTTTATTCAAATCCGACAGACAGCGAACAAACCATGAAAATTCTTGATTGATACCGCCCCAATCTCTAATAGAAGGCTGTCGGGTTCCACATTTGTAAGAAATAATGAAATCCATCATCTTACCGATAGTATCAATAACTATTGATTGATAAGCTGACAGATTTTCACTCATTAGCACCTTCATGTCATTCCAAGAAGTGACTTGCACGATGTCCACACTTTGCAGATGGGAATCATTCACTCTTTTAACCCCGTTGTCGAAGTCAAGTAATAACGGCATTGGAGCACTCAATGCAACTGTACTCTTGCCAAAACCAGCTTGGCCGTAAAGCATCATCTTTACATTTGTCGGAATATTCAATTCCGTTGATTTTTTAATTAAACTCATGATCGTAATATTTTAATCGTTAATACTATATCGTTCCTCTTCGTGTACCTTTTAGGATATTCCCATCCTCAATAGCTTTTTCTATTTCCGCTATCCGGTAATAAATTACCCCTTTAGCCTTAATGATAGGATTACCTTCCCTATCCACGGCCTCACGGGTGTCAAACTTGTATTGCTGGAGAAAACCACGTTTTACCAAGGCATTGATAACCGATTTACCGTATGTGTCTTGTGCTTCCTTTTGAGTGAAAAGCACGCGGTTATAGATTTTTTTCCTTTCCTCGGCTACTGTCCTTACCGCAGCTTTCGTAATGGCATCGTAATCTATTACTACAGGAATGCTCATTTTGGGGGAGATCAGTTCCATGGCCTGTTGAAGAAGGGCCATAGCCGGATTTGATTGAGTTGCTTCCATAATTCAAATAATTATATTTCGCCCTCTCGTTCTTACACGAATACGGGCGGTAAGTTCTACATTGGCGTTAGAACGGGTTCGGATTCGTTGCCGTTTCATGTCTAAATGACTATCAAAACAGAGGATAATCAAAAAAACACAAGCAACTACCGATCTCATGGCTGGCGAAAAGTCTAGCGTCAACCGGATGCCTGATATCCTCTCGGCTAACTTTAATACCAGCTCTCTCCCATTCCGAACGCCCAAAATCAAAAATGCCGTCTGGAGCTGGTTATTTATCGTGCTTACCGCACGATGCTTCAAACTGGCAATCTCCTTCTTCTCGTACCCGGAGGCGTACATCTGCGCTGTCAGGTCGCATTCAGGTGTTAGTTCGGTGAAGACTTCCATGACATTTCTTGTTTTAGGATTTCTACAGCCGACCTCATAGCTTTCTTAGCTTCATTATCGCACCAATCATTCACCCAGCTTCTCGACTTGCTGAGATTGCTCGTATGCGCCTTTACGTGCCTAAACGATATACGACCATATATACATCCGTCCGTATTCTGACGTAAGATATCATTTAGGGTCTCCGCAATGTATTTCCCCGGGACACTGGTACTTTTAATGCTTATCTTCGGGAACATCATCTTGCAATCGCTATTCACATAGATATGTTCTATTGATCCATTATTAAACTCTGAGTTCAAAAGGACATAAACAGCGTCCGCCAACGCTTTCAGTTCAGCGTCCTGCGCATCCGATGTCTCTTTTAGCGTACCCGATTGCCTGATCCGGCCTAATTCTGACGTGATCCAGAAAGCGTAACCCCCAACCTTATGATGATGATTGAAGGACGCGTCAGTATTAATCGTGACATTCATAATCGTGCATGTTGATTTTTAAGGCTTCTCTATATTATTGACTATATAGAGAAAGCCGACCCTGCTATTTCTGGAAATCGTGTAAGGTGGCCTACCGTCTTTCGTCACAATACCGTCTTTTCTCAACTCGTTATTAATGCGAAGTGCCTCGGAGCGATACCCCATTACATCCGACACCTCTGATAATGGGATCGCCTTGGGCTCACCGGGCTTTGTTTTCAAAATTGTTTCTCTGATTGTTGCCATATAACTATAAATTTAAATTGATTGTGGACGGAACCGGTAACGATCCGGCATACGCACTTCCGGCTGTGCGCAGAGCGTTCCAATACGCCCGCCCAATTGCCGGGGCTTTCACCCGGCCGCTTTTGACAACCTAAACACAAACGAATCAAACAACTTCAAAGAAGGCTTTTGCAGCTAATAGCTTCTTCTCTGCCAGAATACGAGCCGATTCTTCCCTGTCTTTCCAATCTCGATAAAGATCCAGATCCTTTTTCGCTCCATCCAATTCTTTGTTTAGAGAATCTACCAAATCAATAAGCTCTTCTTTAGTCATTTCTTCTATACCTTTTGTATCCATGTCTTATCATTTTAAAGCTGTTATTAACTCAAGTTTGTATGCTGAATAAGTGAATACTACGACACCCACAAGATTAGGAATGAACGTAGCTGATTCTGATGCCATAAGGATGAAGCCAACGAACAAGGCTATCCCGTAAATTATATTTTTCATAAGCGTTAGAATTTAATTTGTGCCCGGCAACCGATTCGATCGGCAGCTCTCGCTTCAGAACCGGGCCCTATTTTGAAAAGGGGCGGCGGTTAACCAATGTCTGACCATAACACCGCAAGGAAACACGCCCCTTTGATAATTTCTTTTTTATAATGTACCCCAGCAGGTCACGGCAAAAGCTATCTGCGCTTATACATTATTATATGTTATCCTTTCGTTTTCAACCCCATTTCTGCGGGTACTAAGGTGTAAGTACGAGAAAGAACTAACAGAAGTGACCGGGTGAGATATTCTCTACGCCCACCCGACCTAGCTTTAATAAACCGTTATGAAGTTTTCTACTTTAAATGATCTGAATCCGTTCGCATCTACATCGAAGTAGCGAACCGTTTTGTAGTTTTCTGATCCAGTGCCTTTGATTAGGGACTGAACGTCTTTAAGAGTACCTTTTGCTTTGCGAAGTGAACCGTCAGCCTTTTCGTAAGCGAATGTTACAATACCTTTGTGCATCTGTCTTGTTAGCCGATAGAGTGCCCAAGCACGGGAAAGACATACTGCGAACGCTTTACCTGTCACTTTCATTAGCTCGTAAGCCATGCAAAATACTTTGTGTCTGAAATTTGAAGTTTTCATAATCGTGTGTGTTTATATGTTAGTAATCGTATTCAGGTTCGTAAATCTCAGGTGTGAGATATTCTACTTCTCTTTCGAGGGCTTCTATATCCTCAGAGAATATTTTCACGATCTCTGACTTGCTGTCTACATTATATATATAGCAGGCCTCTTCTTCGCTGATCGTGCCCAATGCCTCTAACTCAACCTTTGCGTTTTCGAGTTCTGCGAGTGCTGTTTCATAAGTTCGTGCCATAATCGTGTATTTTAATGTGTTCGTATTATTGTTCGAATCGTATGAGTTTTTCAATAATCTCTTTAAAGAAAATCATGTAATCATAATTCTCATTTTCTCCATAATGCTTAATCAGCCTATCATATATGAATGTTAGAATTTTAATATCATGTAAATCAAGTTTCATATACATCTCATTTAGTTCTTGTTACCTCTAATACTTTATTAATTCTATTCACGTGAGTAGTAAACTTCTTGTTGTACATCGTGCCTATTGTTACTGCACTTGACCTTACACCATTCAACTGAGTTAATGAGAAAGCGACCATATCGCCTATATTCATAGCTTTTAGTGTGGGATGTATAGGCAACTTTTCTTCTGTTTTCTTTTCCATATATATTTTATTGATTAATTTTATAATGCAAATGTAGTCTATACTGGACATACATCCAAGTTTTATGGACATTTTTTGTTAATATGTGCAACTTTATTGAACTCCAATAAACAATATGATGAATATCAACAAGTTAGATGAATTAATAAATTCAAGTAAACTGAACAAAGTCCAGATTGCTGAGAAATGCGGTGTGTCTAGAACTACATTAGACAATGTATTAGCAGGTGCAGATGCCAAAATTAGCACGATTGAATCGTTAGCTAAAGTCCTAGGAGTAAGCATTGGATATTTGTTCGATACCACAAATGATAAAACACCTTCTACAACTATAAACAACAATAGTGAACTTGACTTCTATAAGAAAGAAGTAGAACGACTGCAAACTTTATTGGACAAGCAAAGAAAGTCTACTAAAATTGTCGTTGAACTCGATGTTGATGATGATGAGTTTGTAAAAATGGGATTGAAAGATAAGATTATACAGATATTAAATAAGTAAAACTATGGCAGCCCCAAGAGTTTTTGTTAGTTCCACATACTATGACTTACGTCATGTAAGAGATGATATAGAAATTTTTCTGAAAGGACTAGGATATTCTCCTGTTATGCACGATAAAGGAAATGTAACCTATACACAAGGTGGTACTTCATTAGAACAAGCATGTTATAACGAACTGGCTACATGTGACATTGTCGTTTGTATTGTTGGAGGTAAATATGGAACACAGTCTTCAGGTAGTGATTTCTCTATTACAATGGAAGAACTACAAGAAGCCATTCACAAACGAAAAAAGATTTATGTTTATATTCTGAAAGATGTGTATGGCGAGAATTTTACATATATAAGAAACAAAGATACAGGGAACTTTAAGCCATACCATGTAGATGATATACGGGTACATGAATTTATCGCGCTAATAAAGAGTGCTTTGAAAAATGCACCAATTCAATCTTTCGAATCTGTTTCAGATATCACATCTAATTTGCGTCAACAATTTGCCGGAATGTTTCAGCATCTTCTTACTAAGGAAGCTACTGCAACTGAAACCAAAACATACTTTGATTTACAAGATGTGACTTCACAAATCAAAAGTCTAATAACTAATTTATCAGAGGAACAAACAGATTTTCTTCAAAAATTTAATAGCTGTATATTAGCTCCTTCTTTCCCTTTACGACACTTGCTTAAAATACTTGGAATTAATAATTTCAAACTTTTCGCCCCGAATAAAGAGGCTATAATTGAATTCTTAAACAAAATAGGATACAGAGAGGTTCCTCCTACATTGCCATTTGGAGAACCATGTATTTTGAAAAAAAATGATGGCGAATACACACATCAAATAGCGTTAGATGATGAGTTGTTTGAAGAGAAAGGAAATGTAAAGGATATAAGAGATACTAATATTATAGAAAAGTATATTCAGTATACGGTTCAAAGAAATTCGATAACAACTGATGATTTGCCATTTTAATTATTATAGAGGGCATTCTCAAAAAACAAAAGCACTATGGATTTAAATATTGAATTAGTATATTATCAGCTTTTTAGCAAAGAAGTTCATTATGGAGAGATTCAAAATGCTAAGCATTTCTACAATCTAGGAAAAGAATGTAGCCCTAAACAGTTATGCGCTATTTCTATAAAGGAAAATAACAAGGTCTTCCTTCAAGAATTAGAGGCAGTGATACCAAAAGGATATGAGTATCTTGATTATTGGTTAAGAGGATTGATTAGTAGCTACGTAAAAAGAAAGAGTTTACAAAATGGAGATACTCCATATTACTTTGAATATTACTATTCATGGCTTAATAACACAAGATTATTATTAAATGGGAAATATCCTATAATTGAAAAATGGTGTGATGAGTATGAAATATCTGTAAAGAAAGAATTAGAGATGCAAAAAAATGATTCCACAGCACATAAAACAGAATTAGTAAATCAAAAGACTGAGGAAACAAAAGAAATAGAACAACTATTTGAACAATACGAATCTGCTACAGCAGATTTCTCAAAAGTAAATAATGGGGAAATTATAAATTTATATCACAGATGGTATGAAAAATCAATGATTCTATTTCGCAAATTCTTTACTACAACCGATGAAGATTATATAAAAATAAAATCAATTGATAATAGTGGAAATGGATTTAGACTCCACGATAATTTTCAAGCGATACGTTGTGATTGGAATATACTAATTGATAGAATTAAGAATAAATCAGCACAAGAAAAAAATACTGAAACTATGATATACAACAATGATAAAGTTTTTATAGTTCATGGACATGATGACGCAGCAAAGGAATCTGTTGCAAGATTTTTAGAAAAACAAGGATTAACTGCAATAATACTGCATGAACAAGCCAATAGTGGAAGAACTATCATAGAGAAACTTGCTCATTACACAGATGTTGGATATGCAATAGTTCTTTATACCCCATGTGATAAAGGGGGAGAAAATAACACAGAAGCTGTATTAAATCCAAGAGCAAGGCAGAATGTTGTTTTTGAACATGGTTTTTTAATAGGGAAATTAGGTCGATATCGAGTCTGTGCGTTAATGAAAGAACTAGATAAAGGAAAAATAGAAGATCCTGGAGATATCAGTGGAGTCGTTTATATCACAATGGATAAAAAAGGAGCATGGAAATTTGAAATCGCTAAAGAAATGAGAGCTATAGGGTTTAATATTGACTTAAATAAAATATAGATAACACTGAAATAAAATCAAAATCAGAGACTATCTTTGCATCACTATGAACAAGAAAGTAGTAAATAAAGCTACGACTCGTGAACAGCGTCTCTACCAAAGAGACAAGGATCGAGTAGCTGAATATTATAGCAACATCTTCAAAGAAGATATGAAAGCCCCCGATATTCAGCTAAATTTTCATGGTTATACAAATCTCAAAAAGTAATAATTAAGCCGGGGCATCACACTCCGGCTATTTCTTTAAAGACATGATCTACTACTTTATTAATAACATTGTCCACCCTGCTAAAATCTAGCTTGACATAGGTATCCGTGATATCATGTCCCGATTCATGGGTAAGGCAAAGGGCAATATCGTCCATGCTAATATCGCACTCGTTTCGGGCGATCGTGGCGAATGAATGCCTTGCTGCGTAATAAGTCAGATCCGGCAAGGACAACTCTCTCCTTAACACGGAAAAGCCTCTTCTCACGGCTTGATGGAAGGCCGGCATATTCGAATACATCTTATAGAAGCAAAATCCCCTTATGCCATCCTTATCCCTATATTTCTCTATTATATCTGCGATTATCGGATGCATCATCAACGACAAAAACGGCTTGTCTTTTTTATGGGTACGTGTCTTTTTCCTCGTATACTCTACCCTGTCCCCAAACGGCCCACAATCATAGATATCCGCTAGGTTCATTCCCGCCAAGAAAAACGACATCAAAAAGAGATCCCTTGTCATTTCTGGAACTTCTTTGTCCGAATGATAGTCAAAGATTTTTCGGATAGTCTCTCTCTCAACCGCCCTCTTAGACGTTGTTTCTATTCTGGGAGGGGAATACACCTTGAAAGGATCATTTTTTATAAGGATGTCTCCCACATCATAGTCGTTGTATTTTTTCTTTGCAGCGTTAAAGATAATAGAGAGAGCTCCCATGTAGGAATTGATACTATTTTCACTTAATCCGCATTTTTCTTTGTCGGCTTTCTTGCTCTTCCGATTAGTTGTCCGCAACCAATCCTCGTAATCCTTTAACAACTTATGGGTAAGCTTGCTTATAGGAAGAGACGGTTTCCCTGTTTTCTCTACTACATAATCTGTTAATGCGTTTATTCTCGTGACATTATAAGCTTTCGTGGATTCATTCTTTATCTTATCCTTATACTCATTGGCGAACCGAAGGAAGTCAATCTCACTACCGGCATCCAATATCTTCAAGACATAATCCTTTACCTCCTTTGCCGTATCCATTTCAGAGATGATTTCTTCTTTTTCATTTAGGATAGCACGAATCTTCCTTACTTTGTCATTAAGGCTGTCCTCGATAGAGCTATCCGTTACAGATCCAGAAGAGTGCCCTTTTCGGAAACGAACACATTCCGTATTAACCCCAGAAGGAATGTAAGCGGACAGGCTCTTATGTATTATCTGTATCTTGGGGTTGTATGTCCCATCGGATTTCTTATGATGCTTGAAGATTACCCATTGTACCGTAGCCATAATCGTGTAAAGTTTTTTGTAAAGTATTTGTAAAGTTGAATCCTTGTTTTGAGCAAACAAAGTTAGACAGAAACGATGTATAAAACAATACTAATACCCTTAAATACCTTTATCCATGCGGAAACAAATAAAAATCCGCATCCAGCTTCACAGCTACATGCGGACCA
>OGXB01000547.1_pt1 | contig 27403 bp, 27 predicted proteins | sample 1576161 | NCBI WGS metagenome assembly OGXB01 (sample SAMEA3541474, study PRJEB24748) | human gut metagenome | biome: human gut; feature: human-associated habitat; material: faeces | place: China | collected 2012
TATTTGCAACTACTCAGTGCCTTCGTAGTCACTTAAGATTTCGGCAGAAGATGCACCAAAGATGTTTTCCGACCGGTGCAGGGGCAATTCTTGTTTGACCGACTGCATTGTTTTGATGAATTAACGCATCTATGGAAATCCCGTAAAACATCGCCAAGTTATCACACTTTTCAATATCTGGAACGGTTTCTCCCTGTTCCCACTTTGCATAGGATTGTCTGGATATTCCGATTACTTCGGCAACCTGTTCCTGCGTCAAGCCTTTCAAGTTACGAAGCATAACTAAATTATCAGCAAGCATTTCCTCACCTCCCGCTTGTATATACATTATACCTTCGGGAAGTCAAAGTTTCCACCATACAAACTTGTCATACTGTTCGTTCCAATGTTAAGTTTAGTTGCATTACTGATAACTTCAAAATTTTAAGCCGGTTGAATCACTCTCTTGAATTTTGTCGAACTGTCGGCAATAAACTCGTTAATCCATCGGCTTTCTGCTTTTGTTTCGGGGCTTCTTTATTATCATCTGTTCTTATATCGTTCATCCATTCAATGTTATCTGCATTGTTGCATTCTTCATCCGACATATAAGAAAGGCTATGCAATTCACAGCCCTCAAACGAAGCGAACTGCTTTTTTATAATCTCAATGGCAGAGTCTATTTCTTCTTTTGAATAAACGGAAGATGCTCCATAATCAATTTCCACTTTTGATGTATCGCCGTTCTTTTCGCATCCGGCAAAGAGAAGAACCAGCACAATGCAAAGTGTTACAGTTATAATCTTTTTCATAGTGAATACCTCCAACTCCCGATTACCGAATTTTTCCTTCACATCTATTCCACTGCTTGCAACCACCCCAAATGGTCGAGTTGCCGGATTGGTTGTCAGCCCTTTCCGTTTTCCAAAAATCAGCCCAAAATGCCTGACATCTAATCCACTGCCTCAAATCGTGACATCTAATCCGAGGTCACAACCTGACACACATTTTGCAGTGGATATGTTTTCATATAAGAAAACCGAGCTCTTTCAGAAGTCTGGCTTCAAATCCAAACCTCCGAAAAAGCCCGGAAATACGCCGCTTTCTGGCACTTGATTTTATTTTCTTGACATCAAGACTACCGTCTCCACATGCGGTGAAAGTTACTTCTTATACTAAATAGCGAAACTGGTAGCTTTTGCGAAATTATTTCTATCTCTATAGTGGGGATAGGTAAACCTCCCCACTATAGAGAGCATCTCGACACTTATTGCATGTCACTTCAACTGAAGTTGTACACCTTTTTTAGTTTTAGTAAGGATTATCTTTTTATTACCAGTACATTCTATGTTATTTTCACTATCTGTCAAAACAAGTAACTTCGAATCTTTTATTTGAACAGCTTCATTAAATAATTCCTTTATTACCTGTTCTAAATTGTTTGGATATATATACCAATCTAATTTTTTGCAATAGTGTTTTCTATTATCCTCCCGATTCGTGGACAAAATCACTTCTATCGGAAGTTCTATATTACTGCCAACCACAGGTATTGTTAAGCTTGCATGGCGTGTCAAATTAATACAATCAAACGGATGTCTCCCTCTGTATTCTAAGAACAATTTATACAAATACAATACATAGCTTCTGTTCAATCGGCCAATTCTTCTATACGGATATTCTATGCAACCATCTTGATCTTTTTCATAATGCACGATAGATGTTAATCGCGGCGAAAATTCCGACTCCAGAACCGCATTCATTTTATCACCAACTGTTTGTTTAAGTTCATCTATATTTCTCAAAAACTGTTGGATTTTTACATATGTATCACACAAGTATGGCGATATTATATCCTGTATTACAGGATCAAGTTTTTCGTTTAAACTTATTTTACATTTTCCGTCTTTATTAAAACAACATAATCGTATAACTACATTATCAAGATATACCCTTGATGAATATTTGATTTCTAACCCTTTCGGCTGCTCTGTATCGGACTCCCTAAAATTATTAACATACATATACTCCAAATTTTTCTCATATTTTTCAATATCCTTTTGACTAACAACCGAAGCCTTAACCAATTCTATCACAGCGTTATTTCCACTACGCGATTGGCTAATCATTAGATCGCAATCTTGTCCTACAAGAATATAATAATTCCCGTTACTATCTCTAAAAATATCGCCGGCAGCCGGAGGTTGGTAATATTGATTAATGCTTAAATCAAACGCTTCAAATGTATTCAATTTTTGCATTTCACTTGAATATTGAATATCTTCATCATTCAATATATCCATCATTTGAGTAAGCCTTATAATATCAAATATTTCATTATTTACGTTAAGTTTATATTGAAATAGTAAATTGAGCCAATCCGTTACTACCTTATAATTTGTAACACCTTCATTAGATGCCATCTTAGCAAAATAGTATGCAATGTCCTTGTTTACTATAGCGTCATCAAAAGCTTCTTCTAATATCTTCTGATATACATTCTTCAACTTGAATAGTAGCAAACTATATGCACTCTTAGCCAATGCAATCTGCAAACCATCTGGTGCATCCTTTGACACATGCTCTGCAAAAACTTTACTGCTAATTTTTTCTTCCTTTTCTTTAGAACTCAAAATAGCAGCAACAATATTTTTTCTACCATTCTCATTAATTTGTTCAATTTCTTGTAGAATTTCATTAGCTCTTTGTTCTTCTTCCAACTGATTATCAATGATACATATTATCGTTTTATTCGCTTGGCCATACTCATTCAAGTCCTTCGCAAAGGAATCTTTCGTTTTTGCGTTAAAATTTGTATATATCTTGTATTTTTTCCATTCACCATCATTATAAATATAATCATTGAAGATTTGTTCAAAATAACTTGGAATCTGAACACCCAACCCGTATTGATTCAATATTGAAGCAAACTTTACCATGTCCTTTACGTCAATATTTGCATAATTTTTTCGCAGTTTTACTCCTATGAGGCCACCATCTTGACCGCCTCCTTCAATAATTGAGAACAACGTTTCAATATCATCCCTAGGTATCTCATTTTCCCAATCAATAGCCTCTATATAACCACTCACAGTGGCACTATATTCCTGCAATTCATCTACAAAATCTGCGCCTGCATCCTTTAATTCAACATACAATCTTTCTCGACTATTACCATTTAATCTTGCCAGTCCATAAAAAAGGCTTTCTTTGCTATTTTTAAACGCAAAATCATCTTCTAAAAATATGATAGTATCGCAGTTCGTAATTCTAAAAAATTTATCATATGTTATAGCCATTTTAACCCTCCTCATCTACCATAGATATAAGGAATTTATAACGATTACCATATGAATTTCGTTCAGATAGTAATTCGATATTTGCATTGAATGAATTTAATATTTTCTTCACTATATATAACCCCATTCCCCTGCCTTCATGATTTGGCTTACCAGATTCTAGAGGTTCGAACAAAATATCCTCCATCGTTTTAATTACACCTGTTCCTGTATCGTATACCACGATATCACTTCCATATGGTTCTACTGTTATCTGATCCCTTTCCGAATACTCATATACATTATCTACCTCCGCAAATTTTCTTCTTTTATCAATCCAGTAAATTGAATTATTAAACAAATTGTAAAAAACATGTATTAAAACGCCTTTAGGAACAAACCACGATAAACCTTCTGTTTTGCAAACTATATTAATGTCATTATCCTTGATTGTTTTTACCAGATTTTCTTCTATGTTTTTTACAACTACTTGTATTTGTTGAAGTATAAATTCATCGTAAGTACCTTTTTTGATAAACGTATTCTCTAGAAAAGAATATAAATTCGCCACATCATTCATTTTTCCTGCAACAATTGAATAACTTGTTTGAATCGGGTAAACATGTGTGTTATAAACTTTTACGTTTTTTTGTGCTACAAAGTAATCCTTCAAATAGCCAAAATGTTCTTCGATATTTTCATCTATACCCGTTTTACTAATAGAATGCAACTCATGCGTAATTGTCTCCGTTATTAATCCATTTGCCATTAATTTGTAATTGTTGTAAGACTCTACTTCTATTGCTTTTAATTGTTCATCCGCTTCTACTAATAAATTAGCTGCTTGCTTTTGTACCTTTTCGTTTTCTCCAAAATGCTCTGTAACATTTTGAAAAACCTTTTCCATCTTTTCATACAAACTGATTGGCATAGATGCTTTTTCACCTTCAATTTTAATATTGCCACTAAATTCTTTAGTGATTTTCTGCATCTCAGCCATTACTCGCTTATTACGCATAATGAACTTTTCAATGTCCGTTGAATTTTTCTTTACACGCTTCGATATATTATCTTCCAATAATCCATTTTCAGTAAGCAAGACTTTAATAATATCATTTGACTTTCTGTTTAATTCATAAAATAAATTATTGAAAACAATACCTATCAGCATCTTAAATGCATAAGAAACTTCATTCTGATTTATATCTAGTCGAGAGCTAATCTCCTGAATATTTTTCTGCTCTGGATCTCTTACTGAAACATATCCTACTGTATTACCCAAATCAAATCTATACCATTGTTGACCTTTCGTCCTGAATTGTTGCAGTTTAATCCAGTCATTTTCCTTATCTCCCAAAAAGCCGATTCTATATACATCACGATATAGCTTTATACCATTATAATCCTTTAAAAACTCCTTTAATGCTTTTAAATTATATTCCTGATCTTTTTCGATTTCTTTTAAAGACTCAATTATTATGTTCTCTCCTATTGCTGCATTCTGTTTAAACGAAAAAATTTCACCCGAAATAGGCACTATTTTTATTAGTGCTTTCATACATTCATTTGCTTTTTGTTCCGCAAACTCTTTTCTTATATTTTTATCTGTTATACCCAGCTCGAACATGTCATAAAATGTCTGTGCAACTAAGTCAAACAACTCATCGTAACGCACTTCTTGTACAAGAACATTTTCGATTCTATCTCTATTTGTATCTAACAATTCTTTATAAAATCTATGCTCTTTTTTGAGCCGTTTAAATGCTTCAGGCTTCGCCAAAACTCTATGAACACGCTCTATATACCAAGGTTGCAAACTAAGTTCATACTTTAATAGTATTTCTCCCCCATTTTCAACAATTCTAAACTTATGAATGCTCTCCGAAAGTTGCAACATTTTATCCGGAAAATCAATATCTAATTCTATATTGTTATAATACATTTGAATTGTAGTTTTCTTATTTACTTTACTAAAAGGTGAAATCAAAAAATTAATAGCCGATTTTAACTCTCTATTAACTACTAAACTTGAATTATCAAAATGTAATACCATCTGAGCCGGAGTTTCTAAAAAATCGCTAATATTAATTCCTAGAATCCATAATCTTGTATAACTCTCTCCCATTTTCCTTACTTTTTTATATGGAACAAAATAATCACTATTACTAGCACTACTTATTTCATCCCAATTAATGAACGTCAATGTAGCAAACGGTTCTGATTCAGATGCAGTTTCAACCAGTAAATATTTTCCTAATCGTTGTACCGCCAATCTACCGATACCCTTTTCTCCCAACGTTGTCTCACCATTATTATTTTTCAAGTCTGTCCCAATTTCCAGAAACCCTTTTTCCAGTTGAAATTCATTCATACCTTTACCGTTATCTTCAACAATCAACAAAGGCTCACCCAAAAGAGACCGGGGTACTAGTTCGGATATGTCATCCATGCATACAGGAATTGAAAATTTTTCTGCCCCACCTAACATGTTACCATCTTCAAAAAGCAGAAGCTTTATATTTGGTGCTTTAGCATCAATGGAATTTTTTATCAACTCAATAATAGCCACTTCGGAAGTGGTAATTAAATCCTTTCCTAAATGCTTAATTACTCTTGGACTAATTTTTATTTGTTTATGCTCCATTTTTTTGTCCTTTCTACACATCATATACTTGACTAACAAGTTCTTTAAGTGTTTTTGCTATACATTCAGCCATCAAATAAGGAACACCATTTCCTATCATCTTAAACATAGCTGTCAAAGGAATATCATTAGGTAAAATAAATTTTTCTGGCAAAGATTGTATTGCCATTGCTTCAGCAACTGATAATCGACGTACTTTATAAGGGTGTAAATGCACCTCATTATTTCCGTATGCTGCTGTTGGAGAATATTTCCAGCGATGAAGTCTCTTAAACGATTTTCTTTTTGTATCACCTTCAAATATTCTTTTGATTTTTTCTAATCCATCCTTCACAGAAAACACCTTATTCTGGTTTGGATGTTCCGTGACCTTGTTTTTCCTAAACCAATATTCTACTGTTAACGATTCCGGTACGTCATACACAAAATCTCGCTTACTATTTTCCTTAAATTCTTCAGCAACCGGCCAATTTAAGCTTAGAATTTTTTCTATGTCAAATTGTTTATATTTCTCCCACGGAAAGCTAAAGTAGTTTCTCTCGTCAACATTAAGCACTCCTTTTCTTCTAAAATCATTTCCCCAAAATCCCACCATTAAAATTCTCTCTCTAAACTGCGGAACCCCATAACTTAAAGCATTCACAACCTTATCAGATATTACATAACCACTATGCGTTACTTTCATTTTCATTTCATTGTAAAACCTTCTATGCTTTTCCGTTTTTACAAGTCCCTTCACATTTTCAAATAGAAAAAAATCCGGTTTGCATCTAACAATCAAATCAAAATACGTTTTTGTTAATCTTCCGTTTTTCCCCGATGCACCTCTATTCTTTCCTCCTATCGAAAAATCTGGACAGGGAGGTCCTCCAATAAATCCAACAACATTGCCTGCTGCTTTTTCTTCTTGAATCATTCTTATTAATTTCTGCTTATTTTTACCCTTTGTATAAACCAAAGCACTTTTATTTGAATATCCTAAACGAGGCTCTTTTATTAGTAAGTTTCTTCTAGAAAACCTATATGCCTCCATAAAACAACTTTCATACTCATTTACAAACACTATTTCATAACCATTTTTTTCAAATGCTAAATCTAAAATTCCCACACCCGAAAAAAATGAAAATATCACTATATTTGGCATTTTATTTCTCAATCCTATCTGCTATTTTTTTATATTGCTGCTGATTAGAAGACGTCTTTTCAATCGGTTTTATTACTCCAGAAACGGTATTTACATAATTCAAGAATAAAGTTCCTAGCAACAATCTGTCACTTCGTGGAATGCGTTTCCACTCATAGCCTTTGAACAAATCTTTAACCAAAAATATTTCATCCACCTCAACAAAATCTATTTCATATATTGCTCTCTCTAATAATTTATTGACATCAGACATTTTCTTCCTCCGCTTATTCATCGTTGTAAACAATGTTGTTGACAACAATTATAACATACTGCAACGGAAAGCACCAGTTCCTTTTGTAAATAAATATGGAATGACTTTATACACTTCTGTTTTTCATATTTATTTGCACTCAATCTCCGTCCCATCCAAGAACACCACCACCAGCACTCCATCCTCAAACACCTTTATATGATCCAATATCTTCAACATAAAGTTCGTATCCATTTCCACTAGCGGCTCTACTCCATCCGTGTACTCCATAAACTTCTCCGCCCGATATCCGGCCAACAAATCCTCTCCTTGTATTTGCTTCTGCCACCATTCTAGAAAGCTTTCTCGGTTCTCAACCAATGCGTTCCAAGCCAATAAATACGCTTTTACCAACGTCTCCTCCTCTACATGTCGGTTAGTGCAGCCTACCACACCCTTAACCTTGTACCGCTCACTGCACTGCCATACCTTCCGGTCAACACCTGTGCTGCTCCGCCAGCCTTTCCGTGCAAATACTTTATTACAGTCTCCGCAAATTATCTTGGATGCAAATGGATTGCTTTCCGGCCGGTGGGAATAGGAGTTTGTCCCATGCTCCTCCAGATACTTTTTCCTGCGTTTTATTTCAAGCTGTACACATTCCCATATCCGCTTTGAAATGATGGCATCATGGTCATCCTCCACATAAAACATCTGAATTTTCCCTTTGTTCTGCGTCCGTTTCTTGGTGAGGAAATCCACCGTATAACTTTTCTGCAGCAAGGCATCACCCTTGTATTTTTCATTTTCCAACATACTCATTAAGGTTGTGGACTGCCACTTCGTACCGCCATCCCAATTTTTCACGCCTTCTCGTTCAAAAATCCTCTTGATGTAATCGGTTGTTTTTCCGTCCATGAATTCCTGATACAACCGAATTACAATCGGCTCCTGTGTCCTGTTGATTACCAGCTTCCCCGTTTCATCCGTATCGTAGCCAAGAAAACGCTTTGTACTCATTTTGTGTTTTCCTGTTTCAAACCTTCTACGAATTCCCCATGTGCAGTTCTCTGAAATGGACCGGCTCTCATCCTGTGCCAGTGAGGAAAGAATGATCAGCAGCACTTCGCCCTTTGCATCGAGGGTATTGATATTTTCCTTTTCAAAAATAATCCCTATCCCCAAATCTTTCAATTCTCGCACATAGTTCAAGCAGTCCAGCGTATTTCTTGCAAATCGGGAAATGGACTTAGTAATAATCATGTCTATTTTCCCCGCCCTGCAATCAGCAATCATGCGGTTGAATTCATCCCTCTTTTTGGTATTGATTCCCGAAATTCCTTCATCCGCATAAGTCCCTACATATTCATAAAGAGGATTTTGCTAATATAATTTGTGTAATAATTGACCTGATTCTCATAGCTTAATAACTGTTCTTCTTGGTCGGTTGACACTCGGCAGTACGCTGCCATTTTCAATTTCTGCACTGACTGTGCTGTTCCTGATTCCGCAGTCGAAATCTGCTTTGCTGGTATAACAGTAATGCTTCTTGCCATTTTTAATCACCTCCTCAACTACTGTCTGTTCCGCAATATTCAATCCCTGCAATTCTGCATCATCAATTCGTATCCCTTTACACGCCTTGACTCCCTTTTCAATGTAGGTGCTGCAGAGCCATTGAATTTTCTTCTTGTAAACCTGTCTGCGCCGGAGCGTTTTTCCGCAGTAAGGGCAAATCAGCATTCCGCTTAAGGGATAGCGGTTCTGGAACTTCATTGTGCTGTCCTGTCCGATATTCCTGTCACGCTTCCGCTGTTCCCTGACTTCCTGCACCTTTTCCCATACCTCAGGCGTTACGATTGGCTCGTAGTTTTCCGAAATGTAATAACTCTGCACTTCCCCGTTGTTTTTCCTTGTATAGTTTCTTTTGTTTTCAGGGGTATAATACTTCTGCAGATGGAAATCCCCTTTGTACTTTTCATTGCAAAGCATCCCGTTGATGGTCCCACTTTCCCATGTAGTTCCCGTCACCATTTTCACGCCCAGGTAATCAAGCAGTTCCCCAATCCTTGACGAGCCAACATTCATCAGATAAAGGTCAAAAGTCAGACTGACAATTTCCGCTTCCTTTCGGTTCACAATCAAATCTCCATATTCGTTTTTATCATAACCGAGGAAACGAGAGGTGGTAATCATCACTTCCCCTCTCTCAAACTTCTTCCGAATGGACCATTTAGTGTTTTCACTCATGCTTCTGCTTTCTTCCTGTGCAAAAGAAGCGAGGACGGCAAGCATCATTTCACCGTCCCCTGATAGAGTGTTAATGTTCTGTTCTTCAAAAAAATTACCGACACCCAGTTCTTTCAGTTCCCTTGCGAACTTTAGAACGGTGACGGTATTTCTTGCAAATCTCGATATGGATTTTGTAATAATTAAATCAATTTCTCCTGCCCTTGCCTTCTCCATCATTCTCTGGAACTGTGGGCGGTTTTCACAATAGCCGGATATACCCTAATCAGCAAATACTCCGATAAATTTATATTCCGGATTTCCAGTAATCAGTCTCTCATAGGTTTCCATCTGGTTTTCAAGAGAGTCTTCCTGTCTTCTGCTGTCTGTGGAAACTCTGGCATAAGCACAAACCCTTTTCTTTTGTAAGACCGAAGCTGGTCGTTTGTTAATCACTTTTACTCGCACGTTACATCACTTCCTTCAAAAAACCTTTTCTTAAACTCATGAATTCTTCGGAAAATGGCCTGTGCATCTTCTACCTTGTCAATGCACACCACATCCGCATTTTTCTTACTGCAAATCAGCATGAACTCCATAAACTGTCCCCAGTTACGGGCAATCGTGGCAGCCCTCATGGTAACCACCACATCTATCTTCTTTGCTGCGATTTCCGCTTTCAGACGATTAAATTCTTTTCTGTTCGGGTCGGCTCCTGAAGCTTCCTCAAAGAATATCTGCAAATCCCATTTCTGTTTTCCATATTCTTCTTCCAACCGCCTCATTACATCGTCCAGATATTTTTCATAGTCTCTGTCACGATGGTTGACTCTGCAGTAAAAAGCCACCCTATTTATCGTTCCTGCATTCACCATATAAATAAGTACTCCTTTCGTTTTTGGTAGTGTATAAATCACTCTAAACCCCTGTAAAGTCAAGCAATTCTACGGTTTCCACCCACTCTTTTTTCACTCTGCCCAAACTTGTCAGGAACCGAAAAAAGCAGCCGGACAGAAACCTGTTGTCTCTGTCCGGCTTGCTTCTAAACCTTCTCGGCATAATCCATTGAAATCCATCCATCACGATTTTTCTGATAAGATTTCAGAAGCCCCCAAAGGCTCGCACCCTTGCCTTCTGCTTCTTCCACAATAGTGAAAGCACCTTTTCCGGTGTACTTACCTGTTTTGTCGTAGTCTGTTCCCGGACCCTTGCGGATGTTCAAATCTTCGATAGATACTCTCACAAGATACGGTGTGAATGTAGCATTGGAATAAATCACTTTACCGGATTCATCAAATACGGAATATCCCTCATTTTCATCTGCACACCTCTTGGCATTTTCCAAACTATGGAATGCCCCCTTCTGTGTAGCAGCATCCGCCCATGTCTTACGCACACGATACCAGACTTCTTCCGCTTCTGCTGTCTCGTTCTTAATTCCAATCATGGCATTTAAGATTGTAATAATCTTTGCACCATATCCGGCTCCTGCTGCCCATCCCCTTCCATCTGGATTTTCTTTCTGTCCAAGCCACTACACATATTCAGCACAGCCTCTTGTGACATACTTAAATCGCGGATCAACGCATTTATACTTCAAATCCACTGTGGAAGCATAGGCTTTCAAATGCTGAACCTGTGCCCTGATACCAAACTGTGGTGTATGCATAAACTGCAGTAGTCTGCATGGCTGTCATTTCATTGACGCTCTTTCCGCTGGTGCTTCGTCCGAAATTGAACGAATACTCACCATTGCTGTAATTCCGTACAGGCTTATCCCTCGCCTGACCGAAACCAAACAAACTTTTTATTCCCATCTGCTATCCCTCTCTTTCTTTTTGTATCTGCCTGTGATAAAATCGAATCTATAAACATCGAAAAAATTCATAAAAATTTAGCAATTAAAGGCATTGATTTTTTGCTGTAAATTGCATATAATAAAAACACAGATAGAAATATCTGTGCAGCAGTTAGAGCGTCCAGTTAAAATGCTCGTTTAAAAGCGGTTAGATTGTCCAATTAAAACAATCGGTTAACAGCAGTGGGTGGAGTAATCCACCCGCTTTTTTACTTTTCAGGAGGCTCTATGGATTGGTTCGTTGCCGATAAAATATACATAAATTACCTGACACAGTTTGATTCCCGTGTCGGATATGTGGAGTATGGGGAACGTTTGAAACTCCATGTGGGAATTCTTCTTACTATCGGAGATTTCCACTACTATGTCCCTATTTCCTCTGCAAAACCAAAACATCAGAAGATGTCCAACAGTCTGGATTTCCACAAACTCCAGGATGAATCCACCGGATATCTTTATGCGGTATTAAATATCAATAATATGATTCCGGTTCCTGATAACTGCCTTACTCAGTTAAAATATAATCAGGTAGGAAGTTTCCGTTCTTTCAGCAACGAAAAGGAAAAAACCGACTATGTTTACCTTCTCCAGAAAGAAAAAGCCCTGATTGACAATGTTCAGGACACTCTGCAAAACAAAGCCCTGAAATTATACCAGAAGTGCATTGCCAAGCCGGATTCTTCCCTTGCTGCAAGATGCTGTAATTTCAAAATGCTGGAAGAAAAATGCAGTTCTTATTCCGATACATAAACAAAACCATGATCCTTCAAACCTCTCCATCTGCCGGAGAGGTTTTCTTTCTTAAAAAACAAGAATTCCCCTGCCATCATATACACTTCCCTCGCTGCCCTGATTACGAATTGCACGGTCAAGTGCCATGACGGTTGCGGCTGCAGCATCAATTTTCTCTGTGGATTTTTCTTTATCCATTTTGATATTTCCGGCAGGGTCTTGTCTGACATACACGTTGTCCATCATCCAACGAAGAACCTTATGCCCACCGTGGGCAATTCGCTCCTCAAGTGTCAGCTTCATAAGTTCCTTCGTTGGCGGACTCATATCTTTGTACCCCTGCCCGAAAGGAACAACAGTAAATCCCATTCCTTCCAAATCCTGTACCATTTGCGTTGCTCCCCAACGGTCGAAAGCAATTTCTTTTATATGGTACTTCGTTCCAAGTTCCTCTATAAATTTCTCTATAAAACCATAATGAATGACATTTCCTTCCGTAGTTTCAAGACACCCTTCTGCTGTCCACACATCATAAGGAACATGGTCCCTTCTGACACGGAGTCTCATATTATCTTCCGGTATCCAACAGTATGGTAAAATGATGTATTTCTCTTCATCATTTCTCGGTGGAAACACAAGTACAAATGCCGTGATATCTGATGTTATTGATGCTACAGGAATGTGATGAGCAAGAGGCAGCCGAGATTCTTCCAGCAATTGAATACCTCTTAGCACTTATACATAAAAGAGGTAATTCAAACGAGTAAAGGAACCAGCTAATCCGTTGTGATTCTGGTTCTTTTCTTTTTGTTGCCATCTCCAAATTTTACTCTTGTAATATTTCAATTATTACGCGAGTAAGATTTCAAGTCAATCTGTTTTTTCTGAAATTGACAACCACATAAATAGCGTCTATAATATTTTTATTACAACTGTAAGATTTAAGGAGGGATTTGAAATGAGCGATTTACCACAGATTTCTGAAGCTGAATTTGAAGTTATGAAAATCGTATGGAAACATGCGCCGATCAGTACAAATGAAATAACAGATAAATTATTACAGACCACAAGCTGGAGTCCGAAAACGATACAGACTTTAATCAAACGCCTTGTGACCAAAGGCGCTCTGACTTATGAAAAACAGAGCCGAGTGTTTGTTTACACCCCAGTCGTGAAGGAAAGCGAATACATCGGCCAGGAAAGCAATTCTTTTCTGGAACGATACTATGACGGAGATATCACTGCCATGCTGTCTGCCTATATAGAAAATGACAGACTGTCTGAAACAGAAATAGATACCCTCCGCTCCCTTCTTTCAAAGAGGTCAAAAAAAGGAGGCAATTAACGTGGCTGATTTTATGATACGCTTTTTAATATGCAATGTATTTATCAGCGGTATCATCGGAATTCTTTTGATAGCCAAGCGGATATTCAAAGACAACCTTTCCAGCCGTATGCAGTATAATCTGTGGTTCCTGCTTCTTGGGTTGCTGACATTTCCCTTTATACCGTTCCGTCTCATCGGATTTCCACAAATCTTCTCGTGGCTTGGTAACTTAAGAAGCTCTCCTGCTTCTGGTACCGCAACCGCTATAGGAGAAGCTGTGGGAATTAATCCAGCAGGAAATACAGACTGGATGAATGACTTCGCACTTTCTGTAAATAGCGAGACACCATCCATTGCCGGATACATATTGTTAGGGATATGGATTGTAGGCATTTTTGCAATGATTATATTGGTAATCAAATCCTCTCTCCGTTTACGCAACTTGGAGAAATCTGCACTTCCCCTTCAGAACAAGGAAGTCCGCAGACTGTATCATCACTGCTTAGAAGAGATAGGGATTCACAGAGATATTCCTGTCTACAGTACCGCATTTTTGAAATCCCCGATTATTGTTGGACTTTTGAAACCGTGTATTTATCTTCCGATTCATCTGATCTCTGATTATAACGAATCCGATATGCGGTATATGCTGTTACATGAACTGCAGCATTACAAGCACCATGATGCTATTGCCAGTTATCTGATGAACCTTGCCGGAGTGGTATATTGGTTCAATCCTCTTGTCTGGTATGCATTGAAAGAAATGCGTAATGACAGAGAGGTTGCCTGTGACACTTCCGTTTTGAAGATGCTTGAAGAGGATGCTTACGAAGATTATGGCAATACACTGATTAACTTTGCAGAGAAGGTTTCACTTACTCCTTTTCCGTTTTCTGCCGGCCTTGGTGGAAACATGGAGCAGATGAAACGGAGAATTATTAACATTGCCTCTTATGAGAAGCCGACATTTATGAAGAGAATAAAAGGTACAACTGCATTCATGTTGACTGCTGTCCTTCTACTTGGATTCGCACCTTTTATTTCTACATACGCAGCAGATGGAAGCTACTACCAATGGGATTCCTCTTCTGAGAATGTTACCTATGTAGACCTCTCCACATACTTCGGAGAATACAAAGGTAGCTTTGTTTTATATGATTTAGAAAATGATGCATGGAGCATACACGACATGGAGCATGCCACCTTACGAGTTGCTCCAAACTCCACCTACAAGATATATGATGCCCTGTTCGGATTGGAAGAAGAGATCATTACACCGGAAAATTCGTTCATTGCATGGAATGGCGAAACCTATCCATTTGAAGCATGGAATGCGGATCAGACTTTACAGTCTGCAATGAATTCCTCCGTGAATTGGTATTTTGAATCTGTGGACGAACAGCTTGGAACCGCTGACATTTCCAACTATATTGAGGAAATTGGGTATGGAAACGAAAATATAAGTGGTGATTTCTCCACTTATTGGATGGAATCTTCCTTGAAGATTTCCCCAATAGAGCAGGTCGAACTTCTAACCAGGCTGCAGAATAACAGCCTTGGCTTCGCCCCTGAAAATATCAATGCAGTAAAAGATGCCATCTGCCTTTCCTCTTCCGATGCCGGAACATTCTACGGAAAGACCGGAACCGGCCGTGTGAATGGACAGGATGTAAACGGATGGTTCATCGGTTATATCGAAACTGCAGATAATACATACTTTTTTGCCACCAACATTAGTGCAGACAGCGATGCTACCGGAGGCAACGCAACTGAAATAACCATGTCTATCTTGTCCGACATGAATATCTGGAAATAAAGAAATCGGGTAAAGGTCATAGTCGTATAATCCTTTGCCCGATTTTTTTATTTTCACTTTATGCATAAAAGCGTTTCAATTATCCAGTTCTATACGTCAAGAATTAGATTTATCATTGATGTATTCTATAATTTCTCCAATAAAAAAAGATATAAATGTCCCAATTGAAACAAACAAACTATCTCTATCACCTAATGATTCAATGAAGATTGAAAATGTAAACGTAAAGTTACTATACATATAATCATAAAAAACGTATTTCAGAGAACCTATCAAGAGCATCAACCCGAAAGAAATTAATGCATATATTAGGCACAGCAAAAAGCTAATGTCAATGCTGCGTTTGACAATGATTTTTCCCATAAAAAAACCTAAAATAAAAACCCCAATATCAATATATGTATATATAATTAAAAAGCCCAAATAGGCTAAGGCCGCATTATATTTGGGAAATAAATAAAAACAAAGAAAATAAGCCAAAGCCACACATACAAAATATACTAAAAATGGAGAATACGTTCTAACAAACTTTCTCATAAAAACACCTCACACCACATGTAGATAATCGAATTAAAATCAAAAGCTTATCTTAATTTATTTCATGCTCTTCACTTCCAGTCGCTGACCATGATGTTTTACCACTACTGACCACATCTTTTGTAGACATACTATATGCAAATATATCAAGGATCTCCGCCTCTGAGATATACCATGAACCATCTGTGTTTTTCTTACTTCTGTATAAAACATATAATTCGCATTTTTCATTCTCCGAAAGTCTGTCATATACAAGATATTCTATTATTTCCTCATTCTCATTTAAGATAACTCTAGAATTTCCATTCGCACCGTATGATATCATAAAATCACATCCTTCGTCTGCGAAGTATTGTTGATATATAGTACGATATCCATCATATATTTCATTTGTTTCCATTAATGTCACATAATCACAGATCGCAGGAATAGAAATATCATCCTCTTTCATATTTTCCATTAATTCATCCATTAAATCGTGTTGAATGACAAAACCATTATCCTGTGAACTGAATATTCTAATGGTCTTTCGTGGCATCATTCCCTGCGGTCCTGCTCCTGTAACATAGTTTATGATGACAATCACATCCTTTGCACCATCTCCATCTATATCCTGAAATCCAACTGCCTCTACGCTGTCAAACATACCTACGTTATCATTCTCAGTACTATTGTTTTCAAAATAAGCTGGGAAATGGTACACAATTTGATTGTCCTTAGCCAGCACAAATGAGACATCTTCCCAAAGCGTATCATAAGTCGGTAGATAAGACACAAATCGTACCTCGCCCCAATCATTCAAATCCACCTCAAAGGATTGTTCGGTTATAACCCGGCTTTCATCTAATTTCTCTTCTGATGGATAGTCCACTTCAATATCTGCAATATCTGTCAATTGCTGTATTTCTTTCGTACCATCGAAATATAAAATGACTTGTTCATCAAATTGTTCTTCACCTGATAGAATTATTTCTACATAGTCCTCATGCCAGGTAACCTTCCAACAGCTGCTACTGATGCTTGCACCGTCATTGTACAATTCAAAATCTGTTTGCGATATCTTATCTTCGCCTTCTTTAAGGACTAACCGTCCACTTGCTGAACCAAAAGGCCATTCCGGTTCTCCAACAGCTTGAAGTATCACTTCATATTTTTTATCTGGTGAAACGGATGTATCGCAAGTTATCTTCTTGTAATTTACCGTATACGAAATGCAACACCAAAATACTACAAACAGTGCAATGAGCGAGCCCATAATACATAGCATAAATTTTTTCATTGATATAGCCCCCTTTTTAATGTCCTCATATATCCAGTTCTTTCAATAGAGAATTTTCTCTTTCCCATGAATATACAATGTAATATCCGGCGTCATTTATTTCTTTCCCAAAATTCAGAGTTTCGTTGTCAATCACATCAATAGACTGTCCTTCCTGAATTTCCACAAGATACTCCCATTCATTGCTTCTGTGATCCGAATAGTAATCATCCAGTTCTTTCAAGGACAACTCGCTCTGAATTAGAATCGCACCAAAATATTGCATCCCGTTTCCGTTACCTGTCAGCTTCCCTGCCCGTGATATTGACTCTATCAGTTCCGTTTTCTCTGGCAGTGGTGTTTCACATAATTCCTTTTCTACTTTATAGGCAATGTTATTATTTATGAATGAAATGGATATTACTCCGCCTATCAATACAACTGCTACCAATATTCCAACTAATTTTAATTTTTTCATGTGTCCTCCTTTCTTTTCTTACACATGTAAGATTATCATAGAACACCATTATCATCAAATCATTCTTTAATCCGGTATTGGTAATCGGGTATCTGCATAATTCCGTCATTTAGGATTTCATTCCCCAAATACTGAAAACTGCCATCCTCTGAAAATCTTACCGTAAGTTTATGGGTAATGACTGCATCATCGCAAATGACCATGTCGCAAACTGCCTCCACCGTTAACGTAACCGTCCCATCCTCATTTTCTTTGATGTCGACAACCTCCGGCAGAGATGTCCCAAAGAAGGTAGGCGCATAATTAAAGCATCCAAGTCGCACCCAATAATACGTCTGGTTTTCCTCATCAAATACTGCGTAATCCCGTATCTGCTCTGCTGTTATCGGAAGATATTCCATAATCAGACTTTCAAATTTTTCTTTTGGGATACCATTTGGATAATCTTCGGAATTAAATTTTTCTCCATATTTCATTCCATACAGATATTCAAACATCCCGTTATAATCCAACTCATTCAGATTTTCTATATTCCAGTTTGAACACAAAAGGTTATTTCCCTGATATCCAAGACCTCGAACACAACGTTCAGACATTTCACGCTGTTCCTCTGTCATAGGTTTTATTCTAATCAGGCAGCTTCCATCCACAATTTCACTGACTTCCGGTGGCTCCGGCACACACAACTCATAGCAGAACCATCCTTTTTCCGTGTATTTCCATTCTTTGAGTCTCGTATAAGAAATGTACGAAATTCCCAGCTTGTTGTCAGCATTCCTGATTCCTCTTGTACTCACAACATACATATCCGTTCCATCAAAAATGAATTTCATTCTGCCCAGTCCACCATCATTATGGATTTCATAAATCACCACAGAGCCTCTTTTCCCTTCCATACATTCTTTCAGAAAACTGTCAACACTTTCATAATTCTCGATGGTAGAATACGTTACCATCGTAGCAATTGGATATCCTGCGTCCTTTATCTTCTTCTGCATTTCAAGAACCGTTTGATTATCCAAAACAACATTAGATGCTATCCCTTTATCTGCTGTTTCATAAATGTCAAGATAAAGTTCCATCAGCTTCTTACAGTCACTCTCAGCTTCTTCCTTTTCCTGTTCATCTACCGGAAGATTGTAGCCCTTTTCCCATTGTACTGCAGCCTCTTCCTCGGCATTTTTTATTTTCTCCGTGGAAGATACTTCTTCCGTATCTTCCACAAGAGATTCTCCCGCAACACTATCTTCTTTTCCACAGGCACACACGAAACACCCAATCAGAAATACCATGATCAGTAGAATGCTTTTTCTTTTTAATGCCATAATATCATCCTTTCTTTTCATACTTGTAATAGCTTCTGACCACATCCACACTTCCGTCTTTTGAGTGCAAATCGTATTTTACAAATCCGCCAAAATAACTGACTTCAAGAATCGTTATTTCTGCTTCTTCCTGTGCATCCACCTTTTCGCAAAATTCCAGTACCTGCTCTGCCTCAGTCATGTTAACTTGATTTCTGCTGTCAACAGCCGGATATCCATTTTCTCCAAGGCAATTTACAATACTGCGAATCGTTTCCAAATCAGCTATCTTGTTTTCTTCTGCTGCCTTCTTATAAAGATCTATACAGATGTTTATAATTTCTTCTGCATTCTCCTGAGGTTCTTCTGGAATAGCCTAAATATCAATTACTGTTTCCGAAACTGTATCTTCTTCCGGGGGTGCATCGCTACACCCCGAAACACTATGCATCAGTAAAAAACTAATTACTACTAAACCACTCTTCCAGAACCAGGCCGTCTTTCTTAACAACATATCCACTTCCTCCTCTACCTTTCACATCTTCTACCATGCTAATAATCAATATAGGATGTTCTACCGTATCTTCTGTTGTAAAAATTGCGAACCATCCTAATTCCGTACCCGAAGCATCATCCTTCGATGCCTTGATTTCTGCCGTACCTGTTTTTCCCGCTAAAAGAATGTCATCCCGATGGGCTGCATATCCAGTTCCATTAGAATCATTCACAACCTTCTTTGTTCCTTCCAATACACGACTTGCTGTCTCATTAGAAAAGGCTCCTGGAATCCAATACTCAGCTACTGCGTCTTTCTGATATACCAAATACGGTTTTATGACATTTCCCTCATTACAGAAAGCAGAATAGATACAAGCCATATGTAACGGATTCACTAAAACCTGTCCTTGTCCGTAACCGCTGTCAGCTAACTGTATTTCAGTTTCAATTCCCTCTGTATTGGAATACTGCGACTCTGCCATCTTAATCTCAAATGGCAGTTCCTCATTAAAACCAAGTCCGGTCAAAGAACTCTCCATCTCTTCTGAGCCAATCTTTAATGCTGCCTTTGCGAAATAAATATTATCGGAATAAATCAAGGCATTCTCTAAAATGACTGGTTCATATGCATGGAGTGTTGTTACATGATAAGAACCCCACGATGCATCCTTTTGCCAGCTTAAGCCTACGTTCCCGTAATCTTCCATCGGATCGATTGCTCCTGATTCCAAGCCGACTGCAGCGGTAATTGGCTTGAATGTAGACCCCGGACACCACACTTGCCGGAACCGATTATACATTGGCTTATTCTCATCCTCATTAAGCGCAGTCCACTGTTCACTGGACAATCCCATAATAAAATCGTTATTGTCATAGGACGGTGTGCTGACCAAGGCCAATACCTCTCCGGTATAAGGATTCATGGCCACTGAGCAGCTTTTATCTTCCTTAAACTGTTCGTACAAGGAAACCTGCAAATTGGCATCTATCGTAAGCTGAATATCCTGCCCATGCTGTACCAGAATACAAGCCAGTTCCTCCTTCTCTTTGCCTTCCGAATTTACAATGTAAATCCTGCAACCGTTCTGGCCTTTCAGTTCACTCTCAAACAAGCCCTCCATTCCGCTTCTGCTGATTACACTATTGGCTGTATAGCCTTCTCCTGCATGTTCCTCTAAATCTTCCGCAGTAACGCTTTGAACATACCCGACCAAATGTGCAGCCGCTTCTCCTAATGGGTATTCACGCACTTCAACATCAGATATCATCACTCCGGGAATTTCCAGTAGCTTTTCATGTCTTTCCTTTTCTTTCAGCACCTCTTCGTCCGGTTCAATCTTCATCAACTCGATTTCTTCAACCCTCGGAATGGTTTTTATCGGCACAAAGGAGTCATCCTTTACCCACTGTGCCGACAGCATCTTTTCTATCGCTTCCGGAGTTGTTTCCAACAGTTCTGCAATCTGTGCAATTGCTTCCTCTCTGTTTTCCACCTTGCCCGGAACGATTCCAACCGAAGAAGCTATACCTTTTCCTGCAAGGACACGTCCGTTCCTATCCAGAATTTCTCCTCTTACTGCCTGTGTAGTGGAAACTCTTACTTTATCTGTAGAAGTCAGATTCGGAAAAATCATGGAATCATCCCAAACCAACTTATATCCATCTTCGCCCTTTAGGAAGAGTGCTTCATTCTCAAAGCTGATAGTTCCTGCAACTGTATCAAAAGAAGTCTGGTAGGTTACCGCCATTTGCTCCTCATCATATGCAATAATCTGAACAGCCATATTCTGGACTTCTATACCTTCATAAATAGCTGAATTTCGAGTTACAAAATCCTCCTGACTGACATTCCCCGATGCCTCAATATGTAGCATCGCATACATTTCTTCATACTCCTGTTTTGGAATATGATCCATGTACTCCACCAGAAGTTCTTCCGGTGTCCTCCAGGCATTTTCCTTTGTTGCCAACATTCCTGCCACGCATACTGCAGAAATTACCGCAGCTATTCCTATAACAGCAATCGCAATCCATAGGAGCCTGCTTCTTGTTTTCTTTCGCTTGTTTCTGCTTTTTCCTTTCTTCATATTGACCTCCATTCATTTTGCTTTGCTGATATGGTCATATTCTATTTTCAATGTACGTTATATCTTCAAAATATTACATTCGTAAGATTTTAAAATAAAAAAATTTCTCTTTGCTGGGTATATCGTACTATGCATTCCTCCTCTCTTTTTATTACATGCGTAAGATTTCGCAACAAAAAAATTTCGTCCGCAATCCTGCTGCACTTGTGTAAATATTACATCAGTAAGATTTATAAGTCAAGTTATCTTTATACAAAAAGGCTCCTGCCAGGAGGTATCATACATTTTCGCAAAAATGATACCTTTTAGCAAAAGCCTATTATTCAGCAGAGTCTCAAAACGCCCCTCTGCTACGATATTCAAATGATTCATTCATAAGGCTACAAAACACACATCCATTTTTGCTCCTTAATATCCCACAAACCGCAGAAAATCAAGGTTTCCTTGAAAGCAGACAGACGGTTTCAATATTCCCCTGAACTTTGATTTTATACTGCATAGCGAAAGTATGCAATGTATATTCAGGATTGGGGTAGTGTTTTACTTTTTTGATATTTCTTCACATATTTTTTAACTCAAAAATATACTTGTTCTGCCGGGTATTCTGTTCCCATAATATTTCGTAACGTATCGAAATTAGTATTTCTTAAACGCCTTCCAGTTACATTTGTTTGCAAATAAAGTATATAGTCCTGCAAGTTTTGAAAATTTTCATTTTGAACATTAATATCTTTCCGTAAAAAACTTCCTATCGCAGTATTTACAGCTTTGACCTCATAATTTCTCACATTCCAATATGGATGTAAGCAACGGTGTACAAGGGGTACAAACAAGATTAAAAAGAAAAGATAGATTTGAAAGTAAGTAGAGTGGGATAATCCAGAAGTTAGAGCTTAGATTTTCCACTCTACTTGAACGTGGTCGCTAGTTGCGCTGATTGAAATAATCAGGCCGTCAACGGCTTTCCTTTTGTCGTCAAATTCAATGCTGTCCCAATGGTCGAGGTAATAAGAGAGTTCCTGCTCCTTTTGGGGTGACATTGTTTCAATGGACATTTCCGCAATCTCCTTTGAAATGGTCTGGCGGCGAGTGTCCAGTTCTTCAATTTTTTTGTTAGCATAGGCAAGAAGTGTTGCGTTGGCTCCGGTTAGCGTATCAAGTAGTTTTTCAATCTCGGCTTCAACTTGCGCCAGTTCAATTTGATGGGCGGTCAGTTTGGGATTGACTTTTTCCTCCCGGCTATGGCGGACTTGAAAATTTTTAAATCTCGCCCGCATAGCACTGAAAATAAATTCCTCAAATTCAGATTTACGGATTTTACCACAGCCCGGGCAGCCTTTATTTTCAGTCCGTTTACTACAGCGAAAATAGCCTTCGCTGTTCGGAACGTGTGTTGCCTTTAAGGCATATCCGCAACACCCGCATTTAACTTTTCCGGCAAGCCATGTATTTTTCGGCTTACGTCCTTGTTGAAAACTCTTATTTGTCATTAGCTTCTTCCTGCATTTCAGCCATACATCAGACGGTATGAGCGCTTCATGTGGAGCGATTACAAGTATCTGGTCTTTCAGGCTCCTGTCTTTATCCTCCTTCACGTCCCGGCCCTGATAGAGATAACAGCCATTGGTTCCGGCAAAATCGGAAGCGTCATTGACAATAGCCGCCCCCTGGCTTTTAAAAAATTCGTAGAGTTCTAAATCTGCTTGTGCGTAAACAGGATTTCTTAAAAGCTGTGAAATAAAGGTACGGAATAGCGATTTACCGTAAACTTTGATGTTCTGTTCCTCAAAGTACCGTGTAATGTCACCAAAAGACGTTTCCGGCTCGGAATACATTTCAAACATGAGCTTTACATATTGGGAAGTTTCGGGGTCTGCCACCATCTTTTTTGTGCGGATACCTTCAACCACTGTCGGCTCCAACTGATAACCATAGGGGGCCTGTCCGCTCATGTGAAAACCTTTCAGGCACCGGGAGTAGTAAGCGTCCGTGACGCGTTTCTGGATTGTCTCACGTTCAAGCTGTGCGAATACGATACAAATATTCAGCATGGCCCGCCCCATTGGGGTTGAGGTGTCGAACTTTTCTGTGGACGAAACAAACTCCACGTCATATTCCTGGAACAGCTCCATCATGTTTGCAAAGTCCAGAATGGAACGGCTGATTCTGTCCAGCTTATAAACGATTACCCGCCGCACCCGGCCCTTTCGGATTTCTCCTAACAGCTTTTGAAACTCCGGCCTGTCCGTATTCTTCCCGGAATAGCCTTTATCCTTGAATACTTTACAGCTTCCGCCTTTCAGCTCATACTTACAAAAATCAATCTGGCTTTCAATGCTGATACTGTCCTTACGGTCTACCGACTGTCTCGCGTATATACAATCTTCTCTGATAATGTCCATATTGGGCTCCTTCCGTATGGAATGGAGCTACCAACCTTACAATTATATTATACCATAGGCAGCCCCGGACAACAATGTTGCGGTTGATTAGTAAAATCTGTCCGTGTATTTACTGAACACATCATATAAGTGATTTTCGATTTCTCTTTTTCGCTTGTTCTTTTCATCCGGGGATAGTACCGGAATTAGATTTTCCAATACGATAAGTTTCCCTTGAAAATATACGGATTGTTTTTCGCTTTGGTATGTAACAGATTGAACCATCGAAAACCTCCACTTTTCAGTACGGATGAACAGCGGCCAGCTTCCCTCTTGTCTGCTGGGGAAACCTAAAAAAGCGGCTCCCTGGAAGGAACTGCCCTTTGAGCTTTCCCCAGCCTCGGGCCACGTTGGCCCGAAGCTAATAATCGCCGTTATAATATTTCTGTTCAGCCTCGTTGAGTGTGTATAAGTCAAACACTCCATAAAGCTGATTTACTACACGGCTAATATCTTTATGGGTGAATCCACAGTCCTGCATGGCCATAATCACATAGCCCCGGCAGGCGTCATTACTCCATATATTCAGCGTTAATTCTGGACTAGATATATTTTCCTTCATAAAATTCTCCTGTTCATAGAAAAATATGGGGCCCAGCCAGAACGGTTGCCCTATCATCAGACAGTAATAGAGGAAGGGCCCCACAGGTTAGAAAGTTTTTTCAGATAGACCGGACGGACAGTTGGCTTTTTGTCCCATAGCATTTCAGCTCTCCCCATTCTGATGGCAAGGCGATCTCATTACCTGCGACGGCTCACGGTTCGCAACACCGCTGCACGCTCGGATTGTGACTAATCGCAAGTATCCGGGTTTTGTGTTTTGTCCGGCAGACCTGCCACAGTCTGCCTACGGCATGGGCCTGGTCGCTCTCTCTAGTGTAAAAATAGAGGTCATGGCGGGCCTGTCACTGGACACAAGCACCCTTCGTATCCGTCTATCTTTTATTCAGTTTTCAATCTGCGTGAGGCGTGTCCCGCTTCGGGCCAATGTGGCCCGAGGCTTTGACTGCCTCTCATAAGCCATTTCATTTTTGAGGCGAAATCGGTACACCTTATAAAAATTTTTTTAAAATTTTTTCCAAGTTCCGAAGGCCGCGCTCAATGGCGAGCCGCACGACCTTTTCATCCACACCCTCGGCCCGGGCAATGTCTTGTTTCGTCAAGCCGAGAATGAAATGAGCGTAAATGCGCTTTGCCTGTTTGTCGGGCAGTCGTGAGATGGCGGTATAGAGTTCTTGTATCGTCACTTTACGCTCATACAGTTCATAGGGAGAGAACGCAACGAAAAGCGCCTCATGCTCAATTCCATCATTCCGATCCAGGGAGTAATAGGCTTTGTGCCGGTATGTACGCAGACGGTAAGCGGCTTCCTTCCGGTCAAACTCCTTGAACATTTCAACAACATCTTCTGGTACTTCCATAAAGTAGTCTGACGTATAAAAAGGGTAATAGTCCCGTAAATTTATAATAGCCATATTGAACCTCCGCTTTGTTTTGTGATGGATGGACAACAAAACAGAAGCGGCGGGGAGCGTATATGTAGGCTGAAATTTCTGAAATTTTCAAAAAATAACAGTGAAAAATCTATAAAATAGTAAAGATGGCTACTCGTTCTAAAAAAGCCTCGACAGCTTATCTCAAGACTGGCTCTGTTTCGATAGCAAATCCTGAAATAAGGTGTCGAACATAAAAAAAGCTCAAACAAATAACAGCTTGTTTGAGCCTTAAAAAAGTTTAAATTGGAATAAAACTCCTCCCATCTAGGAGGAGGTAAAGCAAAAGGGGCGTTGCTTCATCTATTTTTTCTCAATAATCTAACTCATGTTATTAGCAACCTCCGCGTAAAAATCTCGTAGTTCTTTTATTATCATATAATGTATTTTTTGCAAAATTTGTCGTAGATAGGAGGCAAAAATAAAAAAATAGAGTAGAGGATATGTTAATGGTTAACGTACCTCTACTCTATCTAATTGTTACTAAAAATTTTCTTTTAAAAAGGTTGTTACAAAACAGACTCAATTTACTATATATAGTATATGTCAATTATTAAATCTACCATATACAGAACATTACTTTTCTCTTTGCAACAACCCTTTTAAATTGTATAATTGCTTTCACTTAATCAGCATTATTTTTTATCTGATTGAATAGCCATCCTATAATTCGAGCTATACAGTATAAAACACCAAGTCCAAGGACGGAGCATACAACTAGAAAAAATATAGACATTGCCGACATATTTACATCAACACCTTTTTGAATAGGACTCTACTTATATTATTCTTAATTTAATACGGTAGAAACTTCTCCATTAAAAACTTCCGTTCTTAAAGCGAAAGAAAGTGTTCCTACTCCGCCGACTACATTTGCTCTCATAGAGCCAGTCACTTCGGCCGCTTTGCTTGAGGTAGATGTTGCACGGCCAATGGCTAAACTTTCATCTTCAACCGTTCCGCCAACACAGTAGGTATTTAAATCACGTGCATTAGAAATTTTCCACTGGCTACCACTCTTTGATAAGTCAAATCTGTAATCCATACCTGCGACACCCCAAAATGCATCCGATTTCCACGTTCCTTCAGTAGCAGGATCACGAGTTAAAGGAGGCGTATAGCTAAGTGTCACTGTTACCGGCTGACCGTCCTTCTCGAAATGTAATGTTTCCGAATAGGGCTGGCTTTCGTCAAAATTATTCAGATCGACACTGAATGTTTGTCTCTGTTCTGGAGAATCAGCAGCAAGAGCACTAAATGCGCTACCAACTACCATGAGACTCAGCGCTACCAACAGACCCAATGCCTTTTTCAAACCTTTCTTCATAAATGACCTCCTTGAGACTTTACCATAGTAACAAACTCAGATTTTTTAGCGCCCACCATTATGTAAGGCACTATTCTCTCAAATTCTCCTCCTCTATAGCCCCAATGGTATCCCTCCCTTTACTAATCGGTTATGAGCTTTTTATAACTAACTGTAGTATACCACAGAATCCCTATATATGCAATATAATCTAAAAATGGTAAATAAAACTTAATAAATTGTTAATTATCAACATATATCGTATATTTTTCTGATATAAAAACCGGGTATTCAAGTTTTGTGTTTTGATGTTTGAGTTAAAACGATAAAAAGAAAGAGAACTTGTTGATATAAAAAAAATATCATTCTTTTTGCATAAACATATAAAAACTCGAAAAGCGATTGATAAATCACCGAAAATTTGTGGCGAATTTTCTTAATATAGATATTTTAAGGAGGTATTGCGTAAAACAATAGATGTTGTATAAACTCAATAATCTTTTTTGCAGTATATTGCTAAATAGCTAAATGGCAAGCAATGCCTCTGTGGCCACAAGTGGCACAAAGGCGGCTTGTTGGGGCTCGCCCCAAACCCGTATCTTCGGGCCAACATGGCCCGAAGTGTCAGCGTCGCTTTGCTCCTTATTTTCATAACCTTAACGCTCCTTTTCCTGCTTTCTTCCCGGCTCGGTGTAGCCCATCAGAGTGTCAATGTTCGCCTTGATCGTGACGATCTCCTGCATATCCCGTCGTGCCTTCTGG
>OGXB01000563.1_pt1 | contig 26881 bp, 43 predicted proteins | sample 1576161 | NCBI WGS metagenome assembly OGXB01 (sample SAMEA3541474, study PRJEB24748) | human gut metagenome | biome: human gut; feature: human-associated habitat; material: faeces | place: China | collected 2012
TGAATTTAAGAACCATTACACAGGGTATTCAATCCATATTAAAAGATATGGAATATACTCAGTATATGATTAAGGTTACTCCTCCTCATAAGAGAGGTAAATATCAAACCCATGTTATTCACCTTCAATATCTTAAACGTAGGCTTAAGGATTTTAAGAGTAGGCTAGATAAAAAACTTAAAGGTACTATCAGTACTGTAAAGTTTAAATATGTTAATTATTCTGATGGACGTGAAATGATTGCAGAACAAACTTTTGTTAATCTTACTCAGCAAGAGATACATGATGCCTTAGAACTTGGGGCCACTCTCGAAAATGCAAGTATAGAAATCCTAGAAATTAAGGAAATCCCTACTTCGATTAGGATTTTATAACTATGGATAATTACTAAGGAAAATTTCAATCCACTTAAAAATTTTAGAACATGAAGAAAGACAAGAAGAAAGACAAACCGGTTAATAAGACTCCGGAACTTTCAAAGGCTAAAAAAGCATTGGATGCTTATCTCAAAGAGAACAACTTGGACCCTCAAAAGGATTGGTCAAAAGACAAAAAACATGGTAAAAAGGTTACCGAACTCTTGAATAAGCTCAACAAGGAAAGAGACAAAGTCGCTGCCCAGTATCCTGAAAAGGACTTGAAGAACGAAGCCAAATTGGTAAAAATGAAAAAAGCCAAAGAAGACGAAAAGGCTTCAAAGAAAAAAGAGAAAAAGGAAAAGAAGGAATCTGCTGGTCGAGTTACCAAATACGATTATCCTCTCATTGAGGGTCGGGAAATGACTTCAGATGAAAAGAAGAAATATCGTATGGAACAAAGAAGACTGGCTGCCGGTAAAGCTCCGAAGGAAGAAAAACCCAAGAAAGAAAAGGCAGAAGCTACTGAAAAGGCTGCTCCTGCAAAGAAGGACAAAAAGGCCAAAGATAAAAAGAAAAAGAAGGCCAAAAAAGAAGAAGATTAATCTCATATCTTATTAAGTATTCGTTAATAATGTAAAGGCCTGGCAAATCACTTTTGTTCAGGCCTTTCTTTTTAATACCAAGACTTTATGGAAGAAAAAACATATAAACCCAAACTGCGTATCACTACACTTGAGGATAATGGCTCATATATTCAAGATAGGTTGGTAGATGCGTATACCGAAATGAATTCAGGGCCAAAGGTACAACACAAAGGACCTATAAGAATAGAGGTAACTCTTACAAATAAACAAGATGTTGAAAACTTTAAGAATTACTTAGATAAGCTCGTAGGTAACTTACCAATCAAGGAGCAATCAGTGGGAAGAGGAAGACCTTCTACTGGGAGTAAACAACTTACTGAATCACCAAGAGAAGATATCTTGGCAGATGTAGAGAAAATGGTTGAAGAAGGTAAGAGCCAACAAGAGATTATTAAGTATCTAAGGGAATTAGGGTTTGTCTTTATTCTTACAGAGGACTTTCTTTTTCATTTCCCAGGATTCGAATTCAACAGTAAGGATGTGGGAGAAGCCACTGATAACAAGCAATATCCCAATTCATACTCCTGGATGGCAAGATGTATCAAACGAGCCAAAGACCCCAAGGCAGATAAATTCGACCCAATGGTCATCTTCGGCTTTAGTATCCTTGGTGGACCCTCAAAGAAAATTGTTCCGTATCTTTATAAAGAAAGGAAGAAACCGTTAAGGGCCTCTGTTGGTAAGAAAACCATATCTTTCTCTCAAGCAGAATTTACAAAGTTCCCTAAGTTTATGCTTGAAGAAGAACGATTAAAGTTCTCTGCAGAACAACGACAATTACTTCTCAACTCCGAGAAAAAGCCTTCTAAGTTCTTCATGAGATGGTACAAGGATGTAATATTCCCTGATTCAATCAAACAGAAAATCGAAGAAGCTATCTCTAGATAGACAACCTCTACCTCAGTATTTAATAAAAGAGTATTATTTATTAAAATAAAATTCTTATATTTGTATAACGAAAATAAATATTAAAAATGGATGCAGAAACCAAAGAGGTAGTAAAGAACATTGCTCAGATTCAAATTGAGGCATTGACTAATATCAAAAACAATATCACTACAACAGAACCTGATTTACTCAGGAAGTTGTTACAGATAAACAATGAAGAGATGCTTGATTCAGTCAATCATCATATTCAGATTTACGAAGAGATATACGAAATGCCTCAATTGATAAAGACTCTGAACGAATATCAATTATATATCTGTTCTCATATCCTATTCAAAATGGAAGACGAATGGATACATGATTTATCCCAAGGAGTTTACGGAGCATGGGAACTATTACACAGAGAAACTAATAAATTTCATCCTGAACTCACATTAATAATTTAATTTAATATGGACAAGAACGAATACTTAGAATCAGTTGAATTGAACACTGGAGTTGAAATGATTCCTTGCGAATCCTCAAACGTTGAAGGCTACGGATATGACTCCAAAAACAAACAACTTTGGATTGCTTTTAAAGGCAACAAAGTTTACCGTTATGATGGTGTACCTAAAGAAATCTGCAATGAATTACACCTAGCAGAGTCCAAAGGTAAATACGTTTCTTCTAATATCAGAAACAAGTTTAAAACCACAGGCTATGAACTCAGGTCTTAGAAAACTACCTATCATAGGGTTAGCAGGATTTATACTAATTGGATTGGCTATAGGCTCAAAACCTACACCCGATGCAAGCAGGATAAATCCTGCTCCGTCGTTTAAAAAGAACGATGTACCAGAAACTAAATACAGTTTCTCATTTGCAGATAAGCCTAAGTCATTAATGGATTCAATTCAGGAAATGGCAAACAAACTTGGGAAAAGAATCTATGAATATCAGGTAGAAATAGAAATCATTCCAGAGAATCAAATCTATCAGATAAGTAATTCTGGATATCAACAATACGAAGTTACTAGAAAAGGAGTGGGATACTCCCATACCTGGGTTAAATTCTATACTGATAAAAAGTTAACTTATCAAGATGCCATTAAGTTTGCAGAGAAATACCCAGAAAAATGTATACCATTTGTACCTGCTCCCAAGGCTAAATCAGAACTCGATTATTATAACGAAAACTTGGACGAATATTTATCAGACCCAGAAAACGAGATAGATTATGCTCCAGAGATCTTCGACTTCTTAGCCGATTAACCTCAGCTATTTAAAAATATTCTTTTTATTTTATTGCTATATAAAATATTATTCTTATATTTGCAATGTGATAAGAAATTAATTCATTTATAAACATTTTTAATATAGACGTTATGAAAAAGAATGAAAACAAGGTTGCTAACCTTATCGGTAACAAAGTTGCTCAACAATTAGAAGGAATTAAGGATGCTACATCCAAGTCTAAAACTACTAAGGCCAATGGAACTAAAAAGACTAAGGCTCAATTGGTAGAAGAATCCCAAGAAGCTGCCAAGAAATTTGTAGGTGCCAAATTGGTTCAAGTTACTCCAGAAGAACCAAAACCAACAAAGAAAACCTCTAAAAAAGCAGAGGTAGTAAAGGATGTTGAAAAACAACAGAAACCCTCCATCATCGAAAAAGTAATCTCCAACCGGGAAGTAAAATACGTATACCCAGAGGATATAACCGATACTCTGGCCAGGAAGAAATGGAGACAACAAACTCGCAATGAACTTCACAGACTTGAACGGGAAATGTTCCGTATCAAGGACCAAAACTCCAAAGAATACAAGAAAGCTGCCAAGGCATACGAGGACTTCAAGAATAAAGTTCTCAAGCCGGAACAAGTTGCTTGATTTTACCTCTCAGGGAAGGTACCCAACACCAGAGTACCTTCCTCATTGTATTAACCTTCTAAAGGTATAAAAAATGGATTACACTATATTCTCCGCAAAGGAGATGTTAAAGCAAGACAAGGAGTTGGTGGAGTTGCATAAGAAATGCGTTAAAACCTACTTAGTTCAACGTTCACTTAAACATAGGAAGATTAAGAAGTTCTTTATTGTATACGACTGGTATATTAACACCAGTAACATAAGAAACTTCTTCTTCAGGCCTGTATCTATATTTGTGCAGGCATTACTCTTGGGACAATTAGACGAAATATCAGATTATGTAAATAAAGACGGTTATGGTAAGAAACATAAGAAAAGACGAAATAGAAAAAGTTGAGGTAGTTTATATCAAAGGTAAATATTCCTATAAGACCCAGTACAATGTAATTAGTGGGAAGAAGTATAATATACTTTATGCAGGACCAGTTAATGCTTTGCAACCTGCACTAGAGAATATCATGATGCTGGTTAGGAATCCAACCAGAAGAATATGCACTGAGTCTAGAAAGACACTAAAAAGGCTTGAGGAAAAGGCAACTAACCTAAATAACTTCAAGGACCAAGGTATAACCCATATAATTATCTATGTATGTTCACAAATATAGTCAAAGACCTATACATAGGCAAATCGAAACTAAATATCCGATTTCAGAATCAAATCATAGAGCCTGAAACCATAGTAGATAGTTTGGGTGTACCTTATCCTAAATTAAAGGAATATCCTACCTTTCCGGACTATGCAATAATAGGCAACTTTGATGGCAAGGATATTTTTAACATTCAAGTGGGAGAAAATCCTCACATGTTATTAATCACGGGAATTCCCAAAGGTGTCAAGACTTTAGATTGGTACAGGGTAAAGGAAGCAATCTGGTCCTCCTATTATGAGGATAATTACCGAGGATATTTATTCCAGGTTCAGGATGCAACCAAGAAAGTAACACTAAAGGCTTATCCTTTAGAAACAATTAAAGAGTAAATATATGGAAGCAATAGATTACGTAAAGTTATTTAAACTCGACCAAGAGAATTATGACTTTAAAAGGGAAGAGTTTATTTCCGAATTGGGTAAAGAGTTTCTAGATTATTGCCAAACTACCACAATAGGCATTAATCCTAAGACTCATAAGTTATATTATTATAGGTTTAGGGAAATTGTTAAGAATTTCGAAAGTAAATTCTGGGCAATATCTAAGCTTAAGGTAGGCGAAGGATTTACACAGAACCTATGGAATGCTTTCTTTGCTACTCAGGTAGTACCTCTAAGAGCAAAGATATTCCCTGATATTCAGAAGTTCATTGAGAAAAGGAAAGAAGAATACCTCAGTGAACAAGACAAAAAACAATCTACCTATAAAAAGGGAAATCATGGCAAAGGAAATCCTAGACCTTCACGGCAATAAATTTATTGCCCAGGATTGGAAACTTTGCCTCAGTATTCCGATAGGCAAATGTGATAAATTAATTTTCACCAGGGATTATGTCTCTGGTGATTCTTTTAATTTGGCAGTGAAAAGGAAAACCTATAAGGCATATTTCTATAACCTTAGTATTAATTGCTATGTATGTTATAAGTTAGAGCTAGTAGGATATGATGAATCTAAAGATATAAGAAAGGCTTATTTATATGGCAAAAGAAGATAAGATAACAAGATTCCCTCGTCCTATGGGTACTACTGCAATGGCTTTAGAATACCAAAAGACACATGAAGAGGAAGCATTGGTTAAGGTACAGAATTATCTTATTAATCAATGGTTAATGGGTAATGGTGTTTTGTGTGGAGTAACATATGATATCAATTCATTCTCTAATAGATTAGGGATTGACATAGAGTATGTACGAGTATTCATGAGAGATAGATTATTGTCTTCTAGAATATGGGATAAAGATAAACAGGAAGAATTACTTAACGCGTTACTGGGAGAACAACTAGCATGGGCATTAGAGGATAGAATGGAGATATCCCATCAGTTGCAAATCTTAAGAGATTCCCAGGGAGGCAAATATACTCCATTCATCTCATCTGAGGTTAATAAGACATTGAAGCTTAAGTTGGAATCTTCTACATCATTGCAATCTATTATTCGTAATCTTACGGGAGGCAATACAACTAATATCTTCAATCAGTTCAATCAACAGAATAACCTCAATGCTGAGAATACTATCTCAATAGAGGAAGCAAGAACTATTGTATTGGAATCTCAAAAGGTACTTACTAAAACTGAAGAAGCAAAACTCTTAGAGGACAAATATGATATCAATTCATTGCCTGAAGTAGTTGCAACTAAGCAAGAGGGAGTAGATACGTCTAAGGAGGGCCTTAATCTTAATAAGAAAGAACTCAATCAAATTACAGATAACTATAAGGCTGCTATGGAAATATCCTCTAAAGAACACCATGAATTGCGTAGGGAGATTGAAATGAGGATTGATACTGATTCCTATGACCCAGAGATGGATAGATACTTAGAGGATGACGAAATACTAGAAGCAGAGGAAGATACATCCCTTGCTGCATCATTCTTAAACAAAAGAAAATAACTTAGAGGCTACCTATTAACGGTGGCCTCAGTTGTGTATATACGGATTTGCATATTAAAATTAAAAGTATTATATTTGCATATCAATTTAAAAATAGACAAATATATGGAAACATTAGACCCCGAATGTAAAAAGACCAAGATTAAGAACATCAATCAAGGTACTTACTTTAAACTCAAACCTACTACTACTGCACCAGTATGGGTAAGAGGAGAATATGAACGCTCAGTAGGCAAATATTCTTGCTTTAAATTTGATAACACCAACCATGAGAAATTCATGAAAGGTTCTCAGGACGTATATATTAACTTTACATTTTAACACATGTTCAACTTATTCAGAAAGAAAAAGAAAATCAGAGTAATCAAAAGCCGCAGACTTATTACTCTACAAAAGTTAGAAGGTATGGAAGATACCTTTAACATTGCCATGCACTTCGAGTTAGAGGATTTTCATTCAAGAGTTCAAATGATACTCAATGAACTTCATATATACGATGACCGGGTATATGTTAATGCGTACAAAGAATACCAAGACCATTACAAGGTATATGATAGAGTACCAGACTTATTGCTCTATAAGATACCCGTATTATTTGCTAATTCATACCCGGGAATTGAGGCACAGACAGATAAGGAGTTTGCTTATCAATTCTACATTCCAGATATCTCCTATTATGAGGCTCTACCCAAAGGGTTTAGATTGAATGAGGAGATTGAGGATAATTTCAGAACAATGTATTCAAAGGTATACCCTTATCTACCTGATAGCAAGGTATCAGTAAATGAATACATAGATATCATCCGGTTTAATTATTGCAAGAACTGGGATGTACTCTGGAATAACCCTCAATCAATCAGAAACTATTTTGATGAATGTATGGATATCATTATGTCCTTTGCAGATGAAGATTGCCTGGTAGTAGTAAGCAATATCATAGAACGATGTGCCGAAGAACTAAAAGAGAAATTACGAACCCTTAAAAATAACAAAGATGAACAAGTTTAGATTCAAGGTATCTACCATGTTAGAACAGGTAGAGGACGATTACATTAAATTCATTGGAGATAATTATGGTGTAAATCGGGATGAGTTCCTTAAAGACTTCAAGGCCAAACTTAATCTTGAAAGCCATCATGTATCTACGGTACATGCCGAATTACTTGAATACGAACCAAATCGTATCATTATTCAGACTTCTAAGTATAATACCATATCAAAGGAATACAAGGACCATTACCTTTGGGTATTTACTAATAAGGGAGACAGAAAGTACGATTGGGACTTAAACAGATTCCGGGCTCTACCTCAGTAATTTAAAGATAGTTTATTAATTCTTTTGCAGATATAAATATTATTCTTATATTTGTATTGAATTAATAAACTATTAAAATTTTATAACCATGCAAACCAAGTATTACTTAACATTCGAACAAGTGGGAATCGTTAGACGTATCCCACTTAAGGAACAGGACCCAGATATGCAGGGAATCTTAGATGCTTTCACCCAGGCTTTCAGGATTACTAATGAACTAGACGATGATGATACGGTTAATACCGTAGATTTAATCAATGCCCTTAACCATATCGATGATATTTACATTGATACAGTAGAGATTTACGAGGACGGATTCGAAATGATTGAACAAGCCATACCTTTGGGAGATGCTGGCAAATGCGTAGAGAATCTTTTACAGATTGTTCAATACAACGATGCCTTTGATTTAGCTGCCAATAATCTTGCCCTTGAAATAAAGAATAGCGTAAGATTCCATTGGAGACAACTTAACCCAGGTTCTTCAACTCCTGAACCTGAGTTCATAAATCAATTCTACACCGAAGTTATTAACCGTTTAAAAACAAAAATATAATGCTAAAAATCGTATTTACCTCAGAAGACAATGAGAACTCTATGTTTGGCATAGAAGAATTCCCTATCTCAACAGAACATGCTTCACAATTAATGCGAGGCGATATGTGCATAGAAAGGTTCTTGAACGACAACCTAAATGCTCCAGATGACATTTCTCGATTCAAAGGCCTTCTCCTAGAAGGAGATACCATTGACCATGTTACAGTTGCTATCAAATTTGAACCAGAATCCGATGTCAAAGAAGACATTAAAAAGCATCTGGTTAATGAACTATGGGAAACTATATATGATACTCTTTGTAGCTCAAAGGATACCATAACCCAGGAGACTATAGAAATGCTTCACTCAAATATCGATGCTTTCTACAAACAAGAAGTTACCAGGGAAGTAAAACCCTTCAAAAAGAAGAAACCTTCTTACCAGAATTAATAAACTGCCTTTTCTTGTGTGTAGAACCTCAGCTATATTAAAATAATTGCATAAATAAAGTAATATTTAAAATAAAATGCTTATATTTGTAGTGTAATAATTAAATAATAAAAATATGAAAACAACAACATCTAAATCCTCTATCCAGACATTGGACGAGGTACTCAAAAGATTCATTACTAACAAAAACACTTTCTCTCTTACAGACGAGGAAAAGGAAAACCTAAAGGATAACCTATTTGAATTGCTATGTAAGTTACATGATAACTACAGACTACCTTGCATTGATATCAATCAAATCTGGGTATATGAAACTTGCTATTATACTTTCACTTTCGAAAGCATGGTAACAGTGGATAGACAAAGAGAAAACATCATTGCCGATGGCTGCATACGATTTATGCAAGAATTTACCGATGGCGATGGTCAATTTATATCGTTTACCAAACTGGACAAAAATAACTGGGTTTATCAACTTAACTTCAGAATATCATGAACGAACAAGAATTAAAATTACTGGCCTTACAATTACATAAGGCTCAAATACAAGAATATCCCTGGGTCTCAGCAGACCCAGGAGATGCTGAATCCTACATTAGGACTTATGGAGATACTAACGTACATTTGTACTACGATTATTTACTTGCTAACGGAATAGGAGAGGTAGAAGAATGAAAATCAGAGCTATCTTAGAAACAGAGACAATGGACCCTGACTTCAAGGAATCCTTTTTAAACGGAATGCCCTTTGACATTACAGAATCAACGTTTGATAGAATTGTACGCTATGCTTCAGGATGTACCGATGTTCAACAACCAGATGTAATTGCCATGGTTATCCAACATTCTTTGGATAACCGTAAAGAGTTATCAGAATTACTTGACAGATGTAATCATACTACACAAATGAGAGTACTTATACCAGTACCAATCTCTTCAATTACCTTTATCAATCAGTACCAAAATACTCTTAAAAGGATATTAAAAGAGAGAATCAAAGGAACACTGGATGGCCTACCAAAAGAATATCGGGTAGAACTTCTTCACGAACTATCAAATGAAATCCTCGATGAGGATTCTCTTAACGACGATTAACCAGTTGTTTTCATATCTATCCCAGAGGCAGGACTCTAACCTAACTAAGAGCCTGCCTCTACCTCAGTTATATTTGCATATATTATTTATTATTCTTATATTTGTAGTGAGAAATAAAAATATATTATTCATTTTAAAATAGACAACAACATGGTTAATCTTTACAAACTCACCAACTTACTTGAATCTGGGATGACAATATTCCAGCTCAATCAATGGAAAAACGAAGGTATCTGGTATCCAATTACCCAATACAAAAAGGAATCCAACGAGATTGAGGTAGTCACTAACGTATTTACTCCACTATCTAAGGAAAATCCAAGATTCCACATTCAACTATCGGCTAACTATGATACAGAAAAAGCCGAATGGAATCAATTTCTAGAGGATAATCAATGGAAACTTTATCCATTACTTAGGAATATACTCAATGTATTCTTACCACCACATGAACCTGGGTACCGTATCCTATATACACTATACCCCGAAGGTTTCTTATCAGTAATTGCCGAACCATTAAAATCAGAGGAGGACTAACTATGGCACAATCAAAAACCTACATTAAATTTATCGAAACTCATTCCAAGGAGGATATCGATACTTTACATTCATATCTCAATCGTTTACAGGAAATATCCGATACTCTTAATGGAGACGATGACCTGGATGACGAAACCGAAAACAAATTATATGACGAGGATGAAACCCTTACAGATAAAACCCTCCGGCTAATGTTTGGGGATACATTTTTCATATTCATCAGTGAGTATAACCTTGATGGATACGATTCCTGGGAGGATACCGTCGAAGACCTAATCGAGGACTTATGTACAACCTATCAGGAATTACATGAAGCCTAATATTATACTTATCTTAGTCATGGGAGGAATTATCCTAATAATGGGTGCATCCTCCCATCCTACTAGCGAAGAACCTTTAACTTATGAGAATACTCATTGCTTAATATTAATAATATGCTAGAACAGTCTAAATTCTTAGTGTCTTTCGATTGCCAAAATGAAAAGTTCTGCGAAGAGTTAATCATAACATACAGAACTGAAGAACTAAGGCCATATCTAATATTTCCAAGGGTAAAACTAAATCCCAACCACCTTCATGTATATCATACTAAAAGGATAATCTCGGAACTTATAGGTATGCCATATTCTTCCATCGAAATAGTTGACCTTATAAGGCTTCAGTAGGTAATCAAGGTTATTGCATATTTAAAATATTATTCTTATATTTGCATAAACAATTAAAAAATAGACGTTATGAATGAAGAAAGTAAATTAATCGAATTATTTAAAAAATACCCCGGAATTGCTGCACGTATACGGAGGTCATTTGCTTATCACTACGACCAAATCCAACGGGAAATCGAAGCCGAGGTTGCTACAATTAACAAAGACGATGCTGCAACCATTATTGATTATACTACCGAATACATGGAGGAATCCATGGGTTGGCCTGACCCAGATAACCAAACCAACTTTAATAACCAACTCGCTTAATATTAACCAGGAGGGCTCACTACCCTCCACAAAACTTATAACATTATGACACTAAATTCAACATCAATCCTTACATTAATCATTGCACAAAACCCATTTCACATTATCTCTATCCAAGGCCAAATGCCTATGTCACATGCCCAAAATACATATGACTTCGAAATTGCCGAGGATGACCCACATTACGATGACATGGTAAACTACTCTGCCGATATGCTCTGGGTATATACCTATGCCGATAAGGAATCCCTGGAACTTGACCTAATGGAAATCCTCCATCAAATGGACTTGCTAAGAGGCTGCGATGACCAATACTTCGATTATAACGTAGACGAAGTAGACATGGTACTCTACGGTGCAACCATTATCCAAGAACAAGAGAAATACAAACCTCTTATCATGGAAAAATTCCAATACTACAAGGATAACTTCGATGAGGAAGAACATGCCGAGGAAATCGACTATTACCTTAACTTCCTCGAAGAACCAGAAACTCTTTACACTTTCACCGAAAAGACTATCAACCTTTTCAAATCATTCATCCATGAGAACTAAACTTATAATCATAACATCAATTGCCATGGCTCTAGTAGTCATGGCTTTTCCTACCAATAAATTCCAACCTAAAACGGTATGGGAACACTACTGCAAGTATACATTGGGAATACATCCATCCCAAGCTACCGAGGAACAATACGATTACTTCCTTGACTGCTGGTCAGGAGATGACGAATACACTTATCTCTATGACTACTACGAGAACAAATACCCAGAATATAACCAAGAACTAAAACATTACGGAAAATGAAAATAACCATCACAACCCTAATAATCGTAAATGATAACGAAGTACTAGATATATACCATTCACTAGAGGATAACCAAGACAAGGCTTATCAAGAACTTATAGACATGGTAGAAGGCGAATACGGTGACGAAGAAACTAACACTCACTTCAAATCTATTGAAGACATAGAGGACTATTTCGACATAGTATCCATAGAGACCCAAGAATTAACATCAACAGGATTCAAAACATCCCTCTTAGACCAATGAAAAAGAAAACCAAAGACATAATATACATACCAGGTCAAGATACCTGGTCTGAACATTTTCCTACTCCAGGTAAACTAAGACCAAGTAACTTCGGACACATGTTCTGTGAACCTAATTCCCAATTCAACAAGTTACTCCGTACCCAAAACAAACTAAAACAGAAAAGGAAATGATTACCATATATCACATACTCAAGGCAATAGGGGCAATATACATTACCTACCAACTGATACAGAACGAAAAGAGGTACACTAAATATAAATCTACCCACCCCAACACCAAAAGAAGAAAATACATATTCATATTAGAACAAATCCTATGGATACTAACCCTAATAGCCTATTACATAATCCTACACATAATCCAATACCACTAACCCACCAAACAAAAACAAATACATAATAAATAAAGAAAGCCCAGTATGAACAATAAACAAAATCATACTGGGCTTAACTATGTTACATATACAAATACCTAATATCACCAATCATATAATACTAATCAATATACATATAACTAATTTGAAGGCCTTCCGGGGGTGTTGGGATTAAGGCAAACTTCTAGGCCTAGCCTACCTCTCACTATACAACACCACTACTCTATAGCTATCTAACACATATGTCTCATAGCCTTTGGTCATTATGACCCATTGCCTAAAAGGCCCACAACTAAGGCCCATATGGGTACCTAAATCCCCTAAATCCTAGACCCCTAATGGCCCTTTATATTAGTTATATTATATAGATATTGGTTAGGATTAGGCAATAGGATTTGGGGATTAGGCATTAAAATATACCATTCATGGCCTTCAAATTTATTGGGATTATATTAAAAAATGTAGGCCATTTGAGGTACCTAAAACTAGTAAGTATGTTATTAATGGCCCTTATATTTAGTTAGAAAGAAACTAATAATGGCTAGAAGAGATATAGATTATGTAACTAATTGATTATTAATAAGTTATAGAGTTATAAGACATAATCCATTAATGGCCTCAGTAGGATTTATAAAAATTGATTAGGATTTTGCTATATTAAATAAAATGCTTATATTTGCATATTACTAATTTAAAATTATACAGATATGAAAACAATTCAATTTAATGCAAACCAAATCCTCAACGGTAACAATTATCCTATTGCCGAAAACATGGTAATCATTTCTACTGGCCATGACGATTCTATTATCAATAACCCAGAAGGCTATCAGGAATATATCATTCCTATCCTAGAAGCAATCCAAAACTGCTCTCTTAGGAATTACTACTTAAGACTTGCATCTATTACTTCTACGGTCACAGATTACCAAGGAACACATACCTGGGTATTCACTACTGATACCTTCTATAATCAGGAAGACATCGAATACCTTATAGGTGCTTTAACCAATGTCTTCGATGACGATTACTTCGAACCTATTATCAATTATACACATGGTACATTTATCGTTACTCAACCTTATTCTTGCTAATCATGAAAACAATCAGAACTAATCCCCAGACTGCTATTAATGCCCTAATGGGATATCTATGTACCTATAACTATTATTACTCATGGTACCGATTCATACATAATACCTACGATAATAACTTCACTGGCTATGTACCTATACCGGATAAGGAAAACCCCTTCATTGCCCTAGAGGCTTACCTAAGGGAACCTAAACCCGAAATCCTGGTATACTATAATACAGACGAGGAATACTTTACCTTCAATAGGTTACAGGATGAACCCATGGCCGATACCTCTATGGCAGACGATACATTTACTTACGAGGAAGCTACCTTCTATATCTTCAAAGATTAACTATCGCTAACTAAGTTACCCTATAAGCCCAGCCTATCTTAGGTACTGGGCTTTTCTTATGTAGCCTAACTCTAGGCCATCATGGGACTTGCTAAGGCTTACCCATGTCCTAATATAGGCCTTAGTTCTTTAGGACTCCTTACATGGCCCAGGGCATTGGTATAAAAGCCTGCTAGTCACCTAATGGCCTTATATGATATAATATACAGATAATACTAACCGGACTGTATGGGGCCTTCTTTTTTCTAAAGTGGTCCTATACCAACCCCTTCTATATCTCCATCAATATACCCCTATTACCTACCCACAACCATGCCCCCAATTCAAACCCCTAAAACCTACTTGCAAATTTTTCATGCAAAATTATTAAAAATAATTCTTTAGAAATTTCTCGAAAATTTTTCTATAAATGTTTTGCAGATTTAGATATATTTCTTATCTTTGTAGTGTTGAAAAAGCAAAGAGATATTTAAAATTTTGATTAACTATTTTTAAAGAAAAAATTCTCTGAAAATTTTGCTAATTAGATTTTAATTTGTATCTTTGTAGTGTTGAAAAAGCAAAGAGATATTTAAAATTTTGATTAACTATTTTTAAAGAAAAAATTCTCTGAAAATTTTGCTAATTAGATTTTAATTTGTATCTTTGTAATACAGAAAAGAAACACAATCATTAAAGTGTTTTGCAAAATTTTTACAAATCATTTCTTGTAAAATTTTGTTGCTGTTTGACTTATTGAACAACATAAAATTAATTACTCCTTTTCTCTTTTCTTATAATCTTATTTGTTATGAGAAAAGGATATAATAATATAAATTTAAACAAATAAGTATTTATTTTATGGAAACAAAAAATTTAGTATCAGTTGAGAACGTTAAAGAAGTTACTAACAACAAAGTAAACAAAATTAGTGCAAAAAAAGCTGTTGCAACTGCAAAAGCAAATAGTACTATTAAGTTATCTGTCGAATCAATTTTTAAGAAATTAGAAAATGATACAAACGGACTTTTAAAAACTTCTTTAGGGAAAAAAACAGAAATTTATATCGAATCTCTGTTTAATGGACTAAATGAAAAGCAAAAGAAAAGCACACGAAAAAAGATTAGAAATAATACTTTTTCTTTGCTTGAATCTATTTGCAAAATGTATGAGCAAAAAGATAAAGAAAAATTAGCTAAACTTATTAAAGCATTCAAAGAGTTTTATAAAGAAGTTTATAAAGTGAATGATTTTTCTTTTTCTTCGATTGCAAGCGAAAATACAAAAGATACAAAGAAAGAAGTTCTAACAAAAGGTTTGCAAATTGTTAAGAATTTCAAGTAACTAACAATAAAGGGAAAGATTAATCTTTCCCTTTTTAATTTTAAATAATATGCTTATACTTACTTTATTAGTAGCTACTTTAATAGTAGCTATTTGTTTTATTTGCTTACTGTATTTTGTAGCAAACGTTTTAAATAAACGTTATGTAATAGTTTTAATTGATAACAGTTATCAATTAATAGATGCAAATACATTAGAAAATTACATTGATAACGTTAATAATGTATTAGATATAGACGAAAGAGATTATTTAGACATTACTTTAATTTCTTTTAGTTTATTCATTATATATCTATTTGCTTGCACACACAAAGAAAATAAAAATTTCTTTGATAAGTATTTTAATAAACACTACGATACAATCGTATATTAATATTGAAAGGGACAAATGAATAAATGTTTGTCCCTTACTTTTTATTTTTAAATGTTAAATTTAACGTAACCGTTCGGCCGTTTTAGTACCACACAAAAATCGCCCCTCGTATTAAGGGGTACCCAGAACCACACATGCACACACAAAGAAGCCAGAGACCTAACATCCCTGGCAACTAGTTACAGAATACTACCTAATAAGTCATTAGTCCTTTCCCTACCTAATACTCCTCTAACCTTATTACCATTCTTTCGATAAAAGAAAACATACCACATTTGAAGATTAGGTAACCACCATCTCTTAACTTCATTATAACTCCTATATCTTTCAATCATTGCCATATCCAACTCGGTAAGCCATAACTGATACCAAATTCTATTGCCTTCAGAACACCTTAGGATTCTCTTAAATTCATCCTCATATACTGTATCAACCTTCACCATAATCCCTAAACTTTTCTTTATTCATCCTAAATCCAGGCCTTGATATAATCATTCTCTGTATATCATGAATCTTAGATTGCATTTCAGATTGCTCCATCAAATGGTAAATAGGTAACTGCAAAAACTTATTCCAAAGTTCTGCGGTAAGTTCTAGGATTTCATCTTCCTCTTGGGTAAGCTTTGCTGGGTTAATCACCTCTTCTATTGCCTTGGTAGTTACTGTACCTATTACAGTATCCTTACCTATATTAATATCTTCCATCATGGGTATATTTTGGGTTCTTCAAATGTAATGGGAGGGAGCTTAGGTTCTTCCTCTTTTTTAATTTTCTCTAAATCTTCCAGGGCACACTCTAGTATTTTTAATCGTTCAGCATTATAATCTTTAGATATAGGAAACCAGAATGCTGTTCCCATAATATATTCGTGGTCCTTAAGCTTTTCTAAGGGTACCTTGAACCATACCCTCCCATTTATGTCTAGAACTTCTTCCTTCAGATGTTGGATTAAAGGAGTAGAATATCCAAAGTATACATAGGTAAGGTTAAACCTTTGAGGAGTGAACCAAGATTTAATTACCTTTCTCCAAAGAATCCTATCTGGGTCATCCTTATATCTAGAAGCCTCAATTAAGTCAGCACATAACCCTACAGGTGAATTGGGATTTTTACTCCTTTTATCGAATACCTTGTAGAAAGTATTCTTTATCTTTGAGTAGTTGTCTCTTACCAATCCCTCGATTACCCTATTCTCTAAGGAATTATAATCGATTGCAGTGAACGTAGGCTCTTCCATCCTTCTCTAATTTTCTTTCAAACCATTGGCAGGTAATACACTTTGGGCTTCCTACCATTATCTGTACTTCCCCCTTAATTACTGGGCATGGATTGGTAAGCTTCTTTTGCCTACCTACTTTCTTCGTTGTGATTTCTCTGTTCATAGTTCTTAAAGTATGTGATTAATAAATATATCGGGAACAGTGGCATGATTAACCAGATGGTTAGGAAAAAGAACCCCACCCTTTTCATTGGGTGGGATGAGGTAATTACTCTGGTCATAAACCATGCAGGTATAAAACATATGGCATATATAATGCCTAAGATTATCCAGGTTATCATTGTTCAAAGTACTTATTTACGATTTTGGATATCTTCTTATCTAACTCTACTATTAGTTCGCTGAACTCTTTATCCTTCATATCTTTTATCTTGGCTTCGATAAATTCTAGGTTTCTCTTAATAGAGAAATAAGCTTTGAAGGCTTGATAATCCAATTCGGATTGTTCGGTTAAAGGTAATACCATTGAGGATTTACCATCTAACCTTGTATAGAATCCATCGGGTCCCAGGGTTCTTGATACCTTTACTTTGTTACTCAGTACTGCAAACCCACCTTTCTTATCTATGGATTCTACGATTACTTTCTCCATAAGAGTTTTGCCGTCAGAGAAAATGACTTCTTCACCCTCCTTTAGCTTTTTGGTTTCTTTGTTCTTTTTCATATCTTTATTATTAAATTGTTTATGCAAATATACAAAATTATTCTGATTTAATGCAATTATTAATCATAATTTTTAAATCTTCTGAGGTAAAGGATTCCCTGTTAAGTAAGTTATCCAGTTGTTCTGGAGTTAGAATTATACCATTTGGAGTAAAAAGTTCTCTTAAGTGTGCCGGAATTAATCCCTGGAATCCCCAATTATTATATGAACCTATATACAATTTATCATTTACCATTGCAGCAATATACTTCTTGGTTGAACCTAATGACTCTCTTCTAAAGGTAGCGACCTCTAACCAAATCTTATTTAAGTGAATGGCATAGTGTTGAAAGTAAGGTGTAACCAAGGGAATCATTTCATAATTAGAATCCTCTATCAGAGTTTTATCCGATTCAATAATTCTATGCCAAAAAGCACATTGAAAACAAAGTTGTTTTTCCTTCATTAACTGAGGTACTGTCTTGGCTAAATCATAATCATCCAAATTTAAGGGTGAATTACATAAGTGACATGTGAGTTTCTGTTCCATATTATTATAAATTTATATAAGATAATAGAACTCCTAACTATCATCCAGATAAGGTATACGCAATACTTTCTTTTCTTTAATGAACTTTAAAATATAACGTTATGGATAAGTTAACTAATGAAATGATTGTGGCTCTGGCCAATGATTTAGGACTGGAGCCAGCTCTTTTAAAGGCAGTACAACTGGTTGAAGGAGCAGGTAGAGATGGATTTCTAGTAGATGGTAGACCTCAAATTCTGTTTGAAGGTCACATTATGTACAAAGAAATCAAAAATAAGTTCGGTTTAGACAAGTCAGTAGCTGCTCAAAAGAGTTACCCTACGATTTGTTTCCCAAAATGGGATAAATCGAAGTACTTAGGAGGAGCAAGTGAGTACAAAAGACTCGAAATTGCCAAGAAAATCGACGAAGAATGTGCTTTGAAGTCAGCTTCTTGGGGAATGTTTCAGATTATGGGCTTCAATCACAGCTATTGTGGCTGTAAAGACGTCTTTGAATTCGTGAAAAAGATGCAAGAATCTCATGCAAGTCAGCTAAAACTCATGTATTACTACATGAATAACACCAGTTGCTTGAAAAATCTGAAGGAACATGACTGGGCAGGCTTTGCTCGGAAGTATAATGGTCCTGGTTATGCTGAAAATGCCTATGACCAGAAGTTAAAGAACGCTTACGAAAACTTTAAAAACAAGATATAATGAAGGTAATTTACAACAAATTCATCCCTTTCAAGGGATACAAGGCAATGAATTTATTCGGAATTGTCTTTGTAAGAAAGGGTGCTAAGTTTGATACCTATGATTACAATCATGAGCACATTCATCTCAAACAAATGCAAGAGATGTTATGGATATTCTACTACTTATGGTATGCAATCGAGTACCTAATCATCATGTTCTTTGCTAAGTGGAACAAACAAAGCGAAAGATACCATGATGTAAGCTTCGAAGAGGAAGCCCATAATAATGACCACGACTTGGAGTATATCCGAACTCGTAAACATTATTCCTGGGTTAAGTATGTAAAACTTAGAAGCTACAAGAAATGAATGTATTGGGAGTATGTGCAGGGCAAGGTGCCCTGCTCTTCCCTTTCAGAAAACATCTGATTGGGAATATAGAAGTAAGAGGAGTATTCCATACTCCTGGTGAAGAGCAATGGAAAGCTAATTTTGGTGATATACCATTCTACAAAGGATATAACTTACCCCAATTTGAGGAGAGAGTAGATGTTATTATATCATCTCCAGACTGTGGGGCATCATCCATTATGAGGCTTTCAAAGGTAAAAGAATTAGGTAACCCCAAGGATAACAGGAGTTTAAATCTAGTAACTGCTGCAATATTGGAATATAAGCCTAAGATTTTTCTTATTGAAAATCTTCCTCGTTTGCTATCTCTGCTTCCCAGGGACTTCTTTGAGGAAACCTTTAAGAACTATAAACTTATTTTTCATGAAAGGTCCGTTTCTGACTATGGGAACTCCCAAGTATCAAGGAAACGTCTAATCATCATTGGAGTGCATAGGAAAACCGGTAAGAAATACTTGAATGCTTTTAATGAAGTATTCCAAGTAAAAACTCCAAAACTTACTAGAGACTTGCTCTTTGTATCTCCTTACGGGAGTAATTATAACATTCCGATAGAAAAGACCCTTGCAATGTATGACTATCGAAAGCTTCCCGAAAAGAAGAATCTGACTGTTGAGAAGATTCAAGTATTATGGAATAGTGCTTTCAAGCAGGAGAAGAAATGGCCCATTAAAACTGCTAAGATGAGTACTCTCCCGGGAGTATATCGATTGGAGTTAGATAAACCACCTCTAACTTTAAGACCTGCAGATAGGCAATTTAGACCCGATGGGTATCCTCTTGGGATTAATGATTTCAAGGTAATTATGGGATTTCCTAAAAAATTTAAGATTTACATTGACCAAGAAAATTACCTTTATTGGTTGAATAAGGCAAGGTATACAATTGCCAAAGGTTCGGTATACGAAGTAGGGCTTTGGTTTAAGAAATGTATCAAAAATGTCTAGGTACACTTTCATGTTAATATATACTAAAGTATATATTACTCCAAACTGACCTTTGAAAAATATAGATATATAATATACTACGTATATATATCTATATTTTTATATACGTATATAGCTATTGTTTGTAGTAGATATTGAATATATGTTTTAGGATATAGGAAATTTATCTCACTACGTTCGATAAAAGGTAATCGCTAAGCGATTACCGATAGTTAGTAATAATTAAATTTTTCGTGATGATGAAAACAGATAAAAACAAGTGGAAGAACTTTGTGTTCCTTTTGCTTCTAGGATTTACTATTTACCTTTGCTTCAGGAATTACAAACTGAATTCATATATCAGTCAACTTCCTGATTCATCGGTCATTGGCATTCCTGATACAATCAAATTGAAAGAGAACTTCAAACCTGTGATACCCTATACACAATTGGTTCAGCCCCAGAGAATTCTTCTCTACGACTTCTATCGAAACAGTAGCAATTCGACTAAACCCCAGGCTTCTGATTCAACAGCGGTTACTTCGAATAGAATTAGTAGAGAAGATTCTTTGGTCCAATTTACCTTGGATAAAAACCAATTGAATCTAAGTTTATTCAACAAAGAAACAAACTCTTATTCAACGAGGATGTTCAACATGGACTTAGATAAGTATAAGTACAATTGGTATGAAGGTCAATTAACTCAAAAAAGAATTAGAAAACTAACTCTAAGTCCATACGTTTATGGTAAATATAGGGTCTTTAATCAAATGTTAGACATAGGGACAGGCCTTTCAATCAAGACTACTAATTTCAATTATAAACTCGGTATAAATGCTTTTCATTATCCGAAGTTCTTTTCGGGAATAAAAGCTGACTTAGAGTTTTCAGTAACATATAACTTTTGATTATGGCAAAGAAGATTAACATAGAAACTAACACATCTGCTCTCACAAGGGAAGAACTAGCAACACTTGCTAAGGTTAGTAATGATGTTTTTTACTTTAGCCTTTTCACTTATGTGATACACCCTATGAGGGGAAAGGTAAGATTTGAACTTTACCCGTATCAAAAATCGGTTCTGTATAACTTCGTAAAAGAACGTTTCAATATTCTGCTTAAGTTCAGGCAGGCAGGTATTACGGAGCTTATATCTATGTACTGCCTATGGTTGGCAATGTATCATCCTAACAAGAAGATTAACATTATCTCAATCAAGGACACAACAGCAAAGAAGGTACTTAAGAAGATTAAGTTCATGTACAAAAACCTGCCATGGTATTTACAGACACCGATTATAAATGGTCGTTCGGGAGAATATGGTTCTGCATCAATGATAGAGTTCGATAATGGCTCATTCATAGAATCTATCCCAACGTCTTCAGAAGCCGGTCGTTCAGAATCTCTATCCTTACTGGTAATTGATGAAGCAGCAGTAGTTAGATGGGCAGCCCAGATTTGGGCAGCCGCTTTTCCTACTCTTTCCACTGGTGGAGCTGCTATCATCAATTCCACTCCTTATGGAGTTGGTAACTTCTACCACTCAACTTGGGTTGATGCTATTGCAGGTGGAAACCCATTTAACCCACTACGATTGTATTGGCAAATGCACCCAGAACGAGACATTAATTGGTACAATGAAATGTCTTCTGCTCTTGGAACAAAAAGAACTGCACAAGAAATCGATGGTGACTTCTTATCATCTGGAAATACGGTCTTCGACTTAGCTGATATCAAAGCTATCGAAGACTGTCTTAGTGATTATCCAGTTATTAAGAAAAGATTCAATGGTCAATATCGGCAATTCTTAGAACCAGCACCAGATAAGGAATATTTCATTGGTGCTGACGTTTCAACTGGTAGGTCTTCTGACTACTCTGCATTTACTTGCATGGATAAACAGGGAGAAGAACAAGCAGTATTCAAAGGTAGACTTTCAGTAGATAAGTATGCAAGGTTACTTGGAGATACCGGGCATTTGTTTAACTTTGCCACTATTGCTCCAGAATCCAATGATGTTGGATTGGCAGTAACTTCTGCTCTTCAAACTGAAGGCTATCCTAAACTGTATTACTATCAGAAAATGCTTAAGAAGAAAGGTAAATCTAGACCTGAGGTAGATAAATCTCCAGGATGGTTAACTACACAAAAGAACCGTTCTGTTATTGTAGAGGGACTTGAACAGGATATTCGAGAAGATAATGTCACTGTTAAAGACCCTTTCTTTGTTCAAGAAGCATATACCTTCATATATGATGGTTTAGGTAGGCCAGTTGCAATGGGTAAGCATAGAGCTAATAATTCTACAGTAGATGTAGACCTAGAGGGGGATGTATATGCAGATGACTCTATATTCGGTAAAGCAATCTGTAATCACATAAGAAAAGGAAAAACTAACGTAATAGTACAACCGAAATGAAAAAGCTCAATTTTAATTGGAGTTGGGGTAGAAAGAAAGACCCACCTCCTGAATCAAACAAGGAGCCAAGCAAGCCAAAAGCTGCTGCTATATCTCCTGGTAGAGTATCAGTAGATGAAGATAACTCTTTACTCAGTACTCTGAAAGGGATGACCGTAATGGTAGATCCTTCTTTTCGTGTTGAAGTAATCCCTTTGATTCGTGATTTATATAAGGTAAATCCGGATATGGGCATTGCTTTGCAGGATATGTTTAAGTTGGCAAACACAGGTCATACGGTAACATTCCCAAATAATTCAGATGCCGAAGCAGATAAGATGAGAAAACATCTTACCGAAGCTACAAAGAAATGGTCCAGGTATACTGCTGGTATAGACGGTCTAGTTAATAAGATGATTGTACAATGCCTTGTTAGTGGAGCTATATCTGTTGAAGGAGTTCCTAATGATAGGCTAGAAGGTTTAGATACAGTCTTATTCCTTAGACCAGAGAACATTGTTTTCAAAAGGGAGAACAATGGAGTATATTCTCCTTACCAGAGGAATAAGAATTACTTTGTTAAGCACCAAGATTATATCAAACTAAACCCAGAAACTTATGTGTATGCTGGTATGTTTAATGATACCGATGAACCTTATGGGATTCCTCCTTTTATGGCAGCATTGGATTCATTAAAAGGTCAACATGATATGAAGGTTAACTTCAAACACATAATGGAGATGGTTGGTATGGTAGGATTCTTGGAAGCTAAGATGACTAAACCAGACCAGAATCCTAATGAAAGCTTACAAGCTTACCAGAATCGTCTTGAACGTACACTAAAGGATTTGAAAAGAAATCTTCGTAATGGCATGAAGGACGGAATAGTAACGGGTTATATTGATGACCATGAGTTTAAACTCAATTCAACTACCAAGGAGCTTGGTAATATTGAGAAACCCTGGAACATGAATCAGCAATCAGTTGCAAATGGTTTGGGAGTTAATGGAAACCTTATTGGAGTTAGTTCAACAACGGGAGAGGGAGCAACGGGTATAATGCTGTCTAAATTAATCAGCCAGTTAAAAAATATCCAAATGCTTGTAACTTATGTATTGGATTTTCTTTATTCTCTAGAACTGCGTCTGGCAGGCTTTGATAATAAGGGAATAAAGATATCATGGGGAACTTCAACTATCTCTGATGAAGTTAAGGTTCAACAAGGTCTTCAGTATAAAATCCAAAACTTGGATTTGTTATATAAGGCTGGTATCATTAGCCAAGACCAATATGCTTGGGCAATGGGTTATGATTCTCCTGATGAGAATGAACCAAGAGTTTCACTTGAGGACCAATTTGCTAAAGGTAATTCAGACCCTCAAGAGGGAACCAAGAAGAAGCAAAGGCAGGATGATAAAAATCAATCTGCTCGTAGGTCAAGAGATAAAACTAATCCGGCTCCATCTCGTGGAGACCAAAATACAAAAGCAAGATGAGTAAATTTACTAAGAAAAACAAAGAGCATCTTGATTCAATGGTGATTGGTCAGGGTCATACCATTATGGCTGGGTATATCCCAGAAGCAGTTGGAGCCCAGGCTTTCTCAGAGAATTATTACAAATGGAAGACTCCGACACCGGATACCATTGCTCAATTTGGATTTTGGGGAGGAGATATAGATTATAATACCTATTATCCAAACCTTGATAAATCGGAACTTACTCCGAAGGATGAAGAGTTCATAGAACCAATGTTTAGATTACTTTCTGAAACAATTGTATCTAAGAACTGGAATCCTACTGACTTTGGCCAGAATGGAGTACTCAAGGCTTCTATGAGAATGTTACTTGGACAAACAGTAAATTGCGACCATGAAACCAATATTGGTAATGCAATCGGAGCTGTATCTCAAGTAATGTGGCAAGAGTCTTATAAGGATGGAAGCTTTACTATACCTGCAGGCATCAATGGTATTCTGAAGATTGATGGTAAAGCTAACCCGAGGATTGCTAGAGGTATTCTCATGGAACCTCCTTCAATTCACAGTAACTCAGTAACAGTACAATTCAAGTGGGATAAATCACATCCAGGAATGGAAGATGGTGAATTCTACCAGAAACTTGGTACTTATGACTCTAAGGGTGAAATGATTCGTAGAGTAGTTACTGAAGTAGTTCGTTATATGGAAACATCTTTGGTATCTCATGGAGCTGATTCATTTGCTCAAAAGATTGGTGAAGATGGTAAAATCATTAATCCAACCTTTGCAAAAAGAACCTGGTCTTCTTATGAGGAATATCGGGATGACAAGTCCAAACAGTACTTCTTTACTGACTACAAAACGGACTTCAACTCATTCCAAGAAAAGGACAATACTCCAGATTCTTTTAATGATAATGGTACCCAAGAAAATCATAATCCTAATAAAGAAAATATGAACAAAGAATTGCAAGAATTTTTAGAAAAGCTTTTCGGAGATAACATGTTATCTCTGGCAGAAGGCAAAGAAATGACTCAGGAAGAAGTTATTTCTTGTATTCAAAGCTTGGTATCATCCAAAAACAGTCTTCAGACAACGGTAGATAATCTTACTACAGAGAAATCTTCTCTTACAGAACAGATTACCAACCTGAATGCAGAAGTTGCAAACTTGAAGGAAATGGCAACTGTAGGAAGGAATCACATTGCTTCCCTCCGTGAAGATGCAGTTGCTACCTACAAGAAGTTAATGGGTGACAAAGCCGATGAAACTATTGTTACAATGTTGAATGCCGAAACTACTGGCATCGTTACTCTTATCTCCTTGACTAAGGATTATCAGAGTCGTCTGGAAGAAAAATTCCCAATGGTATGTGCAAGCTGTGGTTCTCATGATGTAAGCCGTGCTTCTTCTGTTGCAGAGAATGAAAATGAGGGTAAAACCGATAAATCTGCAACTGCTTCAAATTCAGAAGCCAAGTCTACTTCAGAAACCCTTGAAGATTTGTACAAGAAGAAATTCAAGTAATAATCGATAAATATCACTGTTATGACTAAAATCGTAAACAAAGACCAGCCAATGACGCTGTTTGGGGAAAAGACCCCGAGAGCGGTGATTTACAAAAGTGAATCACACAAATTGCACCAAGCTTTCTGTGTAAAAGATGGTGAAACAATTTTGCAAGGTATGCCGGTAGCTCTTGGAGAAGACGGTTTAATTGAACCTTACACTGAAACTACTCAGGTATATATCGGAGTGGCAGTAACTGACAATGTAAATCCTGCTTACCAGGCACAGAACAAATTCCCTGTAGAGGTAACTGTTGCTGTAGAAGGTTACATGATTTGCAACTGGGTATCTAACGGCGAAATCAAAGCCGGTTATGTAATCCCCTCTGGTGACTTGCTGAACGACCGATTTGTAAAAGCAAACCAGGCAATCTCTACACCTTTTATTGCCATCACTCCTGCTGATGAGGCAAACGAGGTAATTCAAGTACTTATTAAATAAGAGAAGAAGAAACATGGAAAAAGTTGATATTTCAAAATTGAAGAGAGAAGACTTCGCAAAAGAACTTCCTCAAATGGTACAGCAGTTGGATGCTTACCGTCAAGGTTCACAGAACAAGAAACCTGTGGACATCACTTTAGGTGAACTCACTACTGGTAAATGGGGTATTACCCAAGATGAATTGTTCGAGAAGTTGGATATCAATCCGAAAATCGACACAATGGAAAACATCTTCACAATGCCTCAGCAAGATGTTCGTTGGATTGTTCCGGAAATCATTCGTTCTGCCATCACTTTGGGTATGCGCCAGGCTCCGTTCTATCCGGAGATTATTGCTTCTGACCAGTCAATCAGTGGTCTTAGCGCAATCATGCCGATGATTAACATGTCCGATGCTGCTCCTGCAAAGGTTAATGAAGCAGAAACTATCCCATTGGGAGATGTAAGCTTTGGACAGAAATCAGTAAGTCTCTTCAAAATTGGTAAGGGATTCAAACTTACTGATGAAGTTCGTAACTACGTATCTCTTGATGTATTGGCAATCTATCTTCGTGACTTCGGTGTTCAGCTCGGTTATGCAATGGATACTCTGGCTATGGATGTTGTTATCAATGGTAACAAACCCGATGGCTCAGAATCTGCTCCGGTTATCGGTGTATACGAAACTACGAACGGTATCACTTACAAAGATTTG
>OGXB01000587.1_pt1 | contig 26056 bp, 21 predicted proteins | sample 1576161 | NCBI WGS metagenome assembly OGXB01 (sample SAMEA3541474, study PRJEB24748) | human gut metagenome | biome: human gut; feature: human-associated habitat; material: faeces | place: China | collected 2012
CTTTCCATCACCAAAGGTCTGGTGTTATTACTTGGTGGCATTATTGATGTAGATAGTAATGTAGGCAAGGGAACGACTTTCCATATAAGTATTCCTCTGCCATTAACGGACGATTCAGAAGTGTTAAATGCCCAGTGCATACCCTGTTCCAATTTCCTGTGTCTGCCACATAATGTCATTGTGATAGATGACGACCCATTGCAGCGCGAGATTGTCAGGGAGATGCTTGAACGCAACTCTGTGTCATGTACAGTATGTGCCACAGTCCGGGATGTTGTTAAGGCAATGCGTAAGCAAGATTACGATATTCTGCTTACGGACTTAAAGATGCCCGGCACGAACGGATTTGCACTGCTTGAGTTGCTTCGGAAATCCAACATAGGCAATTCGAGGACAATCCCTATAGTGGCGATGACTGCCAGGGATGATGGTGAAAATAAATCGTTGATTAAATGTGGCTTTTCCGACTGCATATTCAAACCATTTTCTATGCAAGAGCTTTTGGAACGTATGTCTATGATAATGAGAAAATCGATGTCGCTCCAATCCGACAAGATTGATTTCTCCAAACTCATTGCCGACACTTTAGACAGCAATGCAATTCTTCAAAGCCTCATAGATTCCACCTTGAACGATATTATAGATTTTAAAAAAGCAGCAGACAATGGTAACCGAGAGGAAGTACTCGCTATTATCCATCGGATTAGACCAATCTGGGATATGCTGGCTATTCCAACAGATTTACAATCATTGAAGAACGCGGTTAAGGATAGAAATACAACTACGTTTGAGATTAAACAGTTAACAGAAGATGTAATCATCGCCATGAAAGGTCTGATAGAAAACATAAAAGAGGAAATGGGGGGTAAGAGATGAAAAGCAAAATACTGATAGTTGAAGACAATGTGACACTCTCGCAGTTGCAAAAGGATTGGCTAACACGCGAGGGATATGAAGTAACCACGGCAATGGATGCCGTGATTGCCCGCAGACAAATACGGCGTATTGATTTTGACCTCATACTCTCCGATGTACGGCTACCTGAAGGCGACGGACTTTCACTATTGGAATGGCTTGGAAAAGAAAAGCCGGGTATTCCTGTCATTATAATGACTGAATATGCCTCATATCAGGATGCGGTCAAAGCAATAAAAATGGGTGCAAAAGATTATCTGCCTAAGCCCATACACCGGGAACGTTTGTTTGAACTGGTAAAAGAACTGGCGCATCCAGTCGCAACCATACAACATTCCACCGAGAGGCTGTTTGTACGTACAAGTCCAAAGGCTCGTGAAGCCATGCATCTGGCAGAAATAGTAGCACCTGCTGATATCTCGGTGCTAATTCTCGGTGCTAACGGCACAGGAAAGGAGGCGATAGCCCGTACTGTACATTTCAATAGTCATCGCTGTTGCGGTCCGTTTGTGGCTGTGAACTGTGGTGCTATACCATCGGAATTGATTGTTTCCATGTTTTTCGGTCATGTCAAGGGCGCATTCACTGGTGCAGACTCTGACAAAAAAGGATATTTTGATGCAGCCAAAGGTGGTACGCTCTTTCTTGATGAGGTGGGTACACTTCCAATCCATGCACAGGCGGCACTACTTAGAGTGCTTCAGGAAAACGTATACATTCCTGTTGGAGGGCATAGCGAACGACGTGCAGATGTTCGTGTTGTCGCCGCCACAAATGAGGATATGGAACGGGGAATTGCAGAAGGGAGATTCCGAGAAGACCTGTATCACAGGCTCTGTGAGTTTGAGATACATCAGCCTTCACTTGCTGAGTGCAAGGAGGACATATTACCTCTTGCCGAATTTTTCCGTAAGAAATTCTCAGAGGAACTTCACAAGGAAACCACAGGGTTTAGCACTGATGCAGAGCGTTTGATGCTGACTCACTCATGGAGTGGGAACATACGCGAACTACAGAATCGCATACGTCGTGCTGTGTTGATTTCAAAAAAACAACTCATAATTGATACTGATCTGAATATACGGAAATCCCCACCGTTGACCACTATGGAATTACCCATCCCCCTGCGCCCGATAAAAGATGAAGAGGCAGAAAAACAGCTGATTATATGCGCTTTGGAATCATGCAGAGGTAGCAAAATTAAAACTGCTGAATTACTGAACATCAACCCGGCAACACTGTACAGAAAGATGAAGAAATACGGACTGAAATGAATTTGACGGCTAAAAATAGTGCAAATGTCGCTGAATATGTGTACTTTTGTACTTAAATAGCGAAAAAGGCGGCGTACTGTCTAACGGGCAGTCGCTGTTTATATATAGACATAAGACCGCAAGGCGTCCTAATGGGAATCTGGAAAATGAACATTAACAGGAACTATTGCGTGATTGCTTATGCTATGCCTTGGCATAGCGTGCATTCACCTATTCCTGTTAAGGGCATTCCAGAGCCTCCATTAGAGATAGCGTGTATTGCACGCTTCTTTTTTACGGCTTCCGGTTGAAAAAAAGAATGGAAGTTATGGCAAGGATTCAAGTCGTGACGGCAATGACATTGGACGGTTTCCTTCCGGAACCGGCCGGAACACTTGTGTCCTGGGTAAGAAACGACAGGCGGGGTTTCCCCTTTTGGCGTGAACGCTGCTCGGCCCTTATATTGCCCCATTCCATCCTTGATTTGCTTTGCGATAAAGACAACAGGGGCGATTCATTCACTTACCTTGCCGAAATCATAAATTCCGAATCGGTGGAGCTGCTTCGCGGGCTTTTCCTCTATGATCTTGTTGATGAACTTGTGGTTTACCAGCTACCGTATTCAGCCGGACAAGGGATTTCCGTGCTGGATACATTCCGGCCACAACATTGGGAACTGCATAAAACCACCTCTTTTTCCAACGGCATCTGCCGCCTTATCTACCGCAAACCTTGCAGGATGTAACTTGCATTTTGCGAAAAACCTTGCATTTTGCAAGAGGTTTTCCACCTCCATTTTTCATTCTAAAAATTTTTATTTCACTGTATTTCAACGGAATGCCAATGCCATTCAGTGAAATATATGGTCATTGGTACGCCATTAGCCCTATATGTAGTATAACCTGTTGCGCGACAAGGTGTAAGTAAAACTATCATTTACACTAAAGACAGAATACATTATGCTACAGATAAACAGCGAAAGTGCCCAAATAATGCTCATGCAAATCATGGAACGGTTCGACAGGATCGACCGTACCCTGGAGCGGATGAACAAGTTGAAGGAATGTCTGGAAGGCGACACGCTCCTGGACAACTACGACCTTTGCCAGCTGCTTGGCATCACCAAACGCACGCTGGCGCGTTACCGACAGAAGAAGTACGTCACCTATTACATGATTGACGGACGGACTTACTACAAGGCCTCCGAAGTGGAAGCGTTCCTCAACCAAAAAGGGAAGGTGCTGCCCCCGAATTTGAAAAACCGGATGGATGTTCAACTCCAAAAATGACAAGCATGGAAATAGTATGTATAGACAAACAGACATTTGATGAACTCCGAGTGCGTTTCGGCAAACTGGAGGAGAAGGTGGTAGGAATATGCCGCCCGGTGGAAGACCTCGGCTTGAAAAAGTGGCTTGACAACCAGGAAGTGTGCGAGATATTGCGCATATCCAAAAAGACACTTCAGGTGTACCGTGACAAGGGCATTTTGCCTTACTCACGCATCAAGCATAAGATATTCTTCAAGACCGAAGACGTGCATAGATTGTTGGAATCGAATTATCATCCCTTAAAAAGAGAATCATGAGCTATCATTTTTTAGAACGGAAAGACCCGCGTGTCGATGTCCTGTTTCAGGGGCTTGACAATATGGAGCGGTTAATCGCAACGATGGAGGACACCCCTAAATCCGCATTCCACGGCGAACGTTTCCTGACGGACGAGGAACTCTCCAAAATTCTGAGGGTCAGCAGGCGGACATTGCAGGAATACCGCACGCTTGGCGTAGTCCCTTACTATCTTGTACAGGGCAAAGCCCTCTACAAGGAATCGGACATACTGAAAATACTGGATGATGCCTACAAACGGTGCAGGGAGGATATGCAGTGGGTGTGACATGACAAAACGGAGAAACGGTCCGTTCATAGGGACATGCGTTTCTCCGTTCTTGATTTTCAGATAGCGTTGGGTGTCCTTTTTCTGCCTTTCCAGGCGGTGAAATCCTCCTCGCAAAGTTCAGTCGTGCCGCTGAAACCGCTTGCTTTCAAAGCCTTCATGTCCTCGTCCACTTTCTTGTCCGTCACCTGCGCGTAAAGTTGCGTGGTCGAAATCGACATGTGCCCCATCATGCGGCTGACCGTCTCAATCGGAACACCGAGCGAGAGCGTGACATGGGTTCCGAAATTATGCCGGGCCTGGTGGAAAGTCAAATCGAAACCGTACACCTTTCCCAGTTCCCGTGTCAGCAGGATAAAGTAGCCACGACGGTAAACATTAAATACCATGTCCCCCTGCCGCTGGTCCCGGTATTTTTCAATGATCCGCAAGGGGATATCCAGCAGGCGGACGGAAGAGAGCGTGTCTGTCTTTTGGCGGCGTATGTGAATCCACCACGCACCATCCTCGGATTGCGAAATGTCGCTAACTTTCAGTCTTTTCAAGTCCGCGTAAGCCAGCCCGGTGAATGAAGAAAGAAGCATCAAAGCAAGGGAGATAGGAATAAAGAGAATCAAACGCAACCCGTTGTAAACAAGCGGTTTTGCAGTAGTTTGCCATTACAGCCAAACAGCAGGGAAAGGCAGGATAATGCAAGGTTTCCGCTACCAAGTCATTACCAGTTCCGCTACCTGCCTGAAGCCTGAAAAACAGCGTTCCTAATGCTTGTAAACAAGCATTATATGTGTGGCAGAGGCTTCAAATCCGCAGATTTAACAGCGTCCGTTCCGTTTGCGCCGTTCTGCCCCGTTTCCAATTCTGTCGGTCGGCAATGTATCACTAATATTGCAACCAAAAAAGTTATGGCAATGAAGACAGAAATGAAAGTGCTGCTCTACATCAAGCGCAGCGGACAGGACAAGGACGGACTGTCGCCCCTCATGGGCAGGATAGCCGTCAGGGGAAAGAACAACTCCATCGCGCAGTTCTCCTGCAAGTTCAAGGTGGACGTGAAGTTGTGGAACGCCACGGCTCAACGGTGTACTGGCAAGAGCCGGATGGCGGTCATGGCCAACCGCGAGATTGAACGCACGCTATTGTTGCTGCGCCAGCGTTTCAACGAGCTGAAGGACATCAAGGAGATTGTTTCGGCAGAGGATGTGAAGAACGCCTACCAAGGTCAGGCGGAATCGCAGGACACCATCATGAAGCTGTTTGAGGAACACAACAGCGACTACGCCTTGCGTGTGGGCGTGAACCGCGCCGTGAACACCTATTACCAGTACACAAATACTTACCGCCACCTTGCCGTGTTCCTGAAAGACAAGTACCGTCTTTCGGATATGCCAATTAAGCAGATTGACGGGAACTTCATCGAGGATTTTGACATGTACATGCGCACCGTCAAGCGTTTCAAGCCAAGGACCATAGTCGGGCATATCAACCGCCTGAAATGCGTGATGATGCTCGCCGTGTTCCGTGGCATCATCCCGTTCAGCCCGTTCAAGGGGTACAGTCCGCAAAAGCCGGAGTTCAAGCAGATGTATCTTACGGAAGAGGAACTTGCCAAGTTCGCCAACATGACCTATGACACGCCCAACCGCAATTTCACGAGGGACATGTTCCTGTTTTCGTGCTGGACGGGCATCTGCTACTGCGACATGAGGGCGTTGACGGAGAAGAACCTCGTGAAAGCAGAGGACGGAAGTCTGTGGATTCATACGGAAAGGCTGAAAACGGGCACTCCCGAATGCGTAAGGCTGATGGAGATACCACTCGCCATATTGGAGAAATACAGGGACATGGATGCCAACGGGAAACTGTTGCCCATGCTCACGAAGGAGAGCATGAACCGTCACCTCAAAAAGATGTCGGTGATGTGCGGCATCAACCGCCCGATTTCATTTCATCAGGCACGTCATACCTTCGGCAGCATAATCTGTTTATCACAAGGCATACCCATCGAAACGGTAAGCAAAATCATGGGGCACAAGCATATAAAGACTACTCAACGGTACGCGAAAGTCACGCAGGACAAGATAGACCGTGACGTGGACAGGCTGGGCGAAGCCATCGAAGGCAAGTTCACCCTGTACGGGATTGATTCGGCTCCTTCCCCGATTCATAAGGACATCACCCGGCGCAGGGTCAATCCGAGCTGGAAACAGAAAGCTATTGTCAAACAAATGATGGAGGGATAGGCCATGCGCAGCACGTTCAAGCTATTGTTCTACATCAACCGACAGAAGTTGAAGAAAAACGGCAAATGTCCCGTCATGGGGCGCATAACCCTTGACGGCAGGGTCAGCCAGTATTCCACGGGGCTGGAAATCGAGCCTGCGTACTGGGAGGCCGACACGGGCAGGGCTTCCACCGACGGGCGCAAGGAAAGCCTTGACAGCGAGAAGAAAAAGGAGCTGGTCAAGCTGAACGATGCCCTGTCCGCACTGGAAGCCAAAGCACGTTCCGCCTACAAGGAAAACGTGGACAGTTACGGTTTCGTTTCTGCTGAAATTATCAAGAACGCCGTGACGGGCAAATCGCAGGTGAAGGAAACCCTGCTTACGCTGATGGACGAACACAACGAAGAATACGCCAAGCGTGTGGGCATTGACAGGACAAGGCACACTTACATCCGCTACTTGACTTTGCGAAAACATGTCCACAATTTCATGAAGGACAAGTACGGCATGGAGGACATCCCGTTGCGCTCGCTGACCATGCGCTTCATGACCGACTTCACGTTCTACCTTTCCACAGTGTTGCGGCTGAAAGTATCTGCGTACAACGACTATCTCATTCTGCTGCACAAGATGACGCGGCTCGCCTTGAAAAGGCATATCCTCAAGCGTGACCCTTTCGCGGGGCACAAGATAGAAAAAATCACGGTGAACCACCGCTACCTGACGAGTGAGCAGTTCGAAAAGCTGTTGAAAGCCAAGCTACCCACGTACAGGCTGTGCCATACGAGGGACTTGTTCGTCTTTTCGACTTTCACGGGCATCGGGAGGGCGGATTTGGCTAACCTGACGGAGGACAACATCATCACGAAGGAGGACGGCAGCAAGTGGATTCACATCGCCCGTCAGAAGACGAAAGCGGAGTGCCACATCAAGCTGTTGGACATACCCCTGCGCATCATCGAGAAGTACCGCGGCGAGGGAAAGAACGGGAAACTGTTCTTCGTTCCGCAGACTTCGAGCCTGTGCCGCAACCTGAAGATGATAGCCGAACAGTGTGATTTGGGATGCCACCTTACCTACTATATGAGCCGCCATTCGTTTGCAACCCTGATTTGCCTGAACAACGGCGTGCCGATAGAAACCATCAGCAAGATGATGGGGCATTCCTCCATCCGCACCACGCAAATCTATGCGGAAATCACCAACCAGAAGGTGAGCCGTGACTTGGCTGTGCTGTCCGAGACCACCAAAGGCAGGTTTTCTTTGCCTGATGACGGTATGCCCTCGCGTGTGTTCAAGTGCGGCAATTACAGCGGTTGGAAAAAAGAGTGTAAACGAAATTCAGACAATGAAAAATGATGCGGACATGGAACGAGGAATAATCACAATCACTGAAAACGGGGCGGTCACGATGCCGACCGCTCCCGTATGGATGACGCAGCAGGAGATGTCCGATGCGTTCAACGTGTTCGGCTTCTATATTCGTAAGGCTATTGCTGCCATATACAAGAACAATGAATTGGCGGTAGAAGAAACGGTGCAGCACGTCAGACAGGACGGCAAGATTTGTTATGACGTGTACAGTCTTGAAATGGTGGTTGCCATAGCGTTCAGGTTGCGAAGCCGAGAGGCAATGGCTTTCCGAAAGTTTATCATGGAAAGGCTATACACAGCAAGCCGTGAAAAGCCTGTAAATTTGTTCTTTTCGCTGTCCGTAACCAGTCCACGGTGTACGTGTTAGCAGTAAAGGATATAACATTACACAAAGAAAGCCGATGGGCGGACAATTTACTTGTCGCCATCGGTTTTCTTTGTTTTTGCACATTCAGATTTACGTATCCAAGCGGTATGCGTTCCGATAGCCGCTCATCACCATCTTTTCGATGTCCGATTCCTTGTACAGAATCTTGCCGCCCAACTGGTAATAGGCAATCATCCCGTTGTTGCGGTAGTCCTGCAAGGTGCGTCGGCTCACTTTGAGCCATGCCGACACCTCCTTGTCCGTCAGGAATTGTTCGTTACTTGGCGAAGCCTTGTGCTCCGCGTCCATTCTTTCGATGCCTTCAAACAAGGCATCCAGTTTTCCGATGAAGCCGACCTCCAGTTCACGGTCGGCAAGAATCAAGTCGTTCATAATTTACAATGGATTTAGTGGTTGTACATTGTGTTGTCTGATTAGATGCTACAGCCACGATAGGCTGCATCCTTACGCCTGTCCTCCACGAGCAGGACGATGCGCTGCACGTCCTCCGGCTTGTAGAAAATCTTGTGCCCTATCTGCGAGTAAGCCAGTGTACCGTTGTCGCGGAGCGTCTGCAAGGTTCGCGGACTGATGCGCAACTGTTGGCAGACCTCTTGGTTGTCCACCCAACGGCTGAGCCGTTTCCCTTCCCTCTTGCGGAGGATTTCATTTACCCGGTCGGACAGGCGGTTGAGTTTGCCGACCATTTCTTCGTACTTTTCTTTCGAAATAATTACTACATTCATTTTATATACTGATTTTAGTGTTGATAATCCGTTTCGCCTGCAAAGTAAATCCGTTGTCCGCTTGAAACAATGGATTTGCAATGAGGTGGCAGCTTGTGGCAGCAAGTGGTCGGGAGTGGCGTTATCCACCGAAACCGTAACGTCTGTTCCAAGCGTCCGTGCTGCAAAGAAAAGCTAAGTCCGGCATAATCCGACCGCTTCGCACTTGCGTGGCAGCATTTGGCGTCGATGTGGTAGCCTGTGGCGTTCTTCGGTTTCTCAAAGGGCATTTCCTTAAATCCGTCCCGATACTCCATATAAGCCCTTAAAATTCCCAATGCCCGTTTCATGCACTATGGCAAAACGGCGCAGCCTGAACCGCTCTGGCAATGCGTAAAGTGCAAAACCGAACATTGTTGCCACAGCCAATCCATTCGTTTGACTGCCTGCAATACAGGCGTTTCCTTTGCAACCGATAATCGGTCAAATGTGCGCACAACGACCAACATTGTTAAACATTTAATTCAAACAAGTATGAAGAAGAATTTAAGCAGCCAAAGTATGGATGCAGCATTGCAGGATTTTTTAGGCAACAAGCCGAGTTTGGAAATTCCGAAGACTGAACCCCAGCCTGCCGACACGCAGGAACAGGCAAGTGGGGTTGTGCAGGAAAAAACAGGTGAAGCCGTGCCGGAACAGGCGGATGGAACTCCGCAGGTGGTACGCCGCATCAGCGGCAAGCAACGCCGTGCATCGCTGGAGGAATACAAGGAGGAATTTCTCCGCGTACCGTCCATCGAAGACCGCAAGCCCGTATTCCTCAGCCGCTGCACACGCGATGCCCTCGACCGCATTGTCCGCATGTTCGGCGAGCGACGGCTGAGCGTGTCAGGGCTGGTGGAAAACATCGCGCGGCAGCACCTTGACACCTACAGGGAGGACATCGAGGCATGGCGTAAACTCTGAGAATTAAGGGGCTGATTGACGGGATGTAGTTCGGAGTTACCCTGAACCTATCCAACGGAGTTTTGAGGAGAGCAAGTTTGTGTTTCGGGCATACCGAAACCACCTGCTCCCACTCCGAAACTCCGTGGAAGCTACATCCCGTTGGTCTATTATGTATGCACACTTTAATCATTAGAAATCAATGGAACAGAGACGAAAAACTGGCAACAGAAACAAAGGAGGACGCCCCAAGAAGGGAGCGGCAGACAAACTGAAATATCGCCTCACGGTGAAGATGGCGACATCGGACTACTATACGCTGAAAGGCAAGGCACGGAATGCGGGCATATCCGCAGGTGAGTTTCTGCGCCGTTGCATGAGGGACGGTCAGGTGAAGGAACGGCTCACGCCGGAGCATACGGGTTACGTCCGCCAGCTTTGCGGCATGGCAAACAACCTGAACCAGCTTGCGCACAAGGCGAACGCTGCTGGCTTCGTCACGGTAAAAATGGAGTGCCGCATACTCGTGGCACGGATTGAGGAACTTCTGAATTTAATCCTCTTATGACAGCCGGATATGATAGCTAAAATCGTAAAGGGAAGCAGTTTCAAGGGTGTGGTAAGCTACATTCTTGACAAAGAAAAGGACGCTAAAATTCTCGTCTGTGACGGTCTGTTTGCCGAGGGCAAGGACACGATAGCCATGAGCTTCGAGGCACAATCAAGGATGAATCCGAAGGTTACGAAGCCCGTCGGACACATCTCATTGGCTTTTCATAAGGAGGATGAACACCGCCTGACCGACCGTGCAATGGCCGGAATAGCGTTGGAATACCTGAAGGAAATGGGGATAACCGACACGCAGGTTCTCATCGTGCGCCACTTCGACAAGGAGCATCCGCACGTGCATATAGCGTTCAACCGCATTGCCAACGGCGGCAGGACAATCAGCGACCGCAACGAGCGGATACGCAGCGCACGCATCTGCAAGGAACTGACGAAGAAATATAACCTGTACTTCGCCAGTGGCAAGGAGCGTGTGAAGCAGCACCGCCTGAAAGAGCCGGACAAGACCAAGTACGGGCTTTACTCCATCCTTAAATCGGAGGTTTCGAGGTGTGGAAACTGGCGGCAGTTAGCAGCTAATCTGGAGAAACAAGGCGTGGATATGCGGTTCAAGTACAAGGGCAAGTCGGACGAGGTACAGGGGGTAGTTTTCACCATGAACGGCTATTCGTTCAGCGGCTCCAAGATTGACAGGCGGTTTAGCTATTCCAAGATAGATGCGACATTGGAACGAAACAGACATACCGAGCGAATGGAAATGCAACTGTCTTCGCACCATGAAGAACTGTCCACGTTTCAACCTGAACCAAGAGGCAACGATGATTTGTATAGCGGTTCGATTGGTCTTTTCATGCCGGACAACACGGACGGACAGGCTGAGGAAAACCGTTTTGAGGAAGAATTAAAACGCAGGAACAAGAAAAAGAAACAACGTAAAATAAGATTCTAAATATGGATAATAATGAAGTTTACACGCTCTTCGAGGACATCAAGAATGCCCTCAAGGGTATCAACGGGAAGTTGGAGAACACTCCAAAAGCAACCAACAATCAATCAGACGGACAATCACCGACGGTAGATTTGACACCCATAAAGGAGCTGTTCGAGAGTTCCGCAAAGGAACATCAGGCACAGACCAAAGCCATACTGACCAAGTTCGGGGAAGCGGAAGTTTGCGCATCGAACAGGATTTTACACTTGTTGCGTGGATTGAAAGAATCATTCACCCGAAGTTCGGAAGAACGGCAGGATGAGCCACAGGAGCATATCCACCGCCACAGTTTTGACATCCGGTCAAGCAAGGTGTTTTCTCTTTTGGTCGGCATGGGTATCGTGTGCAGCCTTTCCGTCTGGGGCAATATCGAGCTTTGGAAATCCAAGCGTCAGTATGCGGACGATGCGTTGAAGTTCCGCGTCATCCGCTCATGGGGAGGCTGCAACGCCAATCATATCCTTTGGTTGAATGACGTGTTCGACATTCACCGCAACGAAGAAGCCATTGACTGGATACGGCAAGAGACTGACGGATATGATAGGGATTTGAAAGCTGTGTCCGACAGTCTGATGCAGGAGAAGTTGAAAGTGAAACAAATGAAGAATAACAAAAAGTAACGTGAATGGCATCGGTAAAAGTGAAATTCCGTCCTTCTTCCGTAAACGGCAGGGAGGGCAGCATATATTATCAGGTGATACACGACCGCGCGGTCCGCCAAGTCAAGACGGATTGCCGGATATTTGAAAGCGAATGGAACGGCAAAACATCGGCAGTTGCCGTTCCTGTTCTGGCAAGCAATGAGCGTAAGAACTACCTTCAATCGGTTGCAAGCCGAATAGAATGGGATGTAAAACGCCTGACGGCAATCATCGCATTGTTTGAAAAAGGGAACAAAGATTACACGGTGGACGACATCCTCGTAAAATTCAACAGGCAAGCGGACGGACAATCCCTGTTCCCTTTCATGCAAGACATCATCAGTCAGTTAAGGCGGCTGAACAGAATCCGCACGTCGGAAACATACGCCGCCACGCTTGCCAGTTTCATGAAGTTCCGTGACGGTCAGGACATCCTATTGTGTGAGATAGACAGCGATACGATGATGCTCTATGAGGCATGGCTGAAAGCCAACGGCAACTGCCCCAATACAACTTCGTTCTATATGCGCATCCTCCGTGCCGTCTATAACCGTGCCGTGGAAAAGGAACTGACGGAACAGAAACATCCGTTCAAGCACGTTTATACAGGTATAGACAAGACCGTGAAACGGGCTGTACCATTGAAAACCATCAAGCGCATCAAGGAACTTGACCTGACACTAAAACCGCATCTGGACTATGCGAGGGATATGTTCCTCTTTTCGTTTTACACCCGTGGAATGTCGTTCATTGACATGGCTTATCTGAAAAAGTCGGACTTGAAGAACGGCATCATGACATACCGCAGGAGAAAGACCGGACAACAACTGACAATCAAATGGGAGAAGTGCATGGAGGAAATCGTAACCAAATACGAAGGCCGTTCCGCCACGCAATATCTGTTGCCGATAATCACCAACCCGTTGGTCGATGAACGGGTACAATACATGAACGCCCTCAGCCGTGTGAACGTAGCCCTGAAAGAGGTCGCACGTTTGGTGGATTTGCAGATTCCATTGACCATGTACTGTGCGAGGCACGGTTGGGCAAGCATCGCCAAAAGCAAGAACATCCCGCTTTCAGTCATCAGCGAGAGTATGGGGCACGACTCTGAAGAAACAACGCGCATCTACCTCGCCTCGCTCGATACGAGCGTAGTGGACAGGGCGAACAGCCTTATCCTGAAAGACTTGTGATTGGAAATGCAAACGGAGAAGCGTTTTGCAAAAATCAGAATCTCTTGATAAGAGTTATAGTTATACCGCAAAGGTACGCAAAATATTGCAAATTTCGCACTTTTGCCTCATTTATAATGGGATATAAAGGACATTTGATACGAATTTGTTTAGGAAAACCGATTTTGGTAGCCTGTTAACTTGTTGATACACTGCATTTGTATTCCTTGGATATATCTCTTATCAAGAGATGAATTTCAAGGATATACTACATAAATTCCGTACCGAATCGTTTACCGAAAAGGAAAAGGGTACAAAGTTCGAGCGTCTGATGCGCTCATGGCTGTTGACAGACCCACGCTACAACGAACTTGAAAAGGTGTGGCTGTGGGAGGATTTTCCGGGGCGCAAGGACTTCGGAGGCACGGACACGGGAATTGACCTCGTGGCCAAGACCGAGATGGGCGACTATTGGGCTATCCAATGCAAATGCTATGCGGAGGATGCCGTAATCGACAAGCCCGCCGTGGATTCGTTCCTCGCCACGTCCAGCCGCACTTTTACCAACGAGGTGACGTTCCAGACCACCCGTTTCTCCAACCGCGTGTGGATTTCCACCACAAGCCATTGGGGAAGCAACGCCGAGGAAGCCATCCGCAACCAGGAGCCGCCAGTGACGCGCATCGGTATGGCAGACCTTGAATCATCGCCAGTGGACTGGCAGAAGCTGATGGACGGACTTACGGGAAACTCAGCACTCGTTGAGGGCAAGAAGCCGCGCAAGCACCAGCTTACGGCCATATCAAAGGCATACGCACATTACATCACAGAGGGTAACGACCGGGGCAAGCTCATCATGGCCTGCGGAACGGGCAAGACCTACACTTCGCTGCTCATCGCCGAACAGTTGCTTGGAGGCAAGGGATTGGTGCTGTTCATGGTTCCGTCCATCGCCCTGCTGGGGCAGTCACTCAACGCATGGTCGGCTGACGCGAAGAAGCCTATCAAGGCCGTATGCATATGTTCGGATGCCAAGGCTTCACGCAAAATACAGAAGAACAAGTATGACGACATGGACGACAGCGTGGTTGACCTTGCCGTGCCGGCGTCCACCAATCCGAAGTCCGTCGCCTCGCAGTTGAAAAAATACCGCAGCCATGACGGGTTGGTTGTCGTGTTCTCCACCTACCAGTCCATTGATGCCGTTTCGGTGGCACAACAGGAGATACTTTTCGAAACAGACGGCGAGTATGGCGTGTTCGACTTCATCATCTGTGACGAAGCCCACCGCACCACGGGCGTGAAGCTGTCGGAAAAGGACGAGAGCAACTTCACCAAGATACACTCCAACGACAATGTGCAAGGCCGGAAACGGCTTTACATGACCGCTACGCCACGGCTATACGGTGAATCGGCCAAGATAAAGGCATCGGAAAAGGACTGCATCCTCTGTTCGATGGACGACCCGGACTTGTATGGGGAGGAGTTCTACCGCGTGAATTTCTCCTACGCCGTGCAGAACGGACTGCTGACCGACTACAAGGTGCTTGTCCTTACCGTCGGCGAGGACGATGTGCCGGAAAACATCAGGCGTGACATCACCGACACGACCACGGAACTGAACTTTGACGACACGTCCAAGCTCATCGGCGTAATCAACGGACTGTCGAAGATGATACGGGGCGACGACCACCGCACATGGGATGCCGACCCGCACATGATGCGCCGTGCCGTGGCGTTCTGTTCGTCCATTGACAGGAGCACGAGCAGGACAGGTATCGCATCCAAATACGTGGCTTCCGTACTGCCGCAAATATCGGAAAAGTACGACGAGAATCTGGATGCGGAGAGCCTTTCGCATACTGTTTCGATAACCGCAAAACACATCGACGGCTCAATGAACTCGCAGGAGCGCAACGGAATCCTGCAATGGCTGGCGGACAAGCCTGACAATGACCGGGAGTGCCGGGTGGTGACCAACGTGCGCTGCCTGTCCGAGGGCGTGGACGTGCCGTCGCTCGATGCCGTGCTGTTCCTTTCCGCCCGCAACTCGCAGGTGGACGTGGTACAGTCTGTAGGCCGCGTGATGCGCACTTTCCACAAGGGGCTGCCCGACGAGAAGAGGTACGGGTACATCATCATCCCTATTGTCGTGCCGTCCGATGTTTCTGCGGAGGAAGCACTCGACAACAGCAAGACTTTCGATGTGGTCTGGGAAATCCTCAACGCGCTGCGCTCCCACGACGACCGTTTCAACGCAATGGTGAACAAGATTGCGCTCAACAAGCAGAAGCCAAACAAGCAGTCTTATACGCCGTCCGTCACCATCGGCAGGCCGGGGTTGGTTTTCCGAGAGGGAGAGGAAGAAGCGCGGCAGATGGAGAACGCGGAAATCGCCCGGCAGTTGGAGCTTCGCTTCGGCGAGTTGCAGGACGGTATGTATGCCAAGCTCGTGGAGAAGTGCGGCGACCGCCTCTATTGGGAGAACTGGGCTAAGGAAATCGGACTTATCGCGCACAAGTTCATCGAGCGCATATCCAAGCTCATTCAGTCCGGCGTACACAAAAAGGCGTTCAACGAATACCTCAAGGGATTGCAGCGTGACCTTAACCCGTCCGTGGATGCGGCACAGGCCATCGAGATGCTGGCACAGCACATGATTACCCGTCCGGTGTTCGATGCCTTGTTTGCCGATTACCAGTTCGTGAACAACAACGCCGTGAGCCGTTCCATGCAGCGCATGATAGACCTCTTGCAAGAGCAGGCTTTCGAGAAAGATACCGAAGTGCTGGAGAAGTTCTATCAGTCTGTAAGGACAAATGTCGGCGGCATAGACAATCTGGAGGGCAAGCAGACAATCATCAAGAATCTCTATGAAAAATTCTTCAAAGGCGCGTTTCCGCTCACCGTGGAGAAGCTGGGCATCGTCTATACGCCTGTAGAGTGCGTGGACTTCATCATCCATTCCGTAAATGACATACTCAAGGCAGAGTTCAACACTTCGCTGACCGAACAGAATGTGCATATCCTCGACCCGTTTGTAGGAACAGGCACGTTCATCACGCGGCTGTTGCAGTCCGGCCTTATCCGACCGGAGGATATGGAGCGCAAGTACCTGAATGAAATCCATTGCAACGAAATTGTGCTGCTGGCATATTATATCGCCGACGTGAACATCGAGGCGGTGTTCCATGACATTACCCGTCGGGAAACCTACCTGCCGTATAGCGGCATCTGCCTGACGGACACTTTCCAACTGGCGGAAAAGAAGCACAACGAACTGTTCACCGAGTTTTTCCAAGACAATTCCAAACGGGTGAAGAAACAGATGGCCACACACGTGAGGGTGATTGTGGGGAATCCGCCGTATTCTGCCAAACAAGGCTCAGCCAATGACAACGCACAAAATCTTTCTTATCCAAATTTGGATACACGAATAGCGAATACATATGTAAGGGAATCAAGCACGACTTTGAAAAATGCTCTTTACGATACTTATATTAAGGCATTTCGTTGGGCTTCAGACCGAATACCAGAAAACGATGGTGGAATAGTAGCTTTTATAAGCAATGGAGCATGGCTTGATGGTAATGCACAAGACGGAATGCGCAGATGTTTTGAGGAAGAATTTACATCTATTTATGTGCTGAATCTGCGTGGAAATCAACGTACATCAGGAGAATTGTCACGCAAGGAAGGAGGCAAAATTTTTGGTAGCGGTTCACGTACTCCTATTGCCATTACTTTCCTTGTCAAGAATCCTGCAAAGAAAGGACAGAAAGCGATTATACATTACCACGACATAGGCGACTACTTAACCCGTGAACAGAAACTCAAAATGGTAAAGGACTTCCGCTCCATATCTTCGCTGAAATTGGATTGGCAGGTTATCACTCCTAACGAAAAGGCCGATTGGATAAATCAACGTGATGGGATATTTGATAATTTCATTCCTCTATTTGATAATATAAGAGGGCAAGGCTTTTTTAATTACATACCTATCGGCGTGTTATCCTCTCGTGATTCATGGGTATGCAATTTCGATAAAAATACACTGTTGAGCAATATTCATCGTATGATAGACAATTATAACACGTCTATTAACCATCTCAAAGCTGGAGATTTTAATTATAATCCAACGCAAATAGGTTGGTCTGCTAATCTTAAAAAAGTAGCATCAACAGGCTGCTTACTAAATTTTATCCCTGAAAGTGTAACAATTTACACTTATAGGCTCTTTCAAAAATCATACTTGTACTATGAGCGTTCATTAATAGAGCGGCCTGGTCAATGGCAACATATTTTTCCACCCAATTGTCAAAACCAAGTTATTGGTATAAAAGGAACAGGCGGACATAAGGACTTTTCTCTATTTTTGTATGACACGATTATTGATTACAATAATTTTGAGGCTGGTACCAAATGTTTCCCATTGTACTGGTATGAAGAAAACAAAAATCAGGAAGGCACTCTTTTCGATGATGCAGAAACAAACCGTTATATCCGCCGTGACGGAATCACCGACTGGATATTGAAAGAAGTCCGTAACCGTTTCGGAGGTTCACGAGCCATCACCAAAGAACACATCTTCTACTATGTGTATGGATTGCTTCACTCCAATCAATACCGTGAGCGTTTCGCCGATGACTTGAAAAAGTCATTGCCACGCATCCCTGTCGTAGATAATGTGCAGGACTTCATGGCCTTTTACAAAGCCGGAAAGGAACTTGCCGACATACACTTGAATTACGAACAGGGCATCAACGTGCAAACAACAGGACATGACAGCGATTATACTTTCTTCGCAGAAATGCCAATGTTGACACATCGTTTCTTTGGCGTAAAAGTTATTGGCGACATCGACATCTGGCAAAACGAATGGACGGATGAAACTTATCAATACTTCGTTGTGGATAAGATGAAGTTCGCCAAAGTCCGTGTTGAGAACGGAAAACTCGTCGCCGATAAGACACGCATCACTTACAACGGTCATATCACCATTGAGAACATTCCACTCAAAGCCTACGAGTACATCGTCAATGGCAAGTCCGCCATCGACTGGATAATGGAACGCTATGCCGTCACCATTGACAAAGCATCCCAAATCAAGAACGACCCCAACGATTGGTCAAAAGAACACGAGCAACCCCGTTATATCCTCGACCTCCTGTTGTCGGTCATTATTCTTTCGTGTCAAACAGTAGATATAATAAATTCATTGCCAAAACTAAAATATGTATAATTTGTTTAATACCAAAATGTTAAAGTAAAATGAGAACAAAACTTTTATGTTTGATTGCTGTACTTATTGCAGCTGTAAATGTAAACGCTCAAGTTATGCGAGCAGAAGAATTAGAGAAATATGCAAAAGAAAGGTATGGTGAGAAATGGACTGAAGCAGCTGAAAATTTAGCTTCACAACTTAGTCTTGATAAAAATAATTCTTTAACTTATGTTCAAGTAATAGATTGCGGAGAATCGACCAAAGAACAACTGTATGTCACTCTGAATTATTGGTTTACTGCAACTTTTAATGATGCTAATTCTGTTATAAAGCTCAATGACAAGGAAATGGGAGTTATTATTGCAGAAGGTTACGTTGCGGATATAGCAAATCATGTAGGTGGTACTAATTCATATAACGTCAATATTCGGCCTATAATAAAGGTGGATATAAAAGACCATAGAATAAGGGTTACTTATACAGTCCAGTATTATGATGTAACCAAAGCCATTGGTGGTGGAATTATGGGGGCATTAGGTGGTACTATACCACAAATGTCACATGAAAAATGGGGACTTGAAACTTGCTATCCTTTTGCTAAAAAGGATGAACATAAAGCTAAAAAAACATCATCAAAAGCGTTAGTGATGACACATGCTTATTCCAATGTGATAATGGATAAAATAGAAGAAACAGTCAAAAACGGGCTTGTTGGTAACGAAAATGACGATTGGTAATAATCATGCTAAAAACTTAGAAAGGTGGGTAAGAAACTCACCTTTTTATTTATTTGCTAAGATTCCACCCAAATGAACTTACTTCATTATGAAGTAAAATTTCACGAATAAGTGCATCGGTCTATGAATCAAGCACTAATTTTGTATCATCAAAATATTAAGAGAATGGAAAGGATAGAAAATTTATATTACGACAAGGCATTCTTGCTTGGCAATGGATTTGACGTGGCAAACAATCATTCGACGCGTTATAGTGATTTTATAGCTCATCAGTATTTTAAGAAGCTATTAATGAAAGACAACCAATTAGCCCAATTTATACAGACTCAATATGATTATGCGAATTGGGTTGATATAGAAGTGGAATTAGGTAGATATTCTGCATTTATTGAGGACACGTATAAAGGTAAATCTTTTATAAGGGAAAGTGATAGATTTGAAAGTGAGTACAATGATTTGAATGAGGCACTATACTGGTTTATAGATGATATTAAGACTGGTACGACAAATCCAAGAATGGAAGAATTGATACATTCCTGGAAAAATGGTCTATTTGGGAAAAGGCAAGAACGCGCATTTTTCGTAACATTTAACTACCTACGATGGGATTCTGTAATTTTGCAGGATAAGCTATTAAGTGAGCGTTTTGTCGGAAACTATCCGCTATATATACATGGCATGACCCAATACAATGCTAATACAACTCCCAATATTGTACTTGGAGTGGATGAAAAGACCGTGCATTGTAAAGAACATCATTTCATAGTGAAAGCCTATAATAAATACAATAAAGCGGATGTATATTTCAAACATATCTACAACGCTAATCATATTACAATTTTTGGCTGCTCAATGGGTGATACCGACAGACGTTATTTTGAACCATTATTTTCTCAGGCTAAAGGAAAAACATTTGATATTTATTGCTATGGGAGTAAGGATGAGATGGAAATCAAGGCAAACATTGCTGCAATTTGCCAATTTGATGGATTTATATCGAATAACCAAGTTCGGTTTATTGATTCTACTCCATTTTCAAAATAGGACTATACATTTTATTATTTACTTCTGCATTAATTGTCCTACTATTCCTAAAAGTAGAAAGCGAGATTTATATTTCGCTTATTCTATTGCTAACATAAAGATATAAAATATCAGATGATTTATACATCCATTTTGATTTTATTTGCTACCTTTGCACAAGTTGATTGACTTATTGGAAATGAGCAGAATGGTGAACTTCAAAGGTTTCTAAACCATTACCTATTCTCTTTTTGTCAGATGATAACTTTCTGATTTACAAATATATTCTATTTAGTGCAACATTTGTAAAGGTCGAAAACAGAAACATATCCCTCACGAATTGCAGTTGAGGTTTCTCCACGGGAGTCTCCATGAGTTTCTTGAGGTCTTCCAGTTTCATGTGGCGGCTCTTCCGTCGTGGCAGCGCAGGGTGTAGACGGCAGTACGGGTCACGGCGGAGCGTTCCCTGACTGACCGCCAGCTTGGTCATCTTCTTCAGACGGTACAGGTGCTCATGCACGGTCTTGGGCATCATGTGGCAATCCTTGCACAGGAACAGTTCAAAGTCATCGTAGAAATTCTTGTCGAGGCTGCGAAGCGTGACATCTTCCACGCCTTTCTTATCCTTGATGAAAGCGGAAAGGTGCTTGTACGACCTCAAGTAAGAATCAATAGTTTCCTTGATGCGGTCCAATCCGACACGCTTGCTGAATTCCTCGTTATGCTCCCTGAACAGGGCCAGCAGGGTAAGCGGTTTCTGACCGACACCCATGACGGCATTCTTCACCAGTTCCGCCGTGATGAATCCCAGGCTGTTCTTAATCCGGTTGTAGTGTCCGGTAATCTCTTCCGTCAGTTCGTCTATGGCACGGTTCACCGTCACGGCATTCGCACTGCGTCCGTTGGCACGGCCCTTTTCCGGATTCCAGATGTCGGGATTGACGGACACTTTCGTGCCAATCTGTTCCCATTCGGCATCGATGCTCACCTTACACAGCAGCTGACACGTCCCGTCCTTGCGCATTTTGGTACGGTTGATATAGAATAGTATCGCAAATGTGCTGCGATGTCTGATAGTATTGTCTGTATGTTCTGATTTCTTTTTCATGTCGTTGGCTTTTTATCGTTTGTCAAATAACCACGGAGAAACGTTCCGCAATTCTTTCGTTCAATATCCGCGTGTCTGCATTTATCTTGTCATCAGTCACTTTGGCATAAATTTGGGTCGTCTCAATCCGGGCGTGTCCCAACATTTTGCTGACTGTTTCAAGGGGTACTCCGTGTCCGAGCGTGATTTCGGTCGCATAGGTATGGCGGGCGGCATGAAAGACCAACGGGCAGTCTATGTTGCAGAGCTGCGCGATACGTTTCAGATAGAGGTTCATCGTGCTGTTTGAGTAGATGGGAAGCAACTTGCCATCCGATGCCATATCCCGGTATTTCTCTATGATTTGCAAGGGCAAATCCAGCAAGGGGATTTCAAACTCGACTCCTGTTTTCCTACGCGAACTTCTGATCCACCATGTACCGTCGTCGGCAAGCGACAAATGTTCTTTCGAGAGAAGCCGTATGTCGCTGTATGGAATGCCTGTGTAGCATGAGAAAAGGAACATATCCCGTGCGAGATAGAGATGTGGCTTGTGGAGGGGTGTAGCCATTATCCGTTGCAGTTCCTCGGATGTGAGATACTTCCGTTTCTGTTTCGGCCGCACGGGTTCATATCCGGTAAACGGGTAGGTGGTGATGATGCCGTCCGCCACGGCTTCACCGACGATGATTTTCAACTGCACGGTCAGGTTGATAATCGTTCCCGGAGAGAGACGGCAATCCGTCCGCAAGTGCGAGTCATAATCCTGTATGAAGGAGAGGGTCAATGCCGAAAACGGGATATCCGACAAGTTGTACTTTTCCCGCATGAACCTTTCCACATGGTTGTAGGCGTTCCGATAGCTTCTCAGGCTGCCTTCCGTCCGGTTTACGCCCACACGCTTCGCGAAGTTCTCAATAAACGTACGGAAGTAGCTCAATAGCGTTGCCTGTTCTCCCGCCATACCCAGTAGCAGACTTTTGACATCTACCGCAGTCACACCGCCACGGACAGCCGACAGTTCCGCATAGACTCCCAACGCCATCGCACGGATTTCATCCAGCCGATTGTTGATTTCCTTCGCTTTCACACTCTTGCCTGAAGCACGCCCGGAACTCCATATTGCCTGCGGCACACGGAGTTTCACGCTGAAGGCGGCTTCAGAATACTTGCCGACATTCAGCCTCGCCATTACAGGGCACATCCCATCGGCATCCGCCTCGTTCTTTTTGAGGTAGAACGACACCTTGACATTTGCTTGATTCATAATCTTTTACTTTGTTTGCAAAATTACCGGATATCGAGCAAATGAACGGCATGACGAATATAGCGGAATATGGAAAAAAGTCCCATGCGCAACATTCAGAACCTGTATTTTATCCCTTTCGCGAAAAAAGCATTAACTTTGTACTCGCAAATAGAATTGAAACAGCGTTCTTTACGGTGGTGTCAGGAGTGGTGCAAAGACCTTTTTTTCGTACTGTTTTCGACCTTGAATCGGCAACGGATAAGTAGCAATTTATTTTCCTAACTCCTCCGAAACGGGCCAAAACCCATAATGGACGAATATAGGTAAAACCTGCATATCTCCCTTAAATCCCAATAGTTTGCATTATTCTGGCGAAATCCATCCGTATGTGGGCGAGTTTGAGTATATTTGTCGCGAACTTATTTAGATTGATAGATAAATGAAAGAATTTGTAATTTCTGAAGCACAGGTTGAAACTGCCATTTTAGTTGGTTTGATTACTCAGACACAAGATGAGCGTAAGACCAAGGAGTATTTGGATGAGTTGGAGTTCTTGGCCGAAACGGCTGGGGCAACAGTGGTGAAAAGGTTTACTCAGAAACTGCCTGCTGCCAATTCCGTGACTTATGTCGGTAAAGGAAAGCTGGAAGAAATCAAGGAATATATTCATCAGGAAGAGGAAAATGAGCGTGAAGTCGGAATGGTGATTTTTGATGATGAACTTTCTGCTAAACAGATACGTAATATAGAAGCTGAACTGAAAGTGAAGATCTTGGATCGTACTTCGCTGATTCTGGATATTTTTGCCATGCGGGCTCAAACAGCAAATGCTAAAACACAAGTGGAGTTGGCCCAATACAAGTATATGTTGCCTCGTCTGCAACGTTTATGGACTCACTTGGAACGTCAGGGAGGTGGATCTGGTGCCGGTGGAGGTAAAGGCTCTGTGGGATTACGTGGTCCGGGTGAAACTCAGTTGGAAATGGACCGTCGTATTATTTTGAATCGTATGTCATTGTTGAAAGAGCGGTTGGCTGAAATTGATAAACAGAAGTCCACTCAACGTAAAAACCGCGGACGTATGATACGTGTAGCTTTGGTAGGGTATACTAATGTGGGAAAATCTACTTTAATGAATTTGCTTTCAAAAAGCGAGGTCTTTGCTGAAAATAAACTTTTTGCAACATTGGACACCACAGTACGCAAAGTGATTATTGAGAATCTGCCATTTCTGCTTACAGATACCGTAGGATTTATCCGTAAATTACCAACGGATTTGGTTGATTCCTTTAAATCAACTTTGGACGAAGTACGTGAAGCGGATCTGCTGATTCATGTGGTGGATATTTCTCATCCGGATTTTGAGGAACAAATTTCTGTGGTTGATAAAACGATTGCTGATTTGGAGGCAGGTGGAAAGCCTACCATGATTGTTTTTAACAAGGTAGATGCTTATACCTATGTAGAGAAAGCAGAGGATGATTTGACTCCTAAAACCAGGGAAAATATTACATTGGAAGAACTGATGAAGACATGGATGGCGAAATTGAATGATAATTGTATCTTCATTTCTGCTAGAGAGAAAATAAATATGGATGAATTGAAGACTATTATATATAATAAGGTACGCGAGCTACACGTACAGAAGTATCCTTATAACGATTTTCTTTATCAAACCTATGATGAAGAATAAATACATATAGAAAATGAAAACTTATCGTTCACTTACACAAGAAGAAATACAACAATTAAAAGAGAGATCATGCACTGCGGTTGATTGGGCTGAAATTGAAGTAGTAGAGAACTTTAAGACGGACTATATTTGTCATACCCGTTTTTCTGGAAGGGTCAGATTGGGAGTTTTTGAAGACGAGTTTATGTTGGCGGGTGGCATGCGTAAACATTCCGGATTGTATCATGCGACTTTGCATAATGTAACGGTGGGCGATAATTGTTGTATTGAGAATATAAAAAACTATATAGCCAACTATATAATTGGGGATTATGCATTTATAGAGAATGTAGATATTATTCTGGTAGATGGCTGGAGCAAGTTTGGAAATGGCGTTGAAGTAGCTGTATTGAATGAAACGGGTGGACGTGAAGTGCCTATTCATGATCGTCTGTCAGCGCATCAGGCCTATATTTTGGCATTGTATCGTCATCGTCCTGAATTGATTTGTCGGATGAAAGCCATTATTGACCAGTATGCTGAAGAGAATGCTTCGGATACAGGTACTATTGGCCAGCATGTTACTATTGTTGATGCGGGATATATAAAGAATGTACGAATAGGTGATTATTGTAAGATAGAAGGGGCGGGACGATTGAAAAACGGCAGCTTGAACAGTAATGAGCAGGCGCCTATTCATATCGGCTATGGAGTGGTATGCGATGATTTTATTATATCAAGCGGTTCCAATGTGGAAGATGGAACTATGTTGACCCGTTGCTTTATCAGCCAGGCATGTCATTTGGGACATAACTATTCTGCATCTGATTCTTTGTTTTTTAGTAATTGTCAAGAAGAGAACGGTGAGGCATGTGCCATTTTTGCCGGACCCTTTACGGTGACTCATCATAAGTCTACTTTGCTGATTGCCGGAATGTTCTCTTTTATGAATGCGGGTTCCGGCTCTAATCAAAGCAACCATATGTATAAGTTAGGTCCGATTCATCAGGGAGCTATGGAGCGTGGGGCGAAGACTACTTCCGATTCTTATATTTTATGGCCCGCACGTGTAGGTGCATTTTCTTTGGTTATGGGGCGTCATGTGAATCATGCCGATACTTCTAATCTGCCTTTTTCTTATCTGATAGAGCAGCAAAATACCACTTATTTGGTGCCGGGGGTAAATTTGCGGAGTGTAGGTACGATTCGAGATGCTCAAAAGTGGCCTAAACGTGACAAACGTAAAGATCCGAACCGTTTGGATCAAATTAATTATAACCTGTTGAGTCCTTATACTATTCAGAAAATGATGAAAGGGCGTAGTATTCTGAAGGAATTACGTAAAGTATCCGGAGAAACCTCAGAAACTTACTCTTACCAAAGTGCGAAAATTAAGAATTCTTCTTTAAATAATGGCATTCGTTTTTATGAAACGGCTATTCATAAATTTTTGGGTAATTCATTAATCAAGCGTTTGGAAGAAGTTCGTTTTAACAGTGATGAGGAAATCCGTGCCCGGTTGATTCCTGATACAGAGATAGGGACAGGAGAATGGGTGGATATTTCCGGATTGATCGCTCCTAAAAGTGAGATAGAGAAGTTGATGGCAGATATAGAATCTGGAATTCTGACTAATGTGGATCAGATTCATGACCGTTTTGTTGAGATGCATCGTAATTATTATACATACGAGTGGACATGGGCGTACGAGAAGATGCTTGAGTTTTATAATCTGCGTTCCGATGAAATAACGGCAAAGGATGTTATTGCTATCGTGAAGAAGTGGCAGGAGGCTGTTGTCGGATTGGATAAAATGGTCTATGCCGATGCGAAAAAGGAATTTTCTTTGTCTGCTATGACGGGGTTCGGTGCAGATGGATCACGTGAAGAAATGGAGCAGGATTTTGAACAAGTGCGTGGGGTATTTGAAAGTAATCCGTTTGTGACAGCGGTGTTGCAGCATATTGAAGCGAAAACAGCGTTAGGTAACGAG
>OGXB01000594.1_pt1 | contig 25852 bp, 16 predicted proteins | sample 1576161 | NCBI WGS metagenome assembly OGXB01 (sample SAMEA3541474, study PRJEB24748) | human gut metagenome | biome: human gut; feature: human-associated habitat; material: faeces | place: China | collected 2012
GTTCATTAAAGAGTTACTGAGTAGCGAGACGGATAACATCGCGGGTAAAAGTATGTACACAACCGCTCTTTATGCGCAAGACGAGATCAATATCAATGAGCATTTCCAAGCGTACGCGGGTTTGCGCTATATTTACCATGAGAATTTTAAGAGTTATGCGACTCCTAACGTGGCTTTGCTGTATAAGGTAGCTGGCTTTAATTTCCGCGGATCGTATGCGGCTGGTTTCCGTACACCTGAATTGAAGGAGTTGTATACGGAATCGGAGAAGAAAGCGTCGGGAGCGACTCGCCTTACGATCAGTAATCCGGATCTGGACCCGGAGAAGAGCGACAATTTCACGTTGAGCGCTGAATATACGATGCGGTATTTCTCTTTGTCCGTGTCCGCTTTTATGAATAACGTACGTAGCATGATTAACTATAAGATATTGGATACGGCGGAACGGGATGCTTATAACACCGCCCATGGTACGGACTATGATGAGATACAGATGCGTGCGAATATCGATAAAGCGAAGATCAAAGGTATTAATGTAACCTTCAATAGTTATCTGGGAGCGGGCTTTACCTTGAATGGCGGCTATAGTTTCATGGATGGGAAAAACGTATATGAGGATGAGCCTTTGGATAAGACCGTTAAACATAGTGGTACGGTAGCGGCTATGTGGTCTCATACTTGGAATAAGTATAAGCTGAACGTGAATTTTAACGGACGCATCCAAGGGGAACGTTATTCTACTTCTTATGGATACGCGCCGAAATATTCCTTGTGGAACCTCAATACGAGCCATACGTTTAGAGCCGGCGATTTCTTGTTGGAACCGGGAGTAGGTATCGAGAACCTTTTTGATTATGTAGACGATCGCCCCTTTAATTACAATTACGCTACATTGACCCCGGGCCGTACCTATTACGTCAGCCTTCTGGTCCGTTTCAAGCAGTAAACTGTCACATGTCAACTATCAACTAATATAATAATGTATAGGGGATTTTTACGATCCATGTTTGTTTGTTCACTCCTGCTTGGGTTCGCCTGTTCGTTATGGGCGAAACCCGGGCGGGAGTTTTACGCTTCCGATATACGGGAGAGCATGGAAAAGGGAGATAAGTTAGCGATCTTGATGGTACATTTCGGGAGTGCTTACCCGGAAGCTCGTACCCAAGTACTCGATGTGATGAACAAGCGTGTCAAGGAGGCTTTCCCGGACGTGGAAGTCCGGCAGGCTTATAGCGCCCGTAGCGTAGTGAGTCGGTTGAGGGCGCAAGGTGTTTGGGTTCAGTTGCCGGCGGACGCCTTGGTGGAGTTGCGTGATCAAGGGTTTACCCATGTAATTATCCAACCGACTATCATTATAGAGGGTGTGGAGATGGAAGCGATCCGCAAAGAGGCGGAACAACGGAAAGGTTTGTTTAAGGATTTGCGTGTAGGTAATCCCTTGTTATATGATGATACCGATTATGAGGCGGTGATGAAAGCGGTTTCCTCACCTTCCGGAGTGACTAAAAATGGGGCTAAGTTATTGGTGGCGCACGGAACTTATCATGCCAGTAACTCGGCTTATGCGAAATTGGGGTATATGTTCCAGACCAAAGGAATGAAAGATTATTATGCCGGAACCCGTGAGGGTTTCCCTACGATCGAGGATGTAGGTGAGCAAATGCGCCAAGCCGGTCATAAGCGTGTGCAGTTGATTCCTTTTATGTTCGTACTGATTCGAGGTACGGAAAATACGGTTACGGATTTCTGGCAGAAAGGGCTACGTCAACAGGGTTTCGATGTGGATATTTATTTAAAGCCTCTAGGTGAGAATCCGGCGATCCGGTCTTTATTTATCGATCACATCCGTTTCGCCATGAAATATAAACGGGCGACGATTTTTGATCGAAAGAAATTATATACACACTGAACAATTGAAAATTGAGAATTGAAAATTAGTGAGTACTTACTGAACCAATTTTCAATTCTCAATTCTCAATTATTTACTGGTAGTCTTCTCCGGTTTCCCAAGCCTCCGCATCATTATATAATGCTTTTAGATGGTTCACCCAGATCTGACGAACAGCGTCGTAATCGCCTAAGCCTATGATCTTACAGTTCTCTAAACTTCCGTTATGGCTTTCTTTCGTGTCAATCTTGAAGCCCATCTTCAAAAGTTTTAGTCTCCAGCAAGCGTCGGCGTTAGGAGCGGCAGCGCTGAAATCATCACCCTCCTCGATACCCCAAAGGTCATTATGCGCATGGTCTCCGGCAATAGACATGAACGGAGCTAAGGAGATCGTGATCTCTTCCGGTTTTAAGTTGTGATCCTCGCAGTATTTGGTAAGTTTGGAATAGACACATTCCTCATTTGGTTCGCCTTCTTCCGGCCAGAACAACATATCTCCGTAATCAACGGTACCTACGAATACATTCTTGTTAGCGGCCAAGGCTTGCATAGCCTCTTCTGTTTCCGTGTATTTCGTATTTGCGTTATAGTTTTTATCCGGGTTACCATGTCCCATTAATAAAAGGATGTTCTTGTTATCAGCCAATTTATCACTGTAGTGGCTGTATAGGACTTTCGCTACGGCTTCCACATCATCCTCGTCGTATACCAAACAAGGGCTTTTTACGACTTGAACACTCGGGAAAGACTCGATCATGAATTTCTTCTTCACGTCCGTATTCATCAAGCTTAGGTATTCCTCACCCGGGATGATGTGTAAGGACTGTACCGCTACCTTCTTGTAACCGGCATTTCCTAGAGCTTGTAACCAAAGGTCCGGTTGGTAACGTGCGATACCGGTCTCTGCCTCTACACGATTCACGCAAGTACGGGAGGTAAATGACAAATAGATGTCCGCATCGGGAAATGCGTTCTGGAAATCGGCCAATGTTGCGTCGTAAGTCTTGATAGACTCTTTGAATGTGCTACCGAATGTACACAACAAGATCGCCGTGTCATGTTTCTTACTTGTCTTTACGACTTCTTCCGCCGGGTTTGCGGTATTGTCGTCGTCTCCATCATCACAGGAGGTAAAAACTGCGCTTGAGGCAAATAGACTCGCCGCAAGCAAAAGGTACTTAAATTTGTTCATCGCATTTAACTTTTAAGATTGTTTATAGTTTATGTTTATTCTGAAATTTCACGATAAAGGAGGCGTACCAAGTCCGTCCGGGAGACGTAGTTCCACGATGGCGTCCGAACGGGGTACGATCCACATAATCGGAGATATTATCGATACCGACATTGATATCTAGGTTCCATTTTTTCTTTTTCAATACGTTATGACGGGTATTCAATCGCCATAGCTGATAACTTTTTCCATCACCGTCCGTGATATAAAAGCGGGTGGATTGGTATCGGCCGAACAAGGTGACATCCAATTTATACTTTTTCCACGCATGGTTCCATGCTAGTTTCCAATTGGCATTATGGAATGAGGTTCCGTTGATCGGGGTGTAGAGCATATAATTCGGGTCGGCTGGATCATCCGTATATTGCGCTTTGGCATCCGTATAGCTATAGCCTCCACCAATAGCCAAGGAAGATAGGATTTGATAGGTGAGCGATATATCTCCCCCGAAAGAGCGGGCTTTGGATAAGTTCTTGTGTTGCATGCTGGCCTCGATCTCATCCAATCGGTCTTCGGCGCTTGTCGGGATCTCGGTCAGGGCGATCATGTTCTTGATACGGTTGTAGAATCCTGTTACCGTGATCTGCAGGTTCGACGCATGATATTCTACGCTCGCCGAATAATAATTGGACTTTTGCGGTTTTAAATCCTTATTACCATAATAATGTTTCCACGGGCCGCCGCCGATCTGCGTGATATAATCATCGTGCAACTCCTTTAAGGTAGGAGCCTTAAATCCATTTGAGTATGTGGCTCGGATATTGAAGTCGCCTAGTTTGTACATGGCGGAGACTTTAGGGGTAAACGTAGCCCCGAACTCTTGGTGCACGACGAAGCGCCCACCTACCGTCACATTCAACCGATCCGTCGGATTCCATTCGTCTTGTACATAAGCGGAAGCCGTAAATACGGAGGCTTTCCCGTTCTCGATACGCCGGGGAGATTTCAAATGATCGTATTGATATTCGAGTCCGGCGCTTAGGATATTGTTTTCCCCGAGGTGGAATACGCTTTTGGCTTGTCCTAGGAAACGTTGTTGAGAGGTTTCCAGAATATGTTCTCCGGGATAACGAGTGATACGTAAATCCGTCTCCGGATCGAAGAAGTTCGTAACATCTTTATGATGGTAATTATAGAAATAACTATAGTTACCATAAGTTAGGTCTACCGAAAGAAAATTCAGTCCTCCCAATGTGTATTTAGCTCCTCCGGCCACATCGAAGTTCCGGTAGAATTGATCATAGGTATAATACTTGAATGCGCCGTGCGGACGATAATTCCATTTCTGGTAAAAAGAGCCATCGGCCGAGAGGCTCAGCCGGTCGTTCACTTTGTAGGTTAAGTTCTCCCTTAGCGTAAAGTTCGTGGATCGGTTTACGGTTCGTGTCACGGTTCCATCCATTACCTCGTGATGGTCCCATTCTTGGGTCGTATTTCGCCAGCCGTCCGTATGGGTCGTACTAAGTGAGGTGTTGGAATTCACTCTCTTATGCCCAAAGCCGATTTGTACGCTTTCCAATATATCTCCATATGATCCGACACGAGTCGTATTCGATAGGCTCACTTTATCCCGGTTCTTTTTCGTGATAATATTGATGACACCGGCGATAGCGTCCGAGCCATACAGGGAAGAGGCGGCACCTTTTACGATCTCGATACGTTCGATATTGGCGGGGTTGATAATACTCAAGTCGTTTTGTCCGCCGGTATCTCCGTTGATCCGTTTGCCATTGATAAGGATCAAGATGTAATCGTTGCCTAATCCGTTCATCTGGATGCCACTACCCATGTCGCTCGGATTGAAGGTGATGGAAGCGTTCAGCCCTTCCAGAATATCTTGCATACTACGTCCTTGGTAACTGTCAAGGGCTTTGCCGGTGATTACCTCTGTTTGCACAGGGGCGTCTTTCAGATAGTGTTCGGTACCCGTACCGGTGACCACGACCTCGTTCAATAGCACGGAAAGTTCCTTCGGATCTTTCAATATGCTTTGGGCGCATACGGATTGTACGCATGCCACCAGAATAGCGAATGCTAAAAGCCTCATATAGTGTTTTATTTATACACGAAATAAAACAACAAGCCTCTATCTGGTTATGTCTCAAAAAATAAATTGAATCGTTTTTTGTATGACACATACTTCTATCCTGGAAGCTTGATGTTATTGTAAGACTTTAGCAGGTATTCTGGCTCTCCTCTGGTTAGAAACCTTCCCATTCCAATTCAAGAACAGTGGCTTTTGAACTTCTAACCAACTTAATGAGGATTACAGCTGCAGGAACAGCTCCGGATTCACACCGGATTCCCTCTCACCAAACTATGTGATAGCTTGATTACTAAAATCGGAGGCAAAGATATGAATGTTTTCTAATATTTAGAAAATATATATGAAAAAGTTTTTCTATAAACAGCCGATTGCGTTTTTGTAAGGTATGATATGTCTGTCCACTTCTATTTAGGAGAAAGAATATTTACATCATAAAGAAGGTAAATGTAATTGGCTGACAATTCGTAAGTAATACTGTTTGTCGAATCTTACTTCAAGCCTCTCGATTGATAGATTCTTTCCTTGGCCTCATTTATTTTCTGGAACTTCTCGTTGGCGGCCTTGCGGATGTCTTCTCCCAAACTGGCTACTTTGTCCGGATGATGCTTGACGGCCATCCGGCGATAGGCGGCACGGACTTCCTCGTCCGTGGCGGTCGGTTCTATCTCTAGCACCTTGTAGGCATCGTCCAAGGAACTTCCTTTTAGGTTCAACATGGATTCGACTTCTCTATCAGACATTCCCATCGCCATCGCTACCTCTTTCAAGGCATTGATCTCAGCCGCGCACACATTCCCGTCACTCTTGGCGATCTCGGAGAGGAACGCGAGCAGTTGCAGCCGCTCCTCATAACTTAGGTTGTATGCGATCTGGGTTCCGCATTCCCGGATGGTATTCTTGAATCCCATGTTGTTCTCTTGATCTATGCGTTTGGCTTGGTCGAAAAGCTTTAGCAATATCTCCTCACCTTGGCTTACGGCGATCTCGCCGAAGTTTCTCCGGAGGAACTGACGGACGTATTCCATCTCGCTATGCATGATCTTCCCGTCGGCACGGATGATATAGGATGCCATAACCAACATGGAGAAAAGGAAACTGTTACGTTCCCCGGCGTATGGGTCTCTTCGTGTATATTGATCATCGTAATTGGTGCCGCCACCGAAAGACTGCCCCGTCATATTTGCCCCTTCCTCGAAGAAAGAGCCTAATATAATGCCGGCTAGAGCGCCTAGCGGTCCGAACGCCATAAATCCCAAGACGCCACCTATCCATTTCCCGATACCCATATTCCTGTTTATCTTATTTGTTGATTACCGATATGCAATATTCGTAAAAAAACGGGAGATATGCAAATGTAAAAGGCGGGTGCGTGAAGCATACCCGCCTTGCGGTTATTTGGAGAGTTGGATCTTGAATGTTTTCTCATTTATCTGGATGAGATACGTTCCGAAGGGCAATCCCTCGTAGCCCTGTAAGCCTACTTGCTTTTGGTAGCGTACAATCTTTCCATTGAGCGCAATCACCATCACTGGCTGTAGCTATTATTGTTCAATTTTGATCCCGAAAATTTGCTCTATTTCAAAAATATACTTTTTGGTTGTTGTAAACAATACAGCTTCCATTCCAATCGCCTTTGCTCCCAACACATTCACCATTCTGTCATCCGTAAACAAACATTCCGACGGTTTAAGGCCATATTTGTCACAAAGGCGAAGATAAATTTCCTTTTCAGGCTTGATGAAATGTTCCTCACACGATATTACCACACCGTCAAGCAACCGGAATATGTCGAATTTCTCCATGACCCGGTAGATTGTGTCGCTCCAGTTCGTCAACCCATATAGTTTGAATCTGGATTGCTTTAATTTTTTTAGAAGTACACGCATACCTTCAATCTCTCCTGTTATCTCTTCAAGATAATTATCTTTGAAAAACGTGAAGGCATCACTATATTCAGGATATCTTTTTATCGCTCCGTCAATCATTTTCTCAAACGGGATTATTCCACGGTCGCACATGTTTATAAATTCCGGATCTGATAGAATCTTGTGAAAACCGATTAGCGACACTTCATCATCCCCGAAATGTCGTTCAAGCAAGGGTTGCAAATCGTGATTTACAAGGACCTTGCCAAAATCAAAAATGAGGTTTTTAATCATTATCTTCGATATTTTTAATTACACGGCAAGGATTGCCGCCTCCTATCCATACATTTTTAATATTCAGTTTTCATGCTTTCAATTCATGTCATTGCAGAGCCATATTCTTGTTTGAGCCAATTTTTACAGCTTGAAGGTACAAAGTTATTAAAAATCGAGAAGAAGACGAACGGATGGAGATCCGTTTTTCTCAATCTCACTTTTTATATTAACTTTGTTCCAGATAGACTTCTGAATGCGGAAAAAGATGAATCTACATATTGAATTAGATACGAGCCATCCGGCATACGAGTGGCTTGAAAGGCAGGCCGACAAGATCGGTGCGAAAGGGCATTTCGGCACTCACGGGCAGCATCACATTGAGCGGGATAAGATGTGTGAGGCCGCCGGCTGTTATGTGATAGAGAACATCCGCATCGCTCCCGGAGAAATCGATGAGATACAAACGATACGTGTTAATTTTGACTTGGCCTACCCTTCGACAGGTAAGCCTTGTATGGTTATTCCTTGGAGTTGATGGACGACAAGTTCCGATACAGGCTATCCGGGAGTCAGAAGATTGAGATAGCTCAAAACCTGATTGATATCATGGAAAAAGGCTCGGGGATAACCGAGCGGACCATTACGTTTATTGATAACTGGATTCGTACCGGTCCCGCCGAAAAGGGAAAAGCCTTTTTCGATGTGTGGGACATCGTCTTGAGAAACTATCTGCCGGCAACCAGACCTGTTCTATTCCGCACGTGCGTAGAAATCGGTAAGGACGGCAAAATAGCAAGTTTTACCGCACGATTGGAATGCGCAAGAAGATTCGCCAAAAATAATAGTGAATTCCTAATTATATGTGATACAAAAGAAACGCTTATGTGTGAGGAGGAAGTTTATCGGCCGGGGGAGTACGAGCATACGTTCTATCCGCTTGTAGAAGTCTTGAAGAAAGCGGAGTCTTGCGGTGGATGCGGCTTCTCGCAAAGATTGCTGGATGATTATATTGGCGAGGATGAGTATATCATGAGAATCAACTTAACGGATATACATTGTTTCAAGTGGAAATAAGAAAGGGACAATGATGTTCCACATTTTAATCGGATTTTTAAAAAGTTGAAAGAGGTAACGCGACAAGAATACAGAAAACATTTCCTATCTTTGCCACCGATCAAGGTGTAACCGCTATCCGTTCCGGTAGTGGCTAGTAAAAGGGAATCCGGTGCGAGTCCGGAGCTGTACCCGTAGCTGTAAGTCCTTGGAGCCCCGGCAAATCTTGTTGCCACTGCCTATCGGATAGGCGGGAAGGTAGCCGACAGAGGGTGGACGAGCCAGAAAACCTGCCATGATTTTGTTATGCGACGTTTCGGGTGAAGACGTTGGTAAATCTAAATGTTGCTATGCGAGATTTATATCTTATAAGATGCCTATGCGTTTTTAGCGCATGGTTATTCTCTTTGGGTGTCGCTTACGGTCAACAGATCGATACGACGGCCTATCACGAGCTTTCCGGGGTGGAAGTGGTGGAGAAGGTACGTCCGTCGGTCACCCGTGAAGGTACGCCTTTGCAAATTATGGACCGGGCGGGAATCGATCGCTTGGGAGTACAAGACCTATCCGAGGCCGTGAAACGCTTCTCGGGAGTTACGGTACAGGATTATGGGGGGATCGGAGGATTGAAAACGGTCTCGGTACGTAGCTTGGGAGCGAAGCATACCGCCGTCAGTTACGATGGGGTGACGATTACGGACGCGCAAAGCGGGCAAGTCGATATCAGCCGTTTCTCGTTGGATAATGTGGAGATGGTTTCCTTGTCAATCGGGCAGTCGGATGACATTTTCCAAACGGCAAGGGTGTATGCTTCGGCAGGCGCCTTGAATATACAAACCGGAAAGCCCACGTTTAAAGACAAATCGTTTCATACTTATCTTAAGGTTAAGGGAGGTTCCTTCGGGCTTTTTAATCCTGTGCTGCATTATGATCAAAAATTAGGAAAGCGTTGGAGCGCATCCTTACATGGTGATTTCGTGCGTGCGGATGGACAATATCCCTATACATTAATTAATGGGGAATTGGAAACGAGAGAGAAGCGAAGAAATAGCGATATCCATTCTTTCCATTTGGAAGGTAATCTATTCGGCGATTTTGGAAGGGGAGGCGAACTTTCCTTTAAGGCGTACTATTTTGATTCGGAGCGGGGGCTTCCCGGTTCTGTTAATTTATATAACAAGAACACTTCTGAACGATTATGGGATAATAACTTTTTCGTGCAATCGGGGTATAAGAATGTTCTTAATGAGAAATTTACGCTACGGGCCATGGCTAAGTATAATTATGCTTTTACTCGTTATTTAGATATAAATGATAAATATGCTGCGGGCGAACAAGTCGATTTGAATACACAGAATGAGTATTATGGCTCTGTAGGTTTGCTGTATACTCCTATAAAGTATGTATCGGCGACGTTGACTACGGATTTAACTCGCTCTATGCTGGACAATAATTTTGTGAACGGCCCTAATCCAAAGCGAATGGCCTCTCAATCAGTACTAGCGGTGCAATATAAGAACAGTCGATTCACGGCTACCGGTAGTTTATTGGGAACATATATCACTGATAAAGTGGAGCAAGGGGAAAAACCGGATGATAAGAGGCGTTTATCCCCGGCTGTAAGTTTGTCTTGGCGGCCATTCTCGGAAAGTACTTTGCGGATACGTGCCTCTTACAAAGATATATTCCGGGTTCCTACATTTACGGACTTGTATTACCTCCGTATGGGAAATACAAATTTGAAACCGGAAGAAACTTCCCAATATAATGTAGGGGTAACATGGAGTTCTTCCTGTGGGGATTGGCTGCGGCATTTCAGTATTTCGGCGGATGGATATTATAATACGGTGAAAGATAAGATCGTGGCTTTACCTACCATGTATGTTTGGAAGATGATGAATATGGGCGAAGTGGATATTAAAGGGGTAGATGTAAATTTATCTACACAATTCCGATTGCCCTTACGAATGAGCTTGCTTTTGGCTTCCACTTATTCTTTTCAATACGCGGTTGATGTGACAGATCCGGAAGCTAAGAATTATAAGGATCAGATTCCTTATACACCTCGTCATTCTGGCACGGTTTCCGTAACCTTGGAAAATCCATGGGTAAATGTCTCTTATATACTGACTGCGGTTGGTGATCGTTATGCATTGCCGCAAAATATAGATCGGAACAGGATTGATTCTTATATAGAACAGAGTATTTCTATAAATCGAGATTTTCGTTTTCGATATTTCGGTTTGCGTTTGCAAGGTGAATTGTTAAATCTTGCGAACGTGAATTATGATGTTATTCAGTATTATCCCATGCCGGGCCGTTCTTGGCGTTTAAGTATTTGTTTATCCTATTAGTAAACTATAAAAGTAAAGTAATGAAAAAGAAGAATTTAGTTTGTGTCTCTGCCTTGTGTGCATTGATGTCTTTCTCGTTTGTCAGCTGTGATGATGACAATGAGCCTTCACTGAACATACCAAATGTATCTGTAACTAATGTCAGTTTTACGGATGAGAATCCGGAAGCTTTAAAAGTTAGTGGAACCTTAAATTGGACAGCTCCGTCTTCTGTTGACAATGTAACAAAGTACGTGATTTATGGTTCCTCTGATGGAACCGCTAAAGATATGAAAATTGCGGAGGTAGAAGTTGGAACACATTCATATGCTATTACGGATGTCGTAAATATAGGCTATTTATTAGTTATAGCCGCAAATGCGGAAGGTGAGTCTTCTGTTTATGCTTCCGTAAGAGTTATTGATTTTGTGAAGGATAGTTCTTTCATGGCTTTATATTTCTTGAATTCGGGCAATATGGGAAATAACAACTCTTCTTTATATATGTACGACATAGAAAAGGATGAGGTTGTCCCCGATTATTTCTTGGCTCAAAATGGCAGGGGGCTGGGAGATACGGCACAGGATATGATCGTGTATGGCGATAAGATGTATATCGCGGTATATGGAGAGTCTACGATAGAAGTGACAGATCTGAAGGCAAAATCCATTAAGCAAGTCAAGACAGAGGGGCAGCCCCGTTATATGGTATCAGAGGGTGGAAAAGTCTATATTAGCTATTATAATGGATATGTCGCTCGTTTGGATACCGCATCCTTGGAGGTTGAGGCGAAAGTAAAGGTCGGACGGAATCCGGAACAATTGGCGGTATCTTCTAATAAATTGTTTGTCTCAAACTCCGGAGGTATGGATTACAGTACCGAGGTTGGGTATGATAAAACGGTATCAGTGGTTGATCTGTCTACTTTTACAGAGATAAAGAAGTTGGATGTAGTATTGAATCCCACACGGATACAGGCGGATGAGCAAGGAAATGTATATGTGGTTTCTATGGGTAACTATGCGGATATACCCAATACGGTACAAAAGATAAATACGGAGACTTATGAGGTTACTTCCCTTACGAATTGTCCAAACGCAACGGAGATGGCCTATGAGGATGGCAAGCTATTTCTGTTCTATGCGCAATGGGGAATGTCTAGCCCTGCATTTTTAACATTTGATACAAAGAGCCAATCTGCGGGAACGAGCTTTATTACAGATGGAACCTCAATACAATCCCCTTATTCAATCAGTGCCGTGGGTGGAAATGTCTATGTCGCAGAGTCTGATTATAAGAATAATGGCGATATCTATTGTTTCGGAGGTGACGGTAAATTGTTCAAGAAGTTTGAGGCCGGTTTAAATCCCATGAAAGTAGTCCTCGCTCAAAAAGATAATATCTAATGCGATTACTGATTCTCTTAGGGTTCGCTTTCTGGATGGTGGCATGTACGCCATCCGGAAAGCAAACTTCTTCCAAGGAAGCTCTTTCCTCTGATAGTATTCAATATGCCCAAGGTTTCACGGTTCAGCGCTTTGATACCTATATAATGGTGGAAGTTCGTGATCCGTGGGATAGCACCCGTCTGCTTCAACGCTATTTATTGGTAGACCGGACAAAGTCGGTTCCCGGCGGATTACCCAAAGGGACGATCGTGAAGGTCCCGGTAAAAGATATTGTGATTTATACTTCTGTCCATGCGGCTATTATTGATCAACTGCACGAAACCGATAAGGTTATAGGCGTTTGTGAGCCTCGTTATATGGATACTCCTGCCATACAAGAGGGTATACAGGCCGGAAGAATCGCTGATTTAGGTGAGGCTACCTCTCCGAATATAGAGAAAATGATAGAGATCGGTGCGGAACTCGTGATAGCTTCCCCATTCCAGAACAGTAGTTATGGGCCTGTCGAGAAGATAGGGATACCCATTATCGAAGGAGCCGACTATATGGAGGCATTTCCTTTGGGGCGTACGGAGTGGATTCGCTTTTATGGTTTGCTATTCGGAAAGGAAGAGATGGCCGATTCTATATTTAAAGAAACAGAGCAAGCCTATTTGTCTCTAAAGGACTTAACCGCAAATATAGATAATCGTCCTACTGTTTTGTCGGAGAAAAAGTTCGGCTCTTCGTGGTATGTACCATCCGGAGATAGTTATATGGCTCATCTTATCGAGGACGCCGGAGCCGATTATATGTTTAAGGATTTACCGGGTGCCGGAAGTACCCCCTTAGCGTTTGAGACCGTGTTTGATAAAGCGATCCATGCGGATATTTGGCTTGTTAAATATAATCAGTCTTCTGAGATGACCTATAACGATTTACGCTCCGAATATACTCCTTACGAGAATTTCGACGCTTTTAAAAAAAAACGGATTTATACCTGTAATACAGGTGCAGTTCCTTATTACGAGGAATTCCCTATACATCCGGAATATTTATTGAAAGATTTAATCTGGATTTTCCATCCGGAGCTAGTATTCGGGTATTCTCCCCGTTATTTTAGAGAAATGCCCTGATTGTCTTAAAGGTTTCATATCTTTGTTGAAATGTCGTTTCTAGACAAATAAAGGTATTAGACTATGAAGATAAAAAAGGTATATGCTGATGCTTTAACTACATTAGCGAAGGGAACAGATGCCGGGATTTACAGGTTGAATCCCAAACGAGTTGAAATCGTGAGTTGTGAGCAAGATGTAAAACGTGTTCTTGCTGAATGTGAGAAGACTGGTAAATCTGTAACCTTTAAAGCTGGGGGGACCTCTTTATCCGGCCAGACTATTACAGATTCTGTATTGATGGAAATCAGTCCTGACTATGGAAAGGTTAAGATTTCAGGAGATGGGAGTTTGGCTAAATTCCCTTGTGGTATAACTGGAGAAGAGGCGAACCGCTGGTTGAAACCTTATGGCCGTAAGCTAGGGCCTAGCCCTGCCTCCATCAAATCCGCACGTATCGGCGGGATCGTAGCGAATAACTCGAGTGGTTCTAGCTATGGTATTATCCATAACTCCTATAATACGGTCCGGGATATGGAGATTATCTTTGCGGATGGAGCCTTTTTGGATACTTCTTCGTTAGCGAGTCGCAGGGATTTCATGCAAACGCATATAGGCTTATTGGAGAAGTTGATGAATTTCCGTTTGGAGATCTTGTTGAATCCAGACATGGAAGACCGGATTCTATCTAAATATGAGTTGAAGAATACCTGCGGTTATGGAATGAACTCTTTCTTGGATTATACTGATCCATACGATATACTCATGCATTTAATGGTTGGCTCGGAAGGAACCTTAGGGTTTATTTCTTCGGTTACTTTCGAGACAGTCCCGGATGAGTCTTTAAAAGCTTCCGCCTTGATTTATTTCCCCTCTTTGATAGAAGCATGCAGAGCCATAGACCCGTTACGCCAATGCAAGGTGTCCGCCGCCGAGTTGATGGATAGAAACGCCTTACATGCGGTAGAGGATGAACCGGGGATGCCGGAGATATTACATTCTTTACCCGAGGATGCGGTAGCGTTGCTGATCGACACGTCTTCTAATTCGGAAGAAGAACTTCAAATCCAATTCCGGGATATAGAGGAGCGGCTAGCAGATATACAGACCTTATATCCGGTATCATTTACGACCGATCCGAAGCTTTACGCTATTTATTGGCGGGTACGAAACGGTTTATTTACTTCCGCTGCGGGAAGACGGCCACGGGGGACGGTATCTATTATTGAAGATATTGCTTTCCGGGAAGAGGTTTTAGGAGAGGCTTTGGAACAAGTGCGTGGGGTCTTGTCGGATTATGGATACGGAAATGCGGTGATGTGGGGACATTTATTGGATGGAAACGTTCATTTCACGATTTTTCCGGATATAAACGCACAGGAAGGTATTGATCATTACGCTTCTTTTATGCGTAGCCTTGTAGATGTGGTACTTTACTACGACGGTAGCTTGAAAGCGGAGCATGGCACGGGACGAAATATGGCTCCATTTGTTAAAGATGAATGGGGTGAGGAGATTTATGAGTTGATGTGGAAGATCAAAAGGCTCTTTGACCCGGAAAATATATTAAATCCGGGTGTCCTTTTAAATCGGGACCCGGATGTGTTTATAAAGAACTTAAAGCAAATACCGTTGGCGAATGAGCTGATCGATAAATGCATCGAGTGTGGTTTTTGTGAGATACAATGTCCGTCAAGGCATGTGACATTGACACCCCGGCAACGTATCGTGATCTATAGGGAATTATCGGCTTTGGCGGAACAGGGGGAAACAAACTCTAAGCGATATAAAGAACTCAAGAAAGCCTTTAACTATAAAGGTAACGCTACCTGCGCTACCGATGGCCTATGTGCTACGGCATGTCCGGTTGGCATTAATACCGGTTTATTGATCAAAGAGTTACGGTGGAAAGAGAATGGTGCCTTGGCGAATGCTATCGCTTCGGGCATCGCCGGGAATATGGGAACCGTAACGGGTATGCTTCGTCCTTTGCTTAAGCTGCCCCATGTGCTTTCAAAGCTGGTGGGGTATAACGCATTCGAGAGATTTGCCTCTTTCTTGTTTAGGGCTTCCGCTCATAAATTCCCGCTTTGGACTCGGCATACACCTTCTGGCGCGTCAAAGTTCAAGGAACTGACGGGTGTAGAGAATGGGATGGAAATGGTTTATTTCCCGTCTTGTATTACCCGTACGATGGGAGCTTCAGCTGATTATGAAGATGTGGATTTTGTAAGTGTAACGGAACAAATAATCGCTTTATTGACAAGAGCGGACTTTACGATTCGTTATCCTGAGAATCTAAGTAAGCTTTGTTGCGGCATGGCTTTTAGCAGTAAAGGGTTCCGGAAGCAAGCGGCGCAGAAGGCGGAGGAATTGAATGAGGCTCTTTTGCGGGCGAGCGATAACGGCCGCTTGCCTATTTTGTGTGACATGAGCCCTTGCTTGCTGCATATGAGGGAAACCTTGGATAAACGTTTACGATTATATGAACCTGTGGAGTTTATCTATGACTTTATGCGTGATCGTCTGAACTTTACTAAGTTGCCGGTTACGGTAGCGGTACACTCTACTTGTAGTACAACGAAGATGGGAGTACAAGACAAGCTGGTGGAACTGGCGGGCTTATGTGCGAACCGGGTGGTCTCTCCCGCTCAAGTTACTTGTTGCGGTTGGGCGGGCGATCGTGGTTTCTTCTATCCGGAACTAAACGCTTCCGGTCTTCATTACTTGAAACCGAATTTGCATGGGGCGACGGAAGGATATAGCAATAGCCGTACGTGCGAGATCGGTTTGACGATGAATAGTGGGATATCCTATAAGTCGATCGTATATTTAGTGGAAAAGGCTACTCGTTAAAAATCAAAAACCCCGGTTTCGTACAACTGAAACCCGGGGCTTTGTAGTTTGGCATTCGAAATTATAGGGAGTTTTATTTCATAGATTATTTTTATTCATATTATGCGTAACCGTTAAGCATTCCGTTGAAATACATCGGTTTTAAAATATATACCTTTAAGATCCAAGCAAGCCATTGCTCTTTTGATGTATCAATCATCGAGAATGGGAATGAAACGTCGGGTTTCTTTTCGTAGTCAAACTCACAAAGCAACACATGGCCGTAATCCGTGACGATCGGGCAAGCGGCATAACCGTTGTATTTCTCGGTCGGCTCTTTGCCTTCCATGAGTGCGATCAGGTTCTTGGCGGCGATAGGTACTTGCTTGCGGATAGCGGCAGATGTTTTACTGGTCGGGATACCGGCTACATCACCCAGAGAAACGATGTTCTGGTATTTCTTATGTACCAAGGTCTCTTTATCGACCATTACCCATGCGTCCGCAGCCAATTTACCTTCTGTCCAACCTAATCCGGCATCACGAACGAAATCGGGAGCGGACATAGGCGGGGTGAAATGTAAGAAATCGTAATCCTCTACGAACGGCGTTACGATCTTTTCTTCGCCTTTTGTCTCTATCTTCTCAAAATGTACTTGCTTCGCGGATGTGTCTACACCTTTTACACGTACATTCAAGTTAATAGGTATGTTACGTTCATTATATATTTCTAGCAAGCGAGGTGTGAAATACGGGATATCGTATAGCTCCTTCGATGCGGTAAAATAATTCAATTGCAGTTTGTCGCGAGTCCCTTGTTTCCTTGCGTAATGCTCGGATAATAAACAGATCTTTTTGGGAGCGCCACCACATTTATGTTTTGTATAGGTATCGGTATAAATACCTTTGCCTCCTTTTTTAGCGAATTCTTGAAGAGCTTTCCATGTCTTTTGGGCTCCTTCGAAATCGTAAATAGAGTTTGCGTTTCCTTGTCCCAAGGTGTCGTGGGTAATGCCCTCTACTTTTTCCCAGTTACATTGTAATCCCGGGGTCAGTACTAAAAAGTCGTATGGAATCTTTCCGTTACTTTTGGTCGTTACTTGATTCCATACGGGATCAACTGCGGCGACCGAGTCCTTTATCCATTTTATACCGCTAGGCATACAATCCTCTTGCTTCTTCCAAACATCTTCCGGTTGGTACACACCTGAGGCGATCAGAGTGAATCCCGGTTGATAAAACTGACGATCGCTGGGGTCAATCAGGGTGATATCCGGTTCATCAAGCCAATGTTTTAATCGGGCAGCCATACTGATACCAGCGGCTCCTCCACCGATAATAACGATTTTACCTTTTGCGCTGCTTGAAAAAGCGTTTGCTTTTCCGGTATTAACTCCCGCGATCAGTCCTGTCGCCGCTAATAACTTAAAGAAATGTCGTCTGTCGACACCTTTCTTTTCTAGCGCATCTAATTGTTTCTCCAGTTCGTGTTTCATCATGTCGAAAGAATTTAAGATTTTATTCGCCGGCAAAGGAAACATAATAAATTACGGTAGCCATGAAAATGACTACTACACGACTTGCGCAAATGATTTTTTTATTGAATAAGACTACTACAAGACTTTCTCAATCTCTTTCTATGTGCGTTTAATATGCTGTTATGTAGAATATTATATATTAAGCATATTCTAGAAAATATTTTTAGTAGTTCATTAAGAAATCGACAAGATTCGTATCCCCATCAAGGGCTAATCGCTTTCTTAAGCGGTATCTTCTTAGCTCGATAGCTCGTACGGATACATTCATTAACGACGCGATTTCCTTCGTGGAAAGGTTCATGCGGAGTAAACAACAAATGCGCAAATCGCCTGCCGTTATATCTGCGTATTGCTGGCGTAAACGATCCATGAAATTCTGGTGGGCGCTATTAAAATAGGTCTCGAACTGCACCCAATCCGCTTGATCGTTCAAGGTAGATTCGATCAAGGAACGTAAACGGGTATATAACTTATTGGGATATCGGTCACCCAATGTCTCTTTCTGTTTATCCAGTTCTTCCAACAAAGCTTGGATTGCCTCGTTTCTTTTTACCAAAGCTGTTGTTTGGAGAGTAAGCTCATTGTTTTTGTTTTGCAACTCCGTTTCCAGCATCTCGCTTTTCATTTGTTGAAGCCTTTGCTGTTCGGCTTGTCGTTCAGCCTCCAACATTTCTTGTTCTTTTTTTCGCAAGTTCCTTAAATGATACCGAAGCCCTTCTTGAATGGCGAACCATATCAAAGCGACGTAGATCAAATAGGCCCATACGGTATTATACCAAGGAGGGCGCACCGTGATTTGCATCGTGATCTCGGGAAACGGACCCCGGGTTACATATTTACGTACCCTTAGCTCATAAGTTCCTTCCGGAAGTTGTAAGAAGGTAATTTTGCCGTCTTTCTGCCAAGAAGACCAATCGGCGGATACCCCTTCCAGCTTATAACTGATTTGGTGATTAGGGGTGAATACCGTTGTCCCGATATATAGCGAGAGTTCTTGGAAGTTATGGGGCATGTTGATTCTTTGAGTATCTGGATATAAATAATGTGTACCTTCTTGATCTTGATACTCGATGCGCATAAACCGTGGCATCGTCAATCCTCCTAGGCTTCCCTCTATTAATTGGCGGGTGTTGATTAATAGGGTTCCTTGCATGGCGGATACCAAATCAAGAGAATCATTCAAGGGGATGATCCGTTTGCCGTTGGTCACCAGATTCAGATCGTAATTATCGAATAGGATCCGGCATTTTAAAGTTCCTGTACCGTTTTCCCGATGGAAGAGTCCGGCCTCATTCTGGATCGTGAGCCAATACAAATTGTCTGGAACCGGGTAAATACTTTCTGCGTTGGCGAATACGCCCAATACATCTTTATTCTTAAATAAAGTGCTTACCGATAAATGATTGTCGGCCGTATCCGGATGGATATATGAACGTCCGATCTCACCGGATATCGGGGTAAACTTATCACCAAACATCAAGCTCCGGCTGAAGTAGCCGAGATTTGTCCGGATATAGAGGCGGTTATCCTCTTTTACAGCGTCTTCCAACTTTCCGATCTGGCTTCTTTTACCTAACATGGCGATGGGAGGATTGATATCTATTTGGGAGATACCATTATCCAAGGCGACCCAGATTAAGTTATTATCCTGTACGCAGATGGAACGTACGATATTATCTTGTAACTGATTATTGATGTTGAGATGTTGAAAGATCTCCCCTTCGTCGTTGGTGATATAAATGCCGGACGTAGATGTTCCCGTGAAATTGAGACCTCCGGCGCTAGCGAAAGAAGTAGGGTGCTTTTCCTCGATTTCTTTCGGGATCGTGTAGTTCGTCTCGGGGTTATCGAAACCGACGTGCGATGGGAGCGTATCGATCGGATGGTATTCCAGATTCCCGAGTTCGTCGTATAGCCAATAGCCTAACGATGATTTGCCTTGGGTATAGATAGAATCGTTCTGGAAAGATACTTTATAAATAGGGGTTTTATCCGGTAATGGATATGTGTTCCATGTATTCCCGTCAAAAGTAACCAGACCGGAATTATTAGCTACATATAAGATGCCATGATAGGAAACCGCTAAATCCCAATTCTGGCAACTAGCCTTATAATCGTCTACGGAATAATTTTGTACGAGGATAGAGGGAGCGACCACAGACGCACGCAAGGCGAAAACCGCCAGTATAGATAATAATATGATAAAAGGTAGCCGTCTGTACATGGTCTTTAAACTATAGAGACAAGGCATAAAGCCTTGTCTCTTTATATTACACACATGCAAATATAATCAAATTTTGATTACTTGTACTCCTGCCAGCTCTTAATCTGTATATCTTCTACGTTCATATTGCAGAAAGCGTCGATAAAGGCGCTAGCCAGACGGGCGTTCGTGATCAATGGAATGTTATGATCGATCGCCGCACGGCGGATCTTATAGCCATTGGTCAACTCACGTTTGCTATGATCTTTCGGGATATTTACTACCAATTCGAAAGCGTGATTGCTGAACATATCCATGATATTCAAATCACCTTCCTCATCCGGCCAGCAAACGGCGGTTGCCTTGATTCCGTTATCGTTCAGGAACTTGGCGGTTCCGTGCGTACCATAGATCGTGTAACCCTTGGCATCCAGCATGCGGCAAGGCTCCAATAAATCGACCTTGCTCTTAGCTGCGCCGGAAGATACTAAAATGTTCTTCTTAGGAATACTGTTGCCTACGGCGATCATAGCGGAAAGCAAAGCCTCGTTGAAATCGTCGCCGATACAACCTACCTCGCCGGTGGAGCTCATGTCCACACCTAATACAGGGTCTGCCTTGTGCAAACGGGCGAATGAGAACTGGGAAGCCTTGATTCCGATCCAGTCGATATCGAATGCGCTCTTATCCGGTTTCGTATACGGAGCGTCCAGCATGATGCGGGTAGCCGTCTCGATAAAGTTGCGTTTCAATACTTTAGATACAAACGGGAAACTACGTGAGGCACGTAAGTTACATTCGATTACTTTCACGAAGTTATTCTTCGCCAAGAACTGGATATTGAACGGACCGCTGATATTTAACTCCTTTGCGATCATCTTGCTTACTTTCTTGATGCGGCGGGCTGTCTCGAAGTAAATCTTCTGAGCCGGGAACACCAAGGTAGCGTCACCGGAGTGAACACCGGCGAACTCGATATGCTCGGAGATCGCGTACTCAACCACCTCGCCATTCATAGCGACAGCGTCGAACTCGATCTCTTTCGTTCCTTGCATAAACTCGGATACGACCACCGGATATTCCTTGGAAACCTTAGCGGCCAAATCCAAGAACTCGATCATCTGCTCTTTCGTATGGCAAACGTTCATCGCCGCTCCGGACAATACGTAAGACGGACGGATCAAGATCGGGAAACCTACTTTATCGATAAACGCGTCGATCTCTTCCATGCTGGTAAGCTCTGCCCAACGAGGTTGGTCGATACCTAGCGAATCCAACATCGCGGAGAATTTATGACGGTTCTCGGCACGGTCGATCGATAGCGGGGAAGTACCTAATACCGGAACATTCTGGCGGTACAGTTTCATCGCCAAGTTGTTCGGGATCTGTCCACCTACGGAGACGATCACGCCCTTCGGCAATTCCAGATCGATCACGTCTAGCACGCGCTCGAATGAAAGCTCGTCGAAGTACAGACGGTCGCACATATCGTAGTCGGTAGATACGGTCTCCGGGTTATAGTTGATCATGATCGATTTATAACCTAGCTTACGAGCGGTCTGGGCGGCATTCACCGAACACCAGTCGAACTCAACGGACGAGCCGATACGGTAAGCTCCGGACCCCAAGATAATCACGCTCTTCTCATTCGGGTAGTAGGTGATATCGTGCGGCGTGCCGTCGTAAGTCATATATAGATAGTTGGTCAATTCCGGGTGTTCGGAAGCGATCGTGTTGATACGTTTCACGGTAGGGAGAATGCCCATTTTCTTACGCAAGTTGCGTACGCGGATATTCTCTTTCTCCATATTTCCTTCCGGGTTCTCTACGTAACGAGCGATCTGGAAGTCTGAGAAACCAAGGCGTTTCGCCTCTTTCAATACATCTTCCGGAAGATCCTCGATCTTGTTGTAACCTTTCAATACGTTGGCGTAATCCACGATATTCTTCAAGCCCTCCAAGAACCAGCGTGTGATCTTTGACAACTCATGGATCTTGTCTACGCTATATCCCTGTTCCAAGGCTTGCGCCACGGCGAAGATACGCAAGTCGGTAGGGTTCGCCAACTCCTCGTCCAAGTTATCGAAATGGATATCGTTGTTACCTACGAAACCATGCATTCCTTGTCCGATCATACGAAGACCTTTCTGCATGATTTCCTCGAAGCTCTTACCGATCGACATGATCTCGCCGACGGATTTCATGCTGGAACCGATCTGGCGGCTGACACCCACGAACTTCGTCAAGTCCCAACGCGGGATCTTCACGATCATATAATCTACCTCCGGCGCTTTGTACGCGGAGTTCGGAGTACCCATCTCGCCGATCTCGTCCAATCCGTAGCCCAACGCCAACTTAGCGGCGACGAAAGCCAATGGATAACCGCTGGCCTTGGATGCCAAGGCGGAAGAACGGCTCAAGCGAGCGTTCACCTCGATCACACGGTAATCGCAAGTCTCGGAGTTGAAAGCGTATTGGATATTACATTCACCCACGATACCTAAGTGGCGGATCGTCTTGGTAGAAAGTTCTTTCAATAAATCTAATTCTTTCTCGGTCAAGGAGCAAGTCGGAGCTACTACGATACTCTCGCCGGTGTGTACGCCTAGCGGGTCTACGTTCTCCATGCTCACTACCGTGAAGCAATGGTCGTTCTTGTCGCGGATCACCTCGAACTCGATCTCTTTCCAACCCTTCAAAGATTCCTCGACCAAGATCTGGGATGAGTAAGCGAAAGCGCTTTCCGCCAAGGTGCGAAGCTCGGCCTCGTCCTTACAGATACCACTGCCCATACCACCTAATGCGTAAGCGGAACGGATCATTACGGGGAAACCGATCTTGTAAGCGGCAGCCACGGCGTCGTCCATGCTTTCTACGGCTTGGCTGATCGGGGTCTTCACTTCTATCTCGTTCAGTTTCTTAACAAATAGGTCACGGTCCTCGGTGTACATGATAGCCTCAACGGATGTACCCAATACTTTCACTCCATATTTAGCCAACGTGCCGCTGGTGTAAAGTTGAGTACCGCAGTTCAAAGCGGTCTGCCCGCCAAACGCCAATAGGATTCCGTCCGGTTGTTCTTTTTTGATAACTTCCTCAACGAAGTAAGGAGTGATAGGCAAGAAATATACCTTATCGGCTACTCCCTCGGATGTTTGGATAGTCGCGATATTCGGATTTAGCAATACGGTACTGATCCCTTCTTCTTTCAGAGCCTTTAACGCTTGCGAACCAGAGTAGTCAAACTCCCCGGCCTGTCCGATCTTCAGGGCACCCGAGCCCAGAACAATCACCTTTTTGATATCACTTTTCGACATAGTAATTTGGGTTGTTTTGTTTATTATAATGATTTTAGAATATTATATTTATATTATATCACCGGACCGATGGACACAAAAAAAATGCGTTAGTAAAAGTAACCAACGCATCTTATATAACCAAATTATAATCCCGTAAAATAGAGAAAAGAGCCTCAACCTCCGACATATAACCGGAATAGAACTTCGGATTATCCTTATGTGTCTTGTTTGTCATCTGCTCTCTCTTCAAAATTTCGGCAAAGATAGGGCTTTTGTTTGAAAGAACAAGTTATTTTCTTAAATTTGTAGTATTGTATCAGAAAAAAGAAAGCTTATGGCACGAATAACGATTCCTTATGCGGTAGCGGATTTTGTAGAGATGCGGGAACGCGATTTCTACTATGTGGACAAGACCGATTTCATTCCGGGCTTGGAAGACTATAAGGCTCCAGTCTTCTTGCGTCCCCGTCGTTTCGGGAAAAGCCTGTTTATCTCTACCTTGGCCTGTTACTACGACCGTACCAAGGCCGACCGGTTCGAGGAACTGTTCGGCGGGACTTGGATCGGGGAGCACCCGACGGAGGAGCATAATCGTTATATGATCGTGCGCTATGATTTCTCAGCCATGGTTATGGCTGATGATATGGAGGGGCTGGAGCGTAACTTCAATCGCTTGAACTGTTCTCCGGTGGAAATTATGGTGACGCATAACCGTGACGTGTTCAAGGATTTTCAATTCTCTAGCCGTGATGATGCTTCCCAGATGCTTGAGGAGGTCTTGGGATACGTTCGCGAGCACGGCCTCCCTAAGGTTTATATATTGGTCGATGTCCTTTGCGATCACATAAGCAGGAGCTGCTTTTGCACCAAAGATAAAGGTTACAGGCTGAGATGGTTTTTTGCCACCCTTAATCTCCAGATATTTGCTGATGATGTACAGAGCATTTAACTGCTGGCGTTTGTACTCATGGAGACGTTTGATCTGGATATCATAGATGCTGTTCTCATCAATTTCAACACCTGTGTTAGAGAGGATAAATTCTTTACAGGTTTTCTTAGCTTCTGTTTTGATCTCAAGAAGCTTGTTCAGAACTGCCTCATCATCCTTATATTTCAGGAGATTTTCCAGAGCAGTTGCATTTGTTTTAAACTCATCACCGATCAGAGAGGTAATATAGTCTGTCAGCGGATGATTGCAGTGCATTAACCAGCGGCGGAATGTGATACCGTTAGTCTTGTTATTGAATTTCTCCGGATAAATATCATAGAAAGCTTTCAGCTCGCTTGTTTTCAGGATTTCTGTATGCAGGGCAGCAACACCGTTGATGGAGAATCCATAGTGGATATCCATATGTGCCATGTGAACCAGGTTGTTCTTGTCGATGATGGCTACATTTTCCTGAGGATATTTTGCTTTGATCTTTTCATCCAGCTTTTCGATGATTGGTACAAGGTGAGGAACTACATCAAGAAGGTAGTCCATTGGCCATTTTTCCAGAGCTTCTGCAAGGATGGTATGGTTTGTGTAAGCACATACTTTGGATACGATTTCAGCAGCTTCATCAAAGTCGATTCCGCGCTCTGTCAGGAGACGGATCAGTTCCGGAATGACCATACTTGGGTGAGTATCGTTGATCTGGATCACTGCGTAGTCTGCAAGGTCATGCAGATTGCAGCCTTTCTTTGTTGCCTCGTCAAGAATGAACTGTGCAGCATTGGATACCATGAAGTACTGCTGGAAGATACGGAGCTTACGTCCGTCATCATCGCTGTCATCCGGATACAGGAACAGTGTCAGGTTGTGAAGGATGTCCTTTTTGTTAAAGGAAATTCCATCGTGAACCATAGATTCATCTGCCAGATCAATGTCAAATAAGTGCAGATGAATGGATTTGTTATTGTAGCCTGCAACGTCGATATCGTACAGGGAAGATTTCAGTGAGAATCCGCGGAACGGTACAGTATAGGAAACACCTGCAGGTGTGAGCCAGCTGTGTTCTTCAATCCATGGGTTCGGAGTTTCTTTCTGAAGTCTGTTCTCAAAGAGCTGTTTGAAAAGACCCAGATGATAATTCAGACCAATACCTTCGCCCGGAAGACCGAGAGTTGCGATGGAATCCAGGAAGCATGCTGCCAGACGTCCAAGACCACCGTTTCCAAGAGATGGTTCCGGTTCAACTTCTTCGATGTCAGCGATGGCTTTTCCATTCTCTTTTAAGAATGCAGCAACATCATCATAGATTCCCAGGTTGATCAGGTTGTTGGATAATAATTTACCGATCAGGAATTCTGCGGAAATGTAATAGATTTTCTTCTTTCCATTCTGATAGCCTTTTTCAAAGAGCTGATTTTTTGTATAGATTAATAATGCGTTGTAAATTTCTTCATTTGTGCACTGGCGTGCATTTTTCTTATACAGGTCATAGATGAGCTTTTCTAAATTTTCCATCGTAATCTCCCTTTCTGAAATAAATATGTGTTTTTTATGAGTTAGATTGCTTATTTTTTAGTTTTAAATAGTGTATTGTTTTCTAGTACAGCGAATATTAAGTAACTGCTATATTGACTTGTCTGATTTTTCATCTGCGGCGTTGTCGTCAATCGCCGTAGCCACCGCTACGCCTCATTCCTCCGCCTTGCAGATGAAGAAATCATCCTGCGTCAATATAGCAGAAACTTAATTTTCGCTGTAATAGATGTCAGATATATCCATTAGGTAATTATGTGAGAATTCATTCTGAGGGGAGTGAGTACGACGAAAAAACATAAAATCAAATCAATA
>OGXB01000613.1_pt1 | contig 25316 bp, 19 predicted proteins | sample 1576161 | NCBI WGS metagenome assembly OGXB01 (sample SAMEA3541474, study PRJEB24748) | human gut metagenome | biome: human gut; feature: human-associated habitat; material: faeces | place: China | collected 2012
CACGCGCACCATGTTGAGCTGGCCGGAGAACGGGTCCGCAATGGTCTTGAAGACGAAGCCGCAAGCCGGGCCTTCGTCGCTGGAGGCGCGTTCGTTGCCGTCGGCGTCGAGGAAGGCCGGACGTTCGAGCGGCGAGGGGAAGAGGCGGGCGATGGCGTCGAGCAGTTCGCGCCCGCCCTTGTTTTCGAGCGAGGAGCCCACCACGACCGGGACAAGGCTGGCGTTGAGCACGCCCTTGCGCAGGCCGGAGGCGAGGTCTTCTTCGGAAAGGGAACCTTCCTCAAGGTATTTCTCCATCAGCTCTTCGTCGGACTCGGCGATGTTTTCGACGGTGGTGTCGTGCAGGAGCGCCGCTTCGTCCGCGATGGCGTCGGGGATGAGGGCTTCGGTCACGGCACCGTTTTCGCCGAACATAAGGGCCTTGCCGCCGAGGATGTCCACGACGCCGGTAAACACGCCGTCAGTCATGACCGGCATGTACAGGGTAACGGGCTTCATGCCGAGCACCGAGGAAAGGCCGTTGAAGGCCATATCGAAGTCGGCGCGGTCGCGATCCATTTTATTGATGAACACGAAGGACGGCAGTCCGGCTTCGCGCACGGCGTTCCAGATGCGGCGGGTGAGGGGGCGCACTCCGTCGACGGCATCGATGACGAGGACGGCCGCGTCGACGCCCATCAGCAGGTAGGGAAGGTCACCGGTAAAGTTGGTGTCGCCGGGGACGTCCATGAGGAAGTGGCGGTCCTTGTTCCAGAGGAAAGTGGCGAATCCGGGCTGGATGGAGCCGCGGCGCTTGATTTCTTCCGGTTCGTAATCAAGAGTGGTCGTGCCTTCTTCAATGGCTCCCAGACGGTTGATGACGCCACTCTGGAAGAGCAGCATTTCCGCCAGTGAGGTTTTTCCGCAGCCGCCTGTACCGATCAGGGCGTAGGTTCGCTGGCTATCCAAGGCTTTGGACATAGTCCTCTCCTGCTTCTGTGGGTGTTACCAGTTCCTTCCGGGTCACCCCGGAGGGAGTGCCGTTATGTTCCCCGCGCAACGGGGCACGGGAAATAAGGATCTCCGTGAGGCCCCGCGCACGGCGGGCCCGCTTTCGATCTGTTCTTACCGTTTGTCATAGGGAGTAGTCTCTATAGATGTCAAGGGGGTCTTTTCCCCCGCGTGGTTGCTGTGTTTTTTTCCGGGCTGCGGGACCGTAGCCCGGTGCTTGTGTCTTTTTGTGCAAATAAGGGTACGGACGCGCGGGGCGGACCCCGGGCATCATTGACAGCCGGGGCGAAACGGGTAGTATTTCGGCTTCAATGGGAAAACGTCTTTTTCCCTGAACCGTGTGAGGGATGTTTTGACTGCTGCACCTCGGGCCAAGAAAAGCCTTGGCCAACATTTTTTGAAAGACGCCAAAACCTCGGCCCGCATCGTGGATCTTCTGCGGATCGGACCGGAGGACCGGGTGTTGGAAATCGGCCCCGGTCCGGGCGCCATCACCGGCATCATCCACGAGCGGGGCCCCGCCGAGTTCCGCCTCATCGAAAAGGACAGCTATTGGGCTGCCCATCATGCCGAGCTGGAACGCCCTGCCCCCGCCGTGCAGGTGCTCAATGCCGACGCTCTGGCCTTCCCTTGGGAGTCGCTGGAAGGCCCGTGGAAAATCATCAGCAACCTGCCTTATAATGTCGGTTCGCCGCTCATGTGGGATATCGTGTCCCGGACGCCGGACCTGACGCGGGCGGTGTTCATGGTGCAGAAGGAAGTGGCCGAGCGGCTGTACGCCAAGCCGGGGACCAAGGACTACGGCGCGCTGTCGGTCTGGATCCAGAGCTATGTCCGGGTCGAGTGGGGCTTTGTGGTCGGGCCCGGTGCGTTCAATCCGCCTCCGAAGGTGGATTCCGCCGTGGTCACGTTCATCCCCCTGCCTCGGGAACGGCATCCCGCGGACCCGAAGGCCCTTTCCTCCATACTGAAGCTTTGTTTCCAGTTGCGGCGCAAGCAGCTGCAATCGATCCTCCGGCGTGCGGGCAGGGACGACACCGCCGCCGCGCTCGAGCGGCTGGGTATCGCCCCGGAAGCGCGTCCCGAGACGCTCACGCCGGAACAGTTTCAACAGCTTGCCGGAATTTTTGGACGTTCGGGGTGTTGACTTCCCCGAAAAAACATGATTGACCAAAAGAACGGCTGAGCCAAGTTTTGCCCCAATAAATGCCCCATGATCAGAGGGCGTTGTGCCGGATAAAAGGTGCTGCCCTGTGACGTCGGGCGCGATTGCGGAGCGGGTCGTGGTGGTGTACCATGTCCTGCCGTCCGTGGTCCGAAACGAGCAGAAGGAGTCGATGATGACCAAGGCAGATCTCGTCGCGCAGATTGCGGCCCGGGCCAACATGACCAAAGCGGCTGCGGAACGTTCCCTCAATGCTATGCTGGAATCCGTCCAGGAAATGCTGGCGGAAGACGGCAAGCTCACCTTGACCGGTTTCGGCACATTCGTTGCGGAAACGCGTCAGGAACGTCAGGGACGCAACCCCCGTACCGGAGATGTCATCACCATCGCGGCCTCCAAGGTGGTGCGGTTCCGTCCCGGAAAGATGCTCAAGGATGCGCTAAACAAGTAAGGAGAAAGCAGATGTTGCACGGCGAAACGATCCACAGCCCCCTTCCTCAGGACATTCCGTGGTGGTCCCCCGATTTCGCGGTCTTCTTTGGGGTGCTCTACCTCGTGCTGTTCGTGATCGGCACCGGCGTGGGCTATGTGATCCTGCGCTCGATCTGGGACACCTGCCGGGGCGGCTGCGGTTGCCACGGTGAGGAGCACCCGGCGGAAAGTCATTAGGGCTTGCCTTTTTTCGGAAAGTCGTCTATCTTCCCCTTTCTGTCTTCAGGCCGGGTGTTTTTTGTCGCCCTCCTTGGAGAGTATTTCGCAAAGAGGGGGTGATGACCAATGCCCGGAGTCTTTCTGAACGAAGACGACTACAACTTCGATATCGCTCTGCGCCGCTTCAAGAAGCAGGTGGAAAAGGCTGGCATTTTGTCTGAAATGAAGAAGCGCCAGCACTTCGAAAAGCCGAGCGTCATGCGCAAGAAGAAAAAGGCCGCCGCCCGCAAGCGTCTGCTGAAGAAAATGCGTAAGATGAACGCCGCTTAGTCCTTTCCGTTTCTTCGTCCTCCCGGATGCGGAAACGGAAAGACAAGGGGTTTGGAACGCTCCATCGTTTTGACGGGAGTGCATCCCGTCCTTTTTGGCGGGGCTCCTCCCGCAGACGAGCGGAGCGTTTCCGTGTTTGTCCCGCTTGTCTTTCCGGCAACCGGGACGGACGATCTCGTAGGCGATAGAGGTGGATACACGGGAAGTCCTTTCGGCTTTCCGTGTTTTTTCAATCATCATCTCCCGGGAATTATCATGTCTCTGACAACGCGTATCGAGCAGGACTACATTGCCGCCTACAAGGCCAAGGATGCCCTGCGCTTGGGTGTGCTGCGCCTTTTGAAGACGGCGGCGAAGAACCTGCAGGTGGAACTCATGCGGCCCGTCACCGACGAAGAACTTGCCTCCGTCGTCCAGAAGCAGGCCAAACAGCGTCAGGACTCCATCGAGCAGTTCACGGCGGCCAATCGGCCCGATCTCGCCGAGAAGGAAGCCGCGGAACTTTCCATTTTGAAGGATTACCTTCCCGAGCCGCTTTCCGAGGAAGAACTGGCTGCGGCCATCGACGCCGCCATCGCCGCGCTTGGCGTGACCAACATGTCCGGCATGGGCAAGGTCATCCAGTCCGTGATGGGCGACTATAAAGGCCGTGTGGACGGCAAGGCCGTCAGCGCCGCAGTCAAGGCGCGCCTGAGCTAGCCCCCCGCGCGGGACGCCGCGCCGGGAGGAAGTGAGTTTGCATGGATAGCCGTACGATAAAGGCTCTTGAATTCGGCAAGGTGCTGGAGCATCTTGCCGGCTTGTGTGTATCCGAGGCCGGCCGCAGGGTCAGTCTCGGCCTTTTCCCGTTGCGCGATGCGGACGCCGTCAACGCCGCGCATACCCTGTTCGACGAAGTGCGCACGTGGTCCGCGCACAGCGGCTTCTGCCTGTCCGATTTTCCGGATCTCGAGGGGCTTTTCCCCCATCTGGAAAAGGCCGCCGTGTCCCCGTCCTCCGCGCCGCTCGACGCCGACGCGCTGTGGGCGCTCCGCGAAACCCTGCTCCAGGGCCGCAAGGCCGCCCAGTCCATCAATGAAAACGGCGCCATGTGGCCTTCATTGCGGGATCTCGTGGCCTCCATGCCCCTGCCTGAGATGACCCTTTCGGCCCTGTCCCGTTGCCTCGGCGATGACGGGCTCATCAAGGACGAAAGCTCCCCCGAACTGATGCTCGTGCGCGGGGAATTGCGCCGCCTGCACCTCATGTGCCTGCGTAAGGTCAAGGATTTCGCTGTCCAGTACAACATCGCCCAGTACCTTCAGGATGACTACATGACGCTGGCGTCGGACCGTTACGTCCTGCCGCTCAAGTCGAATTTCAAGGGCCGCATTCAGGGCATCATCCACGATTACTCCAATACCGGCGAAACCTGCTATTTCGAGCCTCTGTTCCTCGTGGAGCAGAACAACCGCCTGCAAGAGCTCAAGCGCGAGGAACGCGAGGAAGAGCGCAAAGTGTTGCGCTACCTTACGGGCATCGTGCAGAACGAATTGCCGTTCATCCGCTCGGCCTGGGACCTGCTGGTCCGGCTGGACGTGGAGCTTGCCAAATGCGGGCTGGCGGCCTTGTTCGACGGCGCGTGCGCCACGATCAGCCCCGACGGGGAAGACGCGCCGTTATCCCTGCTCGGCGCGCGTCACCCGCTTCTCGCGCTCGATCCGCAGATCCGCAAGCAGGGCGGCCCGCATCCGGTGGACCTCATTTTCCGGCCCACGGATCGCGCGCTCGTCATCAGCGGCGGCAACGCGGGCGGCAAGACCGTATGCCTCAAGACGCTCGGTTTGCTGGCGATCATGACGCTCGCCGGATTGCCGGTCCCAGCGGCGAAGGGGTCCGTCATCCCGTGGTGGACGTCGATCCACGCGTTCATCGGCGACGAGCAGAGCCTTGATGATCATCTTTCCACGTTTACGGCGCAGATCCGGCATCTCGGCAACGCATGGGAAGCCACGGATCGCCGCACGCTCATCCTGCTCGACGAGTTCGGTGCCGGCACCGACCCCGCGCAAGGGGCCGCGCTGGCTCAGGCCGTGCTCGACGGCCTCCTCGAACGCGGGGCGCATGTGGTGGTCGCGACGCATTTTCCGGCCCTGAAAACCTACGCGCTGACCCGTGAGGGCGTGCGTGCCGCTTCGGTGCTGTTCGATCCGGGCACGAAAAAGCCGCTGTTCCGGCTGGCCTACGATCAGGTCGGCGCGAGTCAGGCGCTGGACGTGGCCCGCGAGCACGGGCTCCCCGAATCGGTATTGCGCCGTGCGGAACAGTATTTGTTGCTGGACGGTCAGGATATGACGGCGGTGATGGATCGCCTGAACGCCTTGGCCGCCAAGCGCGAAGGCGAACTTGATGCGCTCAAGGCCGAGCAGCAGCGTACCCGCGAAAAGCGCAAGGCCGTGCAGGAGCGTTTCGAGCGTGAGCGTGAACGCCTCATTAAAGACGTGCGCGAGCTGTCCGCCAAGGTCATGAAGGACTGGCAGGAAGGCAAGGCCGGGCACAAGCAGGCCCTCAAGGAGCTTGCCAAGGTCCGTGCCGAACTGCACGTTTCTCCGGAACAGGAAGAGGCGGCGGCCCCGGCGTTCGACATTGCGGAACTCAAGCCGGGCCAGCATGTGATGCACCGTCCCTGGAACAAGAAAGCCGTGGTGCGCGAAGTCGACGCCAGGCAGAACCGGGTCAAGCTGGACATGAACGGCGTGACCTTGTGGGCCGATGCCGCGTTGCTCGGCCCCGCTGATGCGCCGCAGCAGCAGGCCAAGCCGAAGTCCGGCGTGCTGGTGCGGACGACCGCCGGAAGCGATCCCGAAATGTCGCTCCTTCGGCTGGATCTGCGCGGCAAGCGGGCGGATCAGGCTCTCAGCGAACTCTCGCAGTACCTCGACCGGGCGCTGCTGTCCGGGCGCGAGGGTGTGGAAATCGTTCACGGTCGCGGTACGGGGGCCCTTCGCAAGGAAGTGCACGCGTTCTTGAAGACCTTCCCCGGTATAGCCTCGTTCGCGCTGGCCCCTGAGGATCAAGGGGGTGACGGCGTGACGATTGTTACTTTTAAGTAAGTTTGAGAAATGGAGGGAGACCCCCTTCCCCTCAAGCGTATTCCCCTCTCTGAAACTTTATAAAAAGAAGAAAGGGTTTGACTGCGGTAGATCCTGCTTTATATGAGAAGGACTGCGGAAACGGCGTGAGATTTTTGAGAGTCCCGATTGAGGCGTGCTCCAAGATGAGGGGCGCGGGGAAGTCTTCCCCGGACAAAGCCGGAGGGACCGGCCTGGCTGATGCGGAGGCCGCGAGCACTGGATAATGAGCTTTACGGGCATCGGCGCCATGCGCCCCTTGCCGCCGGAGGCGTACGGGAGCGTATGGGACGGAACGCAAGAGCCATTCAGGAAATCAAGGCGCGCTTGAATCTGGTGGACATTGCCCGACGGTACGTGGACCTGAAACGCAATGGGCCTCGCTGGGTAGCGCCTTGTCCTTTTCACCAGGAAACCAAGCCCTCGTTTTCCATCAACGAGGAAGAAGGTTTTTTTTATTGTTTCGGTTGTCAGGCTTCCGGAGATTTGTTCGATTTTTACGGGCAGATCAACGGGCTGGATTTCAAGGAAACGCTTGAACAGCTCGCGGAAGAGGCTGGCGTCACGCTGGAACGCGGGCCGCAGAAGCACGACGGCCAGCCTGCCGGGCAAACCATGTCCAAACGGCGGCAGCTGCTGAAAATCCATGAGATCGCGGCGGCGCATTTCACGGAGAACCTCTCAGGCCGGGACGGCGCGGAATGCCGGGACTACATGGCCCGGAGAGGGATTTCGGAAGATGTGGCGAAACTCTTCGGGCTTGGCTGGAGCCGCCGGGACTGGCAGTCGCTCGCGGAAGTGCTGCGGCGGGCCGGATTCAGCGAATCGATGGGCGTGGAGGCCGCGCTGCTCGGCAAGAGCGAGCGGGGCAGGGCGTATGACCGTTTCCGCGGGCGGTTGATGTTTCCCATCCGCAGCCTTTCGGGGAACGTCATCGCGTTTGGCGGGCGCATCATCGCCAACGAGGACGAAGCCAAATACATCAACAGCAGTGATTCGCAGTTATACAAAAAAGGCGAACACTTGTACGGACTGCAACAGGCCCGGCGCGCCATTGCGACGGGAAAGCCCGCCATGTTGACGGAAGGTTACATGGACGTGGTGACGCTGCACCAGTTCGGCTACTCCAGTGCGGTGGGCGTGCTCGGTACGGCGTTCACCCCGGAACAGGTGAAACGGATTTCAGGGTTTACGTCGCACGTGGAGCTGCTTTTCGACGGCGACGGGCCGGGCCGCAAGGCCGCGCTCCGTGCGTGCGAGATGCTGTTGACGCGGGGGCTGTCCTGTAAAGTCGTCCTTTTTCCGGAGGGCGAGGACATCGACAGCCTGTTACGGACGCAGGGAACGGACATTTTTGAGGATTTGCGCAGGAATGCGCCGGAGGGCATGGCCTTCTGCGTGCGTTGCCTGCGCGATATGGCCCCGCGGGAAGCCGTGGACTGGGCGCGCGAGTTTCTCAGGCAGGTTGAACTGCCCGAACTCGTCAGCCGTTTCGCGTCCACATTGAGCACCGGCTTGGGGCTGGCGGAAAGCGAGTTGCGCGAGCGGATCATTGAGAGCCGCGGTGCGCGGGCGCTTCCGCGCAACGCGGGCGGCCAGGAGACCCAGCCGCCCGTGCGGACGAATCCCAGAGACAGGGAAATCATGACCTTTGCGGTCCGGTATCCCTCCTCTCTGCCCCGCCTTCGGGAGCTTGGGGCCCATCTGGTTCTGAGCGCCGCGTGGGCGCGGGATCTTTGGCAAAAACTTGAAGAGTACCCTGTGGATGAAGTGGTGCAGCATCTTGACCCCAGGGAAAAGCGTTTCTGGATCCGGTGTCGCACCGGGGACGTGCCCCCTCTCGACAACGAAGAGGGTGAATTCGGCGCAATCCGCACCATGCTTGATACGTTGCATTTGACCGCGCAATCGGCCTCGGTTTCGGCCGCATTGCGTCAGGGAGCCGGCGCAGGCAATTTTGAGGCCGATTTGGAATATTTGCGCGCCCTTCAGGAAACGTTGGAGAGGACTCATGGGGAACAACATTAAAGATATCCAGCAGATCAAGAGCCTCATCGCCAAAGGCAAGGAGATGGGCTTCCTCACGTTCGAGGAAGTGAACAAGGCTGTCCCGCTGGAAATGAATACACCCGAGCAGTTCGAGGAGATCATCGGGATCTTCGATCAGCTCGAAATCGCCATTGTGGATCTGGAAAAGGACGGCAAGAAAATCCCCGTCACCTCGGCTGAAACGGACGGAGAGCAGTCCGAAGAACGCCTTGAACTGGTGGACAACGAAGACGCCGCCGACTTTTCCTCCCGCAGCACGGACCCGGTCCGTATGTACCTGCGCGAAATGGGCGCGGTGCCGCTGCTCGATCGTGACGGCGAAGTTACCATCGCCAAGAAAATCGAGCAGGGCGAGCAGGATGTCCTGTACGCGCTCGTGGAAGTCCCGGTCGCGGTGGAAGAACTCATCAACGTGGGCGAAGACCTCAAGCTCAACCGCATCAAACTGAAGGATGTGGTCAAGACCATTGAGGAAGACGACCCTACTGAAGACGAGATGAACCAGCGCACCCGCGTTATCCTGCTGCTGGAGGAAATCCGCCAGACATTCAAGAAAAAACGCAAAATCTACGCCAAGCTGGACGAATGCTGTACGCTGGAGCGCCGCGTGACCGCCATTCAGAAGGAAATCATGGCGTTCAAGGAAGAAATCGTCACGCGTCTGCGCGACATCAAGCTGGAAAAGACGCTCATCGACCGGATCATCGAGACGGTGGAAGACTACGTCCGCCAGATGCGCAACTGTCAGCGCGACCTGTCGGCGTACCTCCTGTCCACGGGCAAGAATCAGGAAGAAATCAAGGACCTGTTCCGCAAGCTCGATTCCCGCGACATCAGCCCCGTGCTCGCCGCTAAGGAATTGAACATGAGCGTGGACGAGCTGTTCTCCTACAAGGAAATGATCCTTGGGAAGATCGAAATCCTCCAGCGCCTTCAGGAAAAATGCTGCCACAATGTGAGCGATCTTGAGGAAGTGCTCTGGCGCATCAAGCGCGGCAACAACGCCGCCATGCGCGCCAAACAGGAGCTCATCCGCTCGAACCTGCGCCTTGTGGTCAGCATCGCCAAAAAGTACACGAACCGCGGCTTGCAGTTCCTCGACCTGATTCAGGAAGGCAACATCGGCCTGATGAAGGCCGTGGACAAGTTCGAGTATCAGCGCGGCTACAAGTTCTCGACCTATGCCACATGGTGGATCCGTCAGGCCATTACCCGCGCCATCGCGGATCAGGCCCGCACCATCCGTATCCCGGTGCATATGATCGAAACGATCAACAAGCTCATCCGGACCTCCCGCTATCTTGTCCAGGAACTCGGGCGCGACCCGACTCCGGAGGAAATCGCGGACCGCATGGAATATCCTGTGGACAAGGTCAAGAAAGTGCTCAAGATCGCCAAGGAACCCATTTCCCTCGAAACTCCCATCGGCGACGAGGAAGATTCGAGCCTTGGGGATTTCATCGAGGACAAGAAGGCCGTCGCGCCCGCCGAAGAGGTGGTCAATACCAAGCTCTCCGAACAGATCGCGTCCGTGCTGGCGGATCTGACGCCGCGTGAGGAGCAGGTGCTCCGCAAGCGTTTCGGCATCGGCGAAAAGTCCGACCATACCCTCGAAGAAGTGGGCAAGCTGTTCAACGTAACCCGTGAACGTATCCGCCAGATTGAAGCCAAGGCGCTCCGTAAGCTCCGCCATCCCGTGCGCAGTCAGGTTCTGCGTTCTTTCTACGATAGCTGATAAAAAAATCGGGGATGGGACCCCTTAGAAAAGGTTTCCCATCCCCGGATGCTTCCTTTCACCTCTTTGGCCTTGTCAGGGAAAGAGGAAAAAGCCTCCCGGTTTTATTCGCCGGGAGGCTTTTTGTTTGAGCGAGAAGTCAACGAGGCGGAGCGGTTCCGTCGATTTCTTCGATACGGCGTTTTATTGTGACCATAAGGTCAGATACTAGCTGCAACTCTCGAATGATAGTGGCATGCTTGCAAGTGAGCCTCGGAGATCGTCGGGCGATTTCCACAGCTTTTCGGGCAAATTCGGGTTCAGCTATGAAAAGCGCCAAAAACGCCTTGCCCGTTTCTATCCATTGCTGTTCTGCGTCAATTTTCGGGCGTTCCTTATACATAACCTATTGTAGCGCATTATACTGCGTAACACAAGTACCGATTTCGCGGTTATGTTCCGGTATTATGGATAAAATGACCTTTGCGAAGCCGTTTGGTGATATGCTGAAAGAAAAACGCAAGTTACGTGGCCTCTCCCAGATGGGGCTGGCCATGAAGTCAGGGCGTTCTCTTCGTTGCATCCAATACCTTGAGGCGGGCACACAAGAGCCGACTTTGTCCACGCTGTATGCGATCGCTCATGCGCTGGATCTCCGGGTTATGGATTTGATCGAGGCGTTGCCTGAGGAATTGAACGATATGTACAACTAGTCCGTCTAACGATGATTCCGGAATGTCACAAACTGTTTCCTGTTGTTAACAACGGGGGCATGGGCTTTTGGGCTTCCATGCGGCGGAATATGGCAAGTATTCCGTGAGTGGCGCATCAAGAGGTCTGCCTGCTGTATGGCATTTGCTTATGCATGAAAAAAGGCCCGCTAGGGGCCTCTTGGAAACTGCTTGCCTTAAATGACGTCGAAGCGTTCAAACCTCATCATCAGCCCGGCCCGGCCTTGTGTTGCCGACCGGAGGTCTGTGGAGAAGCCGAAGAGCTTGCTGAGGGGGGCAAGGCCCTGCACAAGCTTGAGCCCCGCGTGGTCGAGGATGTTTTCAACTTTCCCGCCGCGCGTGCCGAACAAGCTGATGGCGGGGCCGAGGTTGGCTTCCGGCGCGGAGATTTCCACAAACATAAGCGGCTCCAGCGTCGTGACCTGTGCGGCTTCAAGGGCGGAGCGCAAGGCGATGCCCGCAGCCATATGGTAGCCCGCGACCGTGGATCCGTCACGCCGGGGCATGGCGGTGATTTCGACGTCCGCATCCTGAAGGGGGTAACCGGTAACGGGATCGGACTGGAGCGCGTTTTCCACGCCCTGCCTGACAGCATCGACGAAGGCGGCGGGCAGGATGGCCGTATCGATGGCGAACCGGATCTGGTTGCCCGAACCGCGTTCACGCGGGGCGATGGACAGGGCGACTTCGCCGATGTGCGTTTCCTTGCCGAGCTCGCGGTCGAATATGCCGGTCGCGGATGCCGTGCGCTTCGGCGTTTCGCGGCGGATGACCTGAGGCTGGCCCACGCGGGGCGCGATGCCGTATTCGCGGCGGATGCGCTCAAGGATTACATCAAGATGGAGCTCGCCCATGCCGGACACGATGCGGTGGCCGGACCCTTCGTCGATGGCGACGGTCAGGGTTGGATCTTCAAGGGAGAAGCGGTCGAGGGCTTCGTCGAGGGCTTTGCCTTCGTCGGCGTTGCGGGGCTCGATGGCGAGGGAGATGACGGGCTGGTAGGCTTCGATGGACTCCAGCAGCAGTTTGGAGCCGGGAGCGCCGACGGTATCGCCGGTGCGCGCCGAGCGCAGGCCGATGACCGCCACGATGTCCCCGGCTTTGGCGGCGTCCACCTGCTCACGGCGATCGGCGTGGAGCCGGTAGAGCCGCGAGATGCGTTCGTCGGCGCGCCGGGTGACGTTGCGGCAGGGATCGCCCTCTTTCAATGTCCCGGCATACAGGCGGACAAGGGCCAGCTTGCGCCCTCCATCCATCATGACCTTGAACACCAGCCCTGTGAAGGGCAGGGCGGGATCGCAGGGAATGGTGCCGTCGGTCCCGTCTTCAGGGTTGTGGGCCGTGACGGGCGGTAGATCGGCGGGGGCGGGCAGGTAGGCGATCACGGCGTCGAGAAGCGGCTGGACGCCGGTGTTTTTGAGCGCCGAACCGCTGAGGACAGGCGTCACGCGGCGGGCCAGCGTAGCCCGGCGGATGGCGCTGCGGATGTCCGTTTCCGTGTATTCGCCGCCGAGATATTGTTCAAGAAACGTATCGTCGTTTTCGGCCAGCCGCTCCAGCATCTGCTCGCGCCACGGAGCGGCCAGTTCCGCATCCGCTTCGGTGAGGGGCGAACGGGTCCATGTCTGCCCTTGATCGGACTCGTCAAAATCAAGCCGCTCCAGGGTCACGAGATCAATGACGCCCTGAAACGTCTCCGCCGCGCCCACGGGAATGACGACGGGCAGCGGGTTCGCGCCGAGCCGGGTCTGCATGGATTTGAGCACGGCGGAGAAGTCCGCGCCGATCCGGTCCATCTTATTGACGAAGGCGAGCTTCGGCACGCCGAAGTGTTCCGACTGCCGCCAGACCGTTTCCGATTGCGGCTCCACGCCGCCCACGGCGCAGAAGACGCCGACCGCGCCGTCGAGTACGCGGAGCGAGCGTTCCACTTCGATGGTAAAGTCAACGTGGCCGGGCGTATCGATGATGTTGACGGTCGTTCCGTTCCATTCGCAGGTCGTGCAGGCCGAGGTGATGGTGATGCCCCGCTCTTGTTCCTCGGGCAGGTAGTCCATGGTGGCCGTGCCGTCGTGGACCTCGCCCATGCGGTGGATTTTACGGGTATAGAACAGCATCCTCTCGGAGAGGGTGGTTTTCCCCGCATCGATATGCGCGATGACGCCGATGTTGCGCACAGCCTGTGTCATGGAAACTCCTTTTAGAGCGGATTCGCTTTGAAAGAGGATAGAGGCTCTGGAGAAGGGGATGCTTTTCTGAGAAACATCCTTTTTTCCAAGCTTCCGGAGCGGAGCCCCTCTTTCCCTTTCCAAAGGCCCTTGTGCTTACTGAAAGCCTGTTTGCCGTTTTTTGATACTGCTCGCCTTTTAAACCAATACGCACTTCAACGCGGGAACTCTCGGCGGACGGGAGGCCCGGAAAAGGGGATAGGGGAAACGCTGTCCTCCGTCCTCATTCCCAACAGCTTTCGACTGAGGGAAACGGCTCCCAAGGAAGCTCGGGAAAGCTGTTTTTGAAGAAAGGGCGCACTGTTGCCGAGGCCCCCGCTGGTGTCCAATACCGTGTTGCCCGCCTTCCGGTCAACTGGCGGGGAAGGCTTGCCCGGAAGTAGGTTCTTCGGCGTTTTCCGGCTGTTGCACGGTACAGGGGCACGGCTGGCGGGAGGTGTTCCGGTTCAGGATTCCAGCTTCAGGGCGGACAATGCCAACCGCTCATTCATGAAAAAGTCCGGCGTCAAACCGGTGTGCAGCCAGCAGCCTTCCAGTCCCGCCCCGAGGACAAGCGGCGTGTCTTCTCCGATGATAATCTGGCCGGCATAAACGACGTCAGCGCCGTCATCGGCGGGCAGGGCGTCCGGGTGGGCCCACAGAACCGCCGTGTCGGGCAGGGCGGTGCGTTCGATGCGCGGGGCTCGGTCACTCCAGACGGGACAGGGACATTCCGGAAGAGGGGCTTTCCCGAAGCGCAGGATACGCCCTCGTCCTGGAAGTTCGCGCAGGAGCGGGGCCGGATCCCGCATGGCAAAGACCTGTTCCACTCCGGTGAGCTCCAGCGCGGCGAACAGGCCGGACGGGGCTGTTTCCGCACCCGTCCAGACGGCGAAAACCGGCTCCACGCCAGCCAGACGCGCGGGCATGATCGCCGCCGCAAGGCGTACCGCCGAAGCGTAGCCTTCGCCTATGAGGAGCACGGCCCACGGCGCCGTTTCCCGCGTGCGGGCGAAACCGAACCCGGCCGCGGCGTTTTCGGAGGTTATGGTCAGGCGGGAGGGCGGGGCCGGATACGTCGCCTCGGCCAACGCGAGTGTTGTCTTGATCCAGCTCCGGTGCGCAGCGGACGTTTCCTCATAGGCTCCGGCAAGCCGCTCGTCGGGTACGCGGCAGGCTTCTATGGCAGGTGAAAAAGGCATGGCTTTCTCCTTAGGGCGGGGTGGCTTTGAAAGGTTTCGGAGGCTTTGGGGGAGGAGACTTTTTCTGGAGGAACAGTTCTTCTCCAAAACTGCCGGCGTGGCCCGCGCCCGTCCTTCTCTTCCTTTCCGAGGGCCTTCGTGCTTACCGAATCCCTGTCTCCTCTGGCGCAGGCTGTCTTTGTGATGACCACACTTCAAAGGTACAATGCTCCAAAAATTTCTCTGGCAGCATCTTTTTCTTTTCTCAAAACGGACCGGCTTGTTCAAGCCTTATTCACTCCCCCAGTTGTCTTGAAGCCATGCTTTCTTTTCCCTGCACTCTCCCCATGCAGGCAGACAAAAAAAGAGGGACTCGCACGTCCCTTCGTTCATACAACGGTACCCCCTTCGCGCAGCCTACCCACCAGCCGTTTTGGGAAGGAAAGAGAGGGGATTTGGGATGGGAAAGGGAACCCTATCTCCGGGTTCCCTTTCCCATCCCAAAACATGATTTTCAGTCAATTCCGCGCTACGGCGGCGGGAAGCGTTCCCAGCTGCTGGCGCATATACAGCTTCATGAGCTCGGCGATGGCGTCATCGCGCTTGAGCGTGCCGGGGTACGCGCCGTTGTCGAGCACGGTACGGAAAGCCTTTTCGTCCAGCGGGTCGGCGTTCTGCTTGGCGAGATGGGTGCCAAAGCTGGAAAGCTGCGCGCGCAGCTCCGTGTCGTTCATCGCTTTGAGCTCGGAATACTTGGCGGCGATGGCATCGGAAGAGGGCAGGCGGGGCGATTCCATCACCTGACGCAGGCCGGAGGTGAACCGTTTCAGGCCCGCCGTAATGTGGGAAACCTTCACCACGTTGGAGCCCTTCCAGCCCGCCTTCGCCCACTTGAAGATGGAGACGTCCACCTTGTCGCTGCCGGGCGCGCTTTCCATGAACACGGATATGCTGGCGGAGCCGTAAAGATAAGTCTCCGCCCAACCGAGCATGGCCAGATTGGTCCCTTTTTCCGGGGTGTACACATAGGTCCAGTCCTTGTCGTTGCCGACAATGGCCCCGCGCAGGCCCACGGAAGATTGGCCGGGCATCACGGATACGGATATGAGCGCCGTGCGGCCCTTGTAGTCGGCGAGTACGAACAGCCGGTTCAGCTTGTAGGAATAGTAGCATCCGCTGGACGTGTCGGGCGTCGTTTCCTCATATTCCACGCCTCGGGTCACGATGGGGGCGGCGGGAGGATAGGCCGCGTCGGTGAGGGCGGCGTTGTCCTTCAGGATGGGGCTGCCGGGCATCCATGCGTTACGGCGCACGGCGGAGGGGTAAATGGCCTCGCCGGGGATGGAGGGATCGAGCATATACTCGACAAGCTTGCGGAGCGGGACGTTGAGCGTTTCCTTGAGATACGCGCCGGAACCCTGCGGGCGGGCCTCAGGGCGAACCTTGTTGGCTGCTTGCTTGTTGGTGGCGACGAAATCAAGGACGGCGTTTACGGTCGCGGCGTCGGGGTCGGCTTTGCCCTGCGGGGCATCGGCAAGCAGGGTGGAGAGCGCGGTTTCGAGCGCGGGAGGAAGCGTCCCGTTTTTCTGCTCCTCGGCTTGCGCGGGCAACGCCGTGAGGAGCGCGAAGCAGAAACAGATGAAAAGGCGTTTGAAGATGGATAGGGGCATGATGCTCTCTGGCTGTATAGGGTTGTAAAACGATATGGTTGGATTTGCGTAAAGGTAAGCAAGTCTCTCTGAGGCGTCAACGGGTTGATTTCTTTTTTTGTTTGACTGCGTTACAGCCATGCGAAAATGGATGTCACGAAGATGGGGACGGCGATGGTGAGCACCATGCCCGAGAAGATCCCAAGGATGGTGTTCCGCTCGCCCGATGTACGGATAATGGCGGGCAAACAGGTATCGCTGGCGGCCCCGGCGGCGGAAAGCGGCCCGAGGCCGCCGAAGACCCGGGCGAACAGGGGGGCGAACAGCAAGGTGACGAGTTCCCTGACCATATTGGAAATAAGCGCCATCGAACCGAGGCTGACGTCGGCGAGCTGGTTGATGAGCATACTCGACAGGCTGTAGTAACCGAATCCGGCTGCCACGGCCATCACGTCCCGGAAGCTCATGTCCAGCATGGTCCATGCCGCCACGCCGCCGAGGAACGTCCCGACGATGATCATCAGGGGGACGAGCACGACCCAGCCTTTGAGATCCCGCAGGATGCGCCAAGCCCGGGAATCGAAGCCGAGGCTCATGCCCACGGCGGCGAGCATGGCGTATACGGCGAGATTGCTGGCCTCGTGGACAAGGCCGAGCCAGTCGGCGGGCAGGAGGTCGAGCCTGCCCCCGAGCACGCCGAAGCTGAAAAAGAACAGGACGATGATGGATTCCTTCACTGTGCCGCCCCTTCGTCCTTCGCGGTACGGGAAACGGCGTAGCGCCCTACATGGCGGTTCATGATCGGCTCGAGGATGCGCGCGCCGATGAGGCTCCCCGCCACGCAGCACAGGCTGATGAAGATGCCGCGCGCGCCGATGGTGTCCATCTGCGACATGAGGCGGTCGTCGGCGCCGAGCGCGAGGCCGAGCAGGAGCAGAAGGATGCGGACGGACCACGTGAGCACCTGATCGGTGATCTTGATGACGAGGGGCTTCCTGCGGAGGAGGAAACCCACGGGAACCCCGAGGATAAGACAACCCATTTCCACGATCATGAGGCGATTTCTCCTTTATCAGTACGAAAAAGCTGATTATTATACCTGACGCGCTGTTAAGGGTCAATAATGCCGGCGGGGGCTCCGCACCCTTTCGTTGACCCTTTCCGCCGCCGCCTGTATAGGTCATACACATGACTTATGATGCCGCGCCGGACCCTTCGGCCCGGCAGGGACGGAAAACGGTGAACGAATCTCAGGATACGCCCCTTTCGGAGGGGAGCTGGCAGCCTTTTTTGACGGTAAACGCCTGCGGGCGGGACTGGACGCTGGAACGCGCCGCCGACATGGAAGCCCTGTGGGAGTCCATGACCGAGTTTACGGAAGACGAGCGCCTGCCTTACTGGACGGAGCTTTGGCCTTCCAGCCTTGTGCTTGCCGACTGGCTGTACCAGCGGCGCGAGAGCCTGCGCGGTCAGCCCTGCCTTGATCTCGGATGCGGGATCGGCCTGACGGCGCTGGTGGCCCAATGGCTCGGCGCGAACGTCATCGGTATGGACTATGAGCCGGAAGCCCTGCGTTTCGCGCGGCGCAACGCGGAGCACAACGCCGTGCCCCAGCCGCTCTGGACGGTCATGGACTGGCGCAAGCCCGCGGTGAAACGCCGGAGCCTGCGGTTCATCTGGGGCGGGGACATCATGTATGAGCAGCGTTTCGCCGCGCCCGTGCTGGATTTTCTGGAGTATGCGCTTGCGGAGGGCGGCGCGGCGTGGGTCGCCGAACCCAGCCGGGCCGTTTACGATACCTTCCGTTCCATGCTCGTCAACCGCCGCTGGGCGGGGCGCTGCGTCTGGGAAAAGAACATAGAGGCCCTGTATCCGCAGGAGCGGCCCGTTCCTGTGCGGATCTGGGAAATTCACCGATAGAGGGTGCGACAATGGGAGAAACGGTTCGTTTCGGCGTTTCGTTGGATAGCGATCTGCTTGAGAAGTTTGATGCCCTGTGCGAACGGCAGGGATGCCCAAGCCGTTCCGAGGCGTTGCGCGACATCATCCGTGACGCGCTGGTGCAGGATTCGCTGCATTCCGAGACCGCGGACGCGGCGGGCGTGCTGAGCCTGATTTACGATCATCATGTCCGCGATCTGTCCCGCAAGCTGACGGAACGGCAGCACGACGCGCACGGGCTTATCGTGACGACGCTTCATGTGCATCTGGATCATCATAATTGCTTGGAGATTTTGGTGCTCAAAGGCAAGGCCGGGGAACTCCGCGAGCTTGCGGATCAGCTTCGCTCTATCCGCGGCGTCACGCACGGGACTTTTTCGATCACCACCATCGGTGCGGATTTGCCGTAGTTAGGATATATCGGGGGAAGGGGAGGGCACCTTTCTGAAGAAGGGCTTCCCTCCCCTTCCCCCGCACCTCCATCCCCTCTCCCCGAAGACTTCCGGCTGGTGGGGAGGCTGTGCGTCGGGAGTCCCGTTGGATGTGGGGCTGTCGGCGTGTGGATCCGCTACAGGTGGGGATGCCCAGATAAAAAAGAGCCTCTGCACGATGCCGGGATGACGTTTTTTTGTTATCAGGCTGTAGGATAAAGGAAAAGAATGGAAGACGTACAGAACAGTCCGGCTCCGGTGGCGCTGCCCATCGACCGGGTAGGGGTCAAAGGGTTGAAGCTGCCTTTGCTGGTGCGGGATCGCGCGCAGGGGACGCAGCATACGGTCGCCAATGTGGACGTCAGCGTGGATCTGCCCGCTGCGTTCAAGGGCACGCACATGAGCCGTTTTGTGCAGGCTCTGGCGAACTGGACTGAGGACTTGGACTACGCGGGGATGAAGCGCCTGCTTGAGGACGTGCGGGAGCGCCTGAACGCCCGCAGGGCGCATATTGTCTTTCATTTTCCGTATTTTGTGCAGAAGAACGCCCCCGCGACGGCCTGCCCCGGCATTCTGCCCTATGAGTGCAGGCTGACCGGCGAGTTGCCCGAGGACGGCAAGCCGTCGTTCCTGCTTGAAGTGACGGTTCCCGTGATGACCGTATGCCCGTGCTCGAAGGCCATCAGCCGCGAAGGCGCGCACAGCCAGCGGGCCGACGTGCGCATGGCGGTCCGGATGCGCGGGTTCTGCTGGATCGAGGATTTCATCGAGATCGCCGAGGCGTCCGGCTCGTCGCCCGTCTATTCGTTGCTCAAGCGCGAGGATGAGAAGTTCGTGACTGAAGACGCCTTTTCGCGGCCGACCTTTGTTGAGGACGTGGTGCGCAATGTCGCCAGCCGCCTTGCCGATCATCCGCATGTGAGCGGGTTCCGCGTCGAAGTCGAGAGCTACGAGTCCATCCATGCCCACAACGCCTTTGCCTGCATAGAGCACGGCGTGACGCTGTAAGGTTTTAGAATTGATGATTTTAAAATCATATTAAGGTATTGGAGAGGGAACTTTCCTGAAGAAAAACATTCCTCTCCTTTCCCTCAATTCCGCCCAACCTTAGTGGACCGCTATCAAGAAAAGGACACCTGAGGGCGGGAAGCTTTTTTTGAACAACAAAAACGCCAGAACGGATTACGTTCTGGCGATTTTGTTGTTGCTATATGGCAGTGTTAGGCTACTTCCTGTAGATTTTCACCAGATTGGTGCCGCGAGGCTGCGGGGAAGAGGACGTGGGCTGACCGGCGGTGATGACCACATCTTCACCGAGCCCGAACAGCGAGGACGAAGCGATGAAACGTTCGGCGCGGGCGAGATGGCCCACGTTGTCGTTGCCGACCTGATGCGGGAGCACGCCCCATGAGAAGTTCAGGGCCTTGAGGCTGGTCACGTCTGGGGTCAGCGCATGGATGGTCTGCACGGGACGGCGCGCGGACAGCAGGCGGGCCGAGGTGCCGGAAAGGCTGTGCGCCACGATGGACTTGGCGTTGGCTTTCTGGGCCAGCAGACAGGCGGCGTAGGCGAGGAATTCGGCGGTGCCGTCGTTTTCGGGCTCCGCGATGCGGCGGGTTTCGGCCATGAGCTCCTCGGCCTTGGAAGCGATTTCGCTCATGAACTGCACCGTTTCAACGGGATAGTTGCCCATAGCCGTTTCTTCGGAGAGCATCACGCAATCCGCGCCGTCCAGAACGGCGTTGGCGACGTCCGTGGTTTCGGCACGGGTCGGGGAGGGGCTGGACACCATCGAAAGCAGCATCTGCGTGGCGACGATGACGGGCTTGGCGGCCCGGTTGCAGGCCCGGATGATGCGCTTCTGCATGGCCGGGAGTTCCGGCAGCGGGCACTCGATGCCGAGGTCGCCGCGGGCCACCATGACGATATCGACTTCCTTGAGGATGGCGTCGAGCCGATCCACCGCGTTGCGGCGTTCGAGCTTGGCGATGACCGGGATGTCGCGGTCGCTGTGGCTGCGGATGATCGACTTGGCTTCGCGGATGTCTTCGGGCGACTGCACGAAGGAGAGCGCCACGGCGTCAACGCCGAGGGCGAGGCCGTCCACGAGGTCCTTCTTGTCTTTTTCGGTAAGCGCGGGCAGCGGGATGGACTTGCCGGGCAGGGCGAGGCCCTTGCGCGAGGTGACGATGCCGTTGTTGTTGGCTTCGAGCTTGAAGAGCCCGTCCTCGCGGTGTTCGACCACCCGGAACTGGAGGGTGCCGTCAGCGAGCACGAGGCGATCGCCCTGTTCGAGTTCGGCGAAAATTTCGGGGTGATCGAAGGGGATATACGGGAACTCCTCATTGCACATCAGCGAGGAGGGGCCGAGCAGCAGCTGATCGCCCTTGAGCACGTTCAGCGAGCCTTCATTGGGGAAGGTGCCGATACGGATCTTGGGGCCCGAGAGGTCTTGAAGGATCGTGATGGGCGTCTTGTGGACGATTTCCAGTTCGCGGATCATCTTGATGAGGTCGACGAAGGAGGAACTGTCGCCGTGGGAGAAATTAAGGCGGAAAATCCGGACGCCAGCCGCGATCAGTTTGGAAAGAACGTCACGCTTGTTGGACGCGGGGCCGATGGTTGCCAGAATTTTGGTTTTCATCAAGGAATCCTTTTGTGCCGGCCTTTCAGAGCAGAAGGGCACGGGTCGTCCGCCGTCTTCCGGCGATGATCGAAATGGGCCGCCTTTCGGGGCACAGATAGACGCTTTATGTGTTTTTCCTGCTGTTTTCGTCCCCTGTCAAGTCTTTTGGGCGCGTCCGCATGGGAAGGGAAAAGAGGCACCGCCTTGACTCGGGTTCCGCCCGCGCCGTATAGCTTCAAGGGCGACTTTCCTTTTGAAACGAAGCGCCGCCTGACAGCGCGGCGTTGTTTTTCCATTTAACGACGGCTGGAGCACGATGAAGCAGATTGCATGGGATGAAGTGATGAAGCGGCTGGAAGTGGCCTCGAAGATTTGCAACGACGCCTCTCCTGTTCAGGTGGAAGGGCCCATTCATGTCGGTGTCGACCTCGGCACGGCCGACGTGGTGGTCATGGCGGTGGATGACAACGGGATGCCCGTGTCGGCGTTCCTCGAGTGGGCCACCGTCGTACGCGACGGCGTGGTCGTGGACTACCACGGCGCGATCACCATCGTGAAGCGGCTCGTGAGCATGACGGAGGAACGCCTTGGCCGGAAGATCTCCGAGGCGTCCACTTCCTACCCGCCCGGAACGGATGCGCGGCTTTCCACAAACATTCTGGACGCCGCCAACCTGCGCCTTGTGAGCACGGCGGACGAGCCGAGCTGCCTTGCGCGTCTGGCCAGGCTGGATCGCGCCGCGGTCGTGGACATCGGCGGCGGCACGACCGGTACGGCGGTCATCTCCAACGGCAAGGTCATCGCCTCCGTTGACGATGCCACCGGCGGGCATCACGTGACCCTCGCCATGTCCGGCGCGCTTTCGGTGCCCTACGAGGATGCCGAGCTCAAGAAGCGCGGCACGGACAACCGCCAGTACGCGCCCATCGTGAAGCCTGTTTTCGAGCGCATTTCCGACATCGTGAAGGCCCATATTTCCGGCCATGCCGTGGATACCGTGTATCTCACCGGCGGCACGTGCTGCTTCCCCGGCATCGCGCCCCTGTTCGAGAAGGAGCTCGGCATCAAGGTCGAGTGCCCTGACTATCCCCTCTTGCTCACCCCCCTCGCCATCGCGTGCTTGCCGCTGATGGAAGGATAGACGCCGGTCTATAAATGAAGACCGGGGAGGGGGAGAAGGAAGCCCTTCTTCAGAAGGGTTCCCTCTCCCCTCCCCAATCTTCAAAACCTCACATCCCCCTGCACCTTCCGCACGACGACGAACTCGTCGCGCTGGCAGCCGGTCGGACCGTAGTAGTTGAAGAAATAGGAAAGCTGCCCGTACCCGCCGATCATCTGGGTCGGCTTGACGAGAGGCCGGGTGAGGCTGTTGTGCGTGCCGCCGCGCGTTCCGGAAAGCGGCGAAAGCGGCACGTTGACGGTACGCTCCTGCGCATGATGGATGTATGTCTTGCCATGCGGGATACGATGGCTCACCACCGCGCGGCCCATGAACACGCCGTTCGCGTTGAAACACTCCAGCCAGTCGTTGTCGGCAATGCCCGCAGAGGCCGCATCGTCGTTGTTCAGCCAGATCTCCCCACCGCCACGGGACAACTCGCGCATGATGTGGTTGTCCGAATAGGAGGAATGGATCGACCACTTGCTGTGCGGCGACAGGAAGTTGAGCACCAGATCCTTGTCCGTTCGCGGAATGCGCGGTCCGGAGATCTCGCCTATGGCCGCGAGGGACAGCGGCGGACGGTACACGGGCAGGGACTCGCCGAGTCCGCGCATCCATTCGTGATCCATGTAGAAGTGCTGGCGCCCCGTGAGCGTGTGGAACGGTACCAGCCGCTGCACGTTCAGTTCGAAGGGCGCGTAGGTCCGGCCGTGGACTTCAATGCCGCTCCAGTTCGGGCTGGTGAAACCCTTTGTGGGACGGGCCGTGATGCCCTCAAAGGTCAAATGCTGATCCTGCACCGGGCGGGAAAGATCGTTGAGCTTGAAACCGGTCTGCTTTTCCAGCCCGGCCCACGAGCGCACCCCCACATCGCCATTGCTTTCCGGGGACAGGGCCAGCATGATTTCACAGGCGTCCTTGGCGTTGTCGATGCGGGGCATACCTTCGCTGACGCCCGGCTCGGAAACCACGCCGAGACGCGCCTTAAGCTGTTCGTATTCCGGCGCGCACGACCACGACACACCCTTCGCGCCCACGCCGCCGGGCTTGGCGACGTTGGGGCCGAGCGCGGAGTACATCTTGTAGATGTCGGGATAGGGCCGCTCCACGACCTTGAGATTAAACATCGTCTTGCCGGGTACGGGTTCCGCGTCGCCCCTGCGCCAGTCTCGGACCTCGCCGAAGGGCTGGCCTATCTCGCCGGGGGTGTCGTGCAGGAGCGCCGTCGCCACCATGTCCTTGCGGACGCCGAGATGCTTGCCCGCCAGTTCGGAGAACTTCTGGGCGATGGCCTTGAACTGATCCCAGTTGGTCCGGGCTTCCCACGCGGGGTCGGTCGCCGGATTGAAGGGATGGATGAACGGATGCATGTCCGTCGAGGACAGGTCGTGGTATTCATACCAGTGCGCCGCCGGGAGCACGATGTCGGAATAGACGCATGTCGTGCTCATGCGGATTTCGGACGTCACCATGAGGTCCAGCTTGCCGCCGCCCACGCCTTCCGGGGAATCCGGCTCGGGCGTGGTGCGGATGGTTTCAGGCTGGCGGGCCTCCTCGCCGAGGAAGGAACTTTCGGTGCCGAGCAGATACTTGAGGAAGTATTCATGCCCCTTGACGTTGGAGCCAAGCGGATTGGCACGCCAAAAGACCATGACGCGGGGCACGTTGGCGGGATCGTCTGGCGCGTCCACGGACAGCTCGAGATCCCCGGACTTGAGGCGTTCGAGGGTATGGGCCACGATCTCCTCATTGGAAGCCGCCCCGGCCTTGGCCGCCTTTTCGCAGGTTTCGAGGGAATTTTCCTTGAACTGCGGGTAGAACGGCAGCCAGCCGAGCCGCGCGGCAAGGGCGTTGCAGTCCGCCGGATGGTCGGGGAGGCTCCCCTTGCGGTCTGGCGGCGTGAGCTTGTCCATGCTGAGAAGCTCGTGACGCCACGAATCGAGCGCGAAATAATAGAACGAGGTTCCGTTGTGCAGGCGCGGCGGCCCCATCCAGTCGCTGCCCACGGTCACGGTGGTCCAACCCGCCAGCGGGCGTACCTTCTCCTGCCCCACGTAGTGCGCCCAGCCCCCGCCGGATACGCCCTGACAGCCGCAGAGCGTGGTCAGGGAAATCATGGCCCGGTAGGTCACGTCGTTGTTGTACCAGTGGTTGACGCCCGCACCCATGATGATCATGGAACGCCCGCCCGTGCGCTCGGCGTTGTCCGCGAATTCCCGGGCCACGCGGATCATATCCTCGGCGGGGACGCCTGTGATAGCCTCCTGCCATGCGGGAGTGGCGTAGGCCCGAGCGTCTTCGTAACCGGACGCCACATCCCCGCCGTGCCCGCGATCGATGGCGAGGCTTGCCGCGAGGATGTCGAACACCGGCTGGAAGTCGAAATCGCCGTCGCCCGGCACCGTGAACGCGCCTGCGCGCACCGCGTCGAGGAAGGAGTAGCCCCCGGCTTTTGCCTTTGCCACCACGTCGTTGCGCACGCTCTTGAGGTGCACGTGCTTGACGCGCTTCGCATATTTCCGGAGCACCCGCAGCGCATCCTCGCCGGAGAAGGCGAGGTGGCCCGTGTCATAGAGCAGGTAGACCAAATTCGGATCGGTCAGCTCCATCAGCCGGTCGATCTCTTCTTCGGTCTGCACGCCCGTGCCCATGTGGTGGTGCACAGTGAATATCATATCCTTTTCCCGCGCGAGCCGGCCCATCTCGTTGAAGCCGCGCGCGACGAGCGCCCATTCCTCCTCGGAATAAACCGGCTTGTCGCCAAAGATGCTCACGGGCTTGCCCTGGATGCTGTTGCCCTGCTCAGAGGCTCCGATCACCTTTGCGCCCAGCGCGTGGAGAAAATCGCGGTGCTCGATGAAAGCTTTGATCGTCGCGTCATATCCCTCGGAGAGCAGGGTGGAGGAGAACCAGGCGTTGCAGATTTGCAGCCCGCGGATTGCAAGCTTCTGCTTGAGCGTTTCGACATCTTTTGGATATTTGTTGCCGATCTCGCTGCCGGTAAAACCGCTGAGCGCCATCTCGCTGATGCACTGCTCAAAGGTATTCTCCGCGCCGAGGTCGGGCAGGTCGTCGTTCGTCCACGCGATCGGCGCGATGGCCAGGCGGACTTTGTTTGCGTCCAGCATTGGTATACAACCCCTCTTTATTGTATGTTTAATATAACCGCGCTTTTTTGATGTTTTCCTGCATCGCGCCGTAGGCCTTTTGCACGGTTTCGCTTGCGGAAACCTCCGCCACGCCCACGCGCCACCATGCGTCGTACCCATGGCTCATGCTGCCGTGGACAACCTTGATGTCGATGAGCGTCGGCACGGTCTGCCGTTTTGCGTCCGCCAGCGCCGCGCGCAGCTCCTCCACATTTGTGGCCGTGTAGGTT
>OGXB01000624.1_pt1 | contig 25099 bp, 28 predicted proteins | sample 1576161 | NCBI WGS metagenome assembly OGXB01 (sample SAMEA3541474, study PRJEB24748) | human gut metagenome | biome: human gut; feature: human-associated habitat; material: faeces | place: China | collected 2012
TTGTGGATAATGAAATGCCTTATGGCAGAGTCCCGCAGGGACATCCGGTGATCGTGGATTATTTCTATCATGAGGAAATCCGAGGGACAGAGAATACCGGAAAAAGAAATCGTTAAACTCTCTACTCTATCCAAAACTACTATCCCTTGCAAACAAGGCCCTTACAAGGCGTGGAATCATCGTGTCCACTTTTGAAAAAACAACTTCCGCAAAAATGTTCCTCATGTCTACTTTTGAAAAAGCAAATCAAAAATAAATATTTTTCGTGTCTACTTTTCTTGACTACTACAATATCATGAACGCATTTTCTGAGTTCGTCGTGAAAAGTGTGTATGCGCATCAAAAGTTCGCTGTAAAAAATGTAGATCAAATCCCAAAATTCATTGCATTTTTTGCGATTCGGTGGTATACTATATTTGCAGTATGAGATAGGGGGTGCAAGTATGTATCGAATCGCAATGGAAAAGCTACTGAAATGGAAAGAAAGCAAACGGCGGAAGCCGCTGATTATCGAGGGCGCACGGCAAGTCGGGAAAACCTGGCTGATGAAGGAATTCGGGAGGCTCTATTATACCGATACCGTATATATCAACTTCGATTCCAATTCCAGAATGGCTGAGCTGTTTGCCTCTGATTTGGATACAGAGCGCTTGATTATGGGGTTGGAGTTGTATTCCGGTCGAAAAATTGATCCCGACCACACCCTCCTGATTTTTGATGAGGTGCAGGAAGTGCCAAGAGCGCTCAGCTCTCTCAAGTACTTTTACGAAAATGCGCCGGAGTACCACATTGTATGCGCAGGCTCTCTGCTGGGCATTGCCCTGCATGAAGGCACTTCTTTCCCAGTGGGTAAAGTGGACTTTTTGAAGCTATTCCCGCTCTCTTTCAAGGAGTTTTTAATGGCCGCCGGCAAGGAACGCTATGCAGAGCTGCTCAGCAAGCAGGATTATCCAATGATCACGAGCTTTAAGCAGACCTACATTGATGCGCTCAAGCAGTATTATTTTGTAGGCGGCATGCCGGAAGCGGTGCAGAGCTTTGCGGAGAACAAGGATTTTAATGAGGTCCGTGAGATACAAAAGAGAATCCTTGCCGCTTATGAGCAGGACTTTTCCAAACACGCACCGAACGAAATCGTTCCCAAGATCCGCATGCTTTGGAACAGCATCCTCTCGCAGTTGGCAAGAGAAAACAAGAAGTTCGTCTATGGCCTCGTTCGAGAGGGCGCGCGGGCCAAGGATTATGAAACGGCGATTCTGTGGCTTTCCGATTGCGGACTGGTTCATAAGATCAGCCGAGTCAACGCTGGCGGAATTCCCCTGAAGGCCTATGAGGACTTAAAGGCATTCAAGCTGTTCCTTGTGGATGTGGGACTGCTTGGGTGTATGGCAGGCCTTCGCCAGCGCACCTTACTGGACGGAAACGACCTCTTTATTGAATTCAAAGGTGCCCTTACGGAGCAGTATGTTTGCCAGCAGCTGAAAACCATTGAGGACCTGGGCGTTTACTACTACACCAATGACAGAGGTTCCTGCGAAATTGACTTCATCGTGGATACAGGCGAGCAGGTGATTCCGGTAGAGGTGAAGGCTGAAACCAACCTCCGGGCAAAAAGCCTGAAAACCTATCAGGAGAAGTTCACACCCGAAATCGCCGTCCGTACTTCAATGGCGGATTTCAAAAAAGAAGACCGGCTTGTGAATTTGCCGCTGTATGCAGCAGAGCAAATCGCCGAGCTATAACTCGTGATCTGCCGCACCGCCGCTGTGATACGCGAGCCGGGAAATGTACCGAGTGTGTGATAGAATGAGACTGACAAATCGGAGTTTATGGAGGTTGCTAAAATGGAAGCAGTTATTCGGAAAGTTCAGCAAGGTGATGCAAACACCTTGGCATATATTCAAACTGAAAGCTGGAAGGCAGCTTTTGCCGGAATCCTTGATGCCGAGACTCTGGAAAAGTGTACGGACATCGACCGAGCGACCGCTATGTATCAGAGGCTTTTGGATGAGAACAAAGGAAACGGATATCTTCTCTCGGTGGATGGAACGCCACATTGTATCGCTTATTGGGACACAGCTCGTGATGCGGAGTTGACCGGGAAAGCGGAGTTAATCTGCATCCATAGTCTGCCCGAAAACTGGCATAAAGGGTACGGTCGTCAAATGATGAATCGAGTTCTGAAAGATATCAAGGAAAACGGATATTCCGAAGTGTTTTTGTGGGTATTTAGGGAAAACTATCGCGCCAGAGCTTTTTACGAAGCCAACGGGTTTGCGTTGACGGATACTTCAAAGCCTGCGTTTGACACAGAAGAAGTCCTTTATTCCAAAAGAATCTGATAGGGACAAATTCCGATTTATCTGTTAAACCCTCTGAAAACGCTGTATTTTCAAGGCATTTCGCCTATCTTGTGTTCCAACCTTATGTGTTTTCCCTTGTTTTTGCCCTTACGAGCCGAAACAAGGGAAAGTTTTTTACTCTCCGCCGACCACCTTATCCAGCAGTCTTGCGGAAGTACGCTTCGCTTCCCTTGTAGCGTGAGCGTAAATATTCATTGTGGTACTGACATCGGCGTGTCCGAGAAGCTCCTGCACATCCTTCGGCGCTGCCCCGTTTGAGAGCAGATTGCTCGTGAATGTGTGACGAAGTTGGTGGAAATGAAAGCCCTCCAAGCCCTCGACCTTTCTGCTTGCCGTCCTGCACATAATCCCTACCGTACTCGGTGATTCGTATGCGCCGTCAGGTCTGAGGCAGACAAAGGATATTTCCTTGTACCCCTCTGGGATTTCATCTGTCCTCGGCAGGCTGTAAACCTCGTAGTAAGTACGGTCTTTTTCCTTCACCTCGGTGTAGTAGTTGAGGTGGTAAAGCCCGCCATACTGGAGGCGGTTTTTGTGCTGTTCGGTTTTCGCCGCTTTAAGGATCGCCGCCAGCGTGTTGCAGAAGTCCACGGTACGGACTTTCTTCCGTTTGGTCGCTCCTATCTCGGTTTTATGCCTTGCCCCGTTGTAGCGCATACTGCGGCGCACCGTAAGGTACTGCTTGTCAAGGTTGACATCCTGCCAAGTCAAGCCGCAGACTTCGCCGATGCGAAGCCCCGTGTAGTAGGCAATCTGAATGGGCAGTAAAGCGGGGTTATCTTTCTTTTTCAGAAATTCCTCCAGCTTCAGATACTGCTCATGGCTGAGCGTGGGTGTGGAATCGGTATTGCCGTCCTCGTCCGAAAACAGGTCATAGTCCTCTTTTTTGCCCCGCCATACCACATACTGCATCGGGTTGAAGGTAATCAGCCGTTTGGGGAATACCGCAAAGCGGAACGCTCCTTGCAGGACTGCCGAGAACAAACGCAGATACCCTTTGCTAAGTGCCTTTGCCGTTGTACCGTCGGGATTTGTCCCGCCGAAGCTGAGAAAATCCATATACGCCTGCAAATGGTCGGCGGTGACGGTTTTCAGCTTTCGGCTGCCGATAGGGTGCTGCTTGATACGGTTTACCGTACCCTGATATGCCATTACCGTACCGTTGCTGAGACTGCCGGGCTTTAGTTCTTCCTCCACCCACATATCCAGCAGCATTCCCACCGTGGTGTTTTCAGACTTTGCAACGAATTTCTTTTCCTCGTAGTCCTCCATCGCCTTGCGGAGCAGGGCTTCCGTTTCGGATTTGCTTTCTGTTCCCACGAATTCACGCTGTACCAGATTGCCGCTTTCATCTTCGATATAGAAGCGGTAGTACCACTTTTTGCCTTTCTTTCTTACAGAACCTTTTGCCATAGATAAAAACTCCTTTCTATCCGTGGCAATCGGGACTGTGACATATGGTGTGCGTAAAGTAAAGAATGTCACTTTTGCCGGTTGGTTTCAATCGGCATATTTATTTGTCAAGGTGCCACGGAATTTTCTTTTTCGGCAAGCCTGTTTTCGGCTTCCGTCACTATCCCGAAGAGGTCGCCCATAGATACTTTGGTGCGTCCCTCATCGTAGATATGTAAAATTCCGTCTAAAAAACGCTTCATATCTTCGATAGGTATTTCCATTTCTTTGCGGTAGACCCGTTCTTCGATTGCGCCCACCTCAATCGCATACCGCATAATCGACTGCTTCAAGCCCTCGTCCTCCGCCACACGGTCAACCTCCGCCATAGCGTTGGCAAAGTAGTGGCACAGCACCGAGTACAGGTCAATCATCTTGCCGAGGAAGGTGGTAAGAAGCTGCTGGTGCGGCTCTCCGCTGACCGTGGAGGAAACCGTATCAAGGTACTTTTTGATATGCTCCTCAATGTCCTTTTGGCAGAGCGTGCGGGCATCATATTCCTTTTCCTCGGAAAGCCCTGTCAGCCATTCGGGAGTGGTAAGCAGCGCATCGGCAAGACCGTTGATAATCATAGTACGCTTCGGGTCAACGCCGTCTGCTTCATACCGCTGAATGGTGGATTTGTTTACGCCGATACGCTTTCCAAGCTCAGGCATGGTAAGGTTTAGTTCTGTTCGGCGCTCTTTTACCCGTTCACCGACTTGTTTTGCGGTGAATTCAATTTCTTTTTTCAAGGTTTTCACCTCCTGACGAGTATCATTATAGCACATCAAAATGCAGATTGCAACCCTGAAACGGGATAAATATTAAAAAAAATTCCTAAACAGTTGCAAAACAGGTTGACACGAGATTGCAAAATAAGTATAATTAGGATTGTACGGTTGCAAAACAAGTATTTCAAAAGGAGGATGAGATAATGAACGCAGTTAAAATAGGTATGACCATCGAGGAAGCCGCCGAATGTACGGGTATCGGCAGGAACACCATGCGGAAATTGGTGGACTGGGGCAAGCTGCCTGTCTTAAAGGTAGGGCGCAAGACCATTATCCGAAGGGACACGCTGGAGCGTTTTATGACGGTCAATCAAGGCAGAAATCTTCTCAATCAGAATGATGTCCGCCGAGTAGATTGACCGTTCTTAAAGCCCTCGGCGTTTGAGAGCGAAATACACCCCTCGCACAAATCTGTCGATTTGTACTCAGGGTATTTCGCCCCTGCGGGGAGCTACCGTATCAACGCTTGCAGGAAATCCCTGCCGCTTTTGATACGGCGCTGTTCCGTCAGCAAAGCCGCCGAAACAGCAGCAACCGTCAAGACGGTTGCAAAATGAGAACGGTATATTTTAAAGAAAGGTTGGATTATGGCAAGACACAGCTTCATACAGATGTCGAAGCTGCCTAATGTCAAAGGACGAATATCGTATATCACCAGCCACGCAAGACAGGAAAATCTGTACGCCACTTACCGCACCGCCGACAATGCCTTTTGGAATAATCTCGCAAGGGAGAGCCGGCAGGAGTTCCAGCGCAGCGGCGCAGAGGGGAAATGTATTGAGGCAAGGGAGCTGATTATCGCCCTGCCCGAAGTTTACACGCAGTACGAGCCGCAGCAGGTGCTTGAGGATTTTACAGATGAGTTCCGCAGGCGGTACGGCGTGGAATGTGTGTCGGCATTGCACCACAATAAGCGCAAGACCAATTACCACATTCATCTGATTTTCAGCGAAAGGAAGCTGCTTCCTGAGCCTGATGTGAAGATTGCCACAAGAAGCGTATTCTTTGACGAAACAGGCAAGCGGGTACGCACCAAGAAGGAAATCACAGGAGAGGACGGGCAGATCAGAAAAGGCTGTGCCGTTATCAAAAAGGGAGAGGTTTACGAAAGCCATCTGTTTACCGTAAAGGATGACCGCTTCAAGAGCGAGTCTTTTCTTCGGGAGGTAAAGGAGGTTTACACGGAACTTATCAACCGTCATATTTCTGACCCCGAACAGCAGTTAAAGGTATTTGATAAAAACAGCGTGTACCTGCCGACAAAGAAAATAGGCAAGAACAATCCCAAAGCCGAAGAGATTGCAGCCGACAACGCTACAAGGCAGGAATGGAACAGGACAGCGGACATGGCACTTGTATCGGGGATTGAGGAGGCTAAAATACTGGAAATCAAACAAACCGAGATACACGACAAGGTTAGCAGTTCTATCCGCAAGAGCGGCTGGCTGCCCAATCTGTTCCGCCGTATCGTGAACAAGGCGAAGGACATTTTACAAAACCTTATCCGTGAATACGGGATACCGCCGAAGCCCACGCTGGATATTGATATGACAGAGTTCTGCACCATGCGGAATCTAATGATACGGGTGCAGGATGAGGCAAGAGGGATTAGGAATTTGCAGGACAACATTCTGCCCAAGCTGAAAACACAGCTTGCAGAAACAACAGGGATTTTCAAGGGCAAGGAGCGCAAAGCCCTTACCGAGCAGATACAGCAGACGGAGCAAGAAATTGACCGCAGGCTGGATAAGCTCCCCGATATTCTCAGGGAGGACGGTTATCCCGATGTGCAGGCATTCATGGCGACCTATCGGGAGGCGGAAGCCGTTGTGGAACAATACAACCGTGACCTTGCCGAATGGGAGCGTCAGGTGAAACAAAAGAGCAGACCGCCAAGACCGCCCGAAAAGGAGAGCGTCCGAAACAGGCTCAGACAGTTGCAGGAGCAGGGCAGACAGCAAAAGCCACGAAAGAAATCCTTTGACAGAGGCAGCCGATAGGCGAAGAAAAACCGCCGCTATGGTTTTACCCATACACGGCGGCATACATATAGAGATTAGTTTTCCTGTTTCTTTATAACGGTTACTTTCAAGTTCTCTGCTTCTATCAGCGTTTCCTGCTTGCACTTCGGGCAGTAGAGAGGATAGTTTTTCAAGACCGTATCATATCTTGTTCTGTCACGGGTTTTGTTGCCACAAACAGGACATAATATCCATTCGGCTTGTTTCTGCATACACTCACCAATCCTTACGGTATTTCGTCAATTAACGTTACCGTCCATTTTCCATCTAACTGTTCAATATCCCAACGTGAATATGCTTCTCCGTTACCAGAAATGAGAGTATCATCCTTATCGTAATAATCGGCTGAATATTTCACCCAGATATATCCCTTCCCATTTTCCTGTTTGGTGGTTACAAGTTCTATCGAAACATCTGCCCGAACCGCCTTATCATCAAAGAAATAGTATCTTTCTAACGCACCGCAGTCCTCTTTATTCGTACCGTCTCCTGACCCGCAGTAAGACATAATATCCTTTGCTTCTGCTATGAGGTCATTTGCGACCTTTAGCTGTGTTTCATCGGTACACTCGATTTCCATTTCATCGACCTTTTCCTGACCATAATGCTTCACAAGTGTCGAAACGCCTTTACCGCCGCAGGCGGAGAGACTGATTACCATCGTCAAGAATAGAATAGCACATAAGAATTTTTTCATAGTTGACCTCCGTTTTTAGCAGCGTTACGCTTGCTTTTTAATTTAATCCAATCCTTTGCAATGCTCTCATTGCGGTTTACTGATAGGATAATTCCAATAAGTGCCATATCATAAATAATGAACATTCCTCCTGTTACAACGAAGGGTACGCACATAAAGAAGTTCGGAAGAACCCCAATGTCGGATAAGGCAGTGAAAACAATTCGTAAAATATAAATCAACAGCACGGTATTGGTTAGAAGTTTGCCAACCTCTGTATCCTGCTTTTTTGAAGTCCTGTAAAGGATAGCAAACAATATCCCGAATACAAACAGCAAAAATACAAGTGAGAATTTTCCGTATTCGTACAGGAGCAGGGTGATTGGGTGGTCATAGAAGTAGCTCATTACCTTCACATCAACAGGCATTCCGCTTTTTCCAATTAACTCCGCTTCACGAAACACCGAAAAGAAATCGAGCTGTTGTAAATATCCTGTATTTTCCTGCAAACGAAAAAGATGATAAAAGCGGCTTAACAGGTACACTCCGATAATAAGAAAAATCAGCATACAAGCCACACCGAAGATATTAACACGATTCCATTTCAGCCATTTTAATTTTAACCCGCAGCAAAAGATGAATAGCTCGCAAGCCAACAGCAACACAAAAACTGGAAACGCTTGATTTATTAACGCTAAAGTCAGCGGAAAAATAGCATATAGCCAGTAATGTATGATTTTTGTCTCGCTTTCACTGTTCTTTTCATAAAACAGGATTCCGACCAAAACAATCGGATAGCATAGCAGCAGGTAGAACAGAAAACCGTATCCAAGCGGTGCAAATCCGTTCCATAATTCATAGAGTAGCCCGAAGATTGCCGCCAGTGAGAGCAGTCCGTATAACGCTCTTGGAAAGCGAATTAAGACCGTGTAATCAATAAAATACAAAAAAGCAGCAACACAAACTCCAAGCACAATACCGATTATCTTTGGTACGGTCAGGGATATTGAGGTTAGCATAGCAGAGATTAGAATACCACTCAGCAGCAACACGCCTGCTATGAGCAGCAACAGCCAATTCACTTTCGGGCGGTGGACAATATCAAGCTCTGTCCCAACTACATCTGCATCGCCCATTTCTTCAATGGCTTTTCTCATTGCTTCTTTCTGATTCAGACCGTTTTCCCGCAAAGCATCGTATTGGTCGTTTATGTGGTCAGAAAGCTCTCTTGTTGCCACAACCTTTGCTCTGCTCCAACGAATGTATCTTTGAACATCCTTGATATATTCTTCGGGAGAATTATATTCCTGCAAGCAAAACACCCCCCGACAAAACCTTATTGACTGCGGCAGAGTAGCTTTCCCACTCAGACAGCCGCACCACAAGAAATCTTTTCCCTTCATCTGTAATCCTGTAATATTTTCTTGTTTTCCCCGCAACAGTTTCTCCGTCATAGGACACAAGATACTGCTTTTGCTCTAAGAGATGGAGCAGAGGATATAATGTTCCTGCTTTCAATTCAAAAGTATGGTCGGATTGCTTCGCAAGTTCTTCTATCATCTGATACCCATACATATCTTGTTTTTCAAGCAGCTTCAAAATCAGCATATCTGTATTCCCTGAAATCAGAGATTTATCAATTGCCATATATGTCCCTCCTTGTATCGACAGTCTACATATCGATTATATATAGATTGCCGATATAAGTCAAGAGGCAACAGACAACATTCATAAAAAGTTTGCTTTTGGATTGCCAAACCCTATGTTTTCAGCATAATCTCTCTACTGTAGCGCTTTTAACCCACAAATGCCTTGTGTTAAGCCATATTCTCGTCATAAAATACGAGGGGTAAGGCATTTACACCTTTACCCCTCGCTTTGCGTTACCGCCAGTCTGCTATGCGAAGATGATTTCTTTATTCACAATCTCCATCGCACAAGCCCATATATTATTCATTCTCCTGACCCATTCTAAGGCGTTTTCCGCCTTTAATTGTTCCGTGATACCCTGTGCCTGCTTCATGCCATCTATGAGCCGTTCAAAGCGTTCCTGCGCCTGTTCGTTGATGCCGGAAAGATAAGTGTTGAGCTTACCGCTGGTCAGAAGTGTTGTGTAGGTTGCTTTTCTATGTTCTTTCAGGTAGCGTTTGTGCCGCTGTCCCCATATCCCGATAGGCTTTTCTTCTTCGGGTGGCAAGCTAAGGCACGGCAAATAGTATTCGCCTTGCAGTTCATACCAAAGACCGTTGTTTTCATCATAAATGTACTTGTCCATCTTGAAATCCTCCAGTATAATATATTCGCACATATGTCACAGTTTCCCGATTGCCACTTGTTTTTATAGCTTGTTATCAGATTTTTCTTCCCTTATTTTTGCCCTTATGAGGTGGCGAGGGAAGCATAAACGCAAGTGAAATCGTATAAAGGGATAAGGCAGACACATTGCGATAAATCCTTTGTTTTCAAGCGTTTTGGAGGATTTTATTAAAGCCCTATGAGGGGCAGTAACCACTTATGAAATCGTGGTTTTCAAATTCCAGTTTGTCGATCTACGGCAGCCTTTCAATAGGCTGCCGTATTCGCTTTTCGGAAGATTTTCATTTGCACATTTGCCATGATGAGCATCTGCGGATACAATGGAGGCAGAGAGGAATGGAGGTGCTGCAAATGTTCCGCCGTAAAGCAGAGAAACGAATGGTTGAGCTGTCCCCTGACGAGGCGCGGCTGTTGCGGGGAGCGCTTCTTGCTTTTCGCAACAAGCTTCTTTCTGCCGGAAAACCGACAGAGGATGTGAACGAGCTCTTCCGATCTTGATTATCAAGGTGATGAAATGAGGTGAACGACCATGAAGAAAATCCCGACGCTCTTTGATGGGGGGAATGACAAGTGCCGTCTGCTCAGTCGCCTGATTTGAAATCGGGCGACTTTTACATGAATGGTGAAAGCCTGTGCAGACACGCATAATTGCTGCCCATATAGGCTAAAATACAAGTGCATCGTATTTTAGCCTAAAATCTATTGATTTTTCCTCTCACTTAGGCTATAATAAAGGTGCATCGTATTTTGGCCTAAAGGAGGCAGGGTAATGTATATTGAGAGACAGCTTGAAAAGAAGTTTATAGCGGTAAGCGAGGAGTATGCTTGTGTGCTGCTAACCGGTCCGCGTCAGGTGGGAAAATCCACCATGCTGCGGCATCTGATGGAGGGGACGGCACGAGCCGAGGTTTCGCTGGACGATCTGGAGGAGCGCAGGCTTGCCAAAACCGATCCCGCCATGTTCTTGAAGCTGCACCCTGCACCGGTTCTCATCGATGAGGTTCAGTATGCACCGGAGCTGTTTTCGTATATCAAGATCGCCGTGGATAACGGCGCTGCACCCGGCTCCTACTGGCTGACCGGTTCTCAGGCGTATCGCCTAATGGAGTTGGCACAGGAGTCGCTGGCCGGACGAACCGCCATTCTTCATATGTCGGCACTGTCACAGTCGGAGCTTTGCGGTGCAATGGAGGTTTCACCCTTTTCGTTGGAGCTTGACGAATTGCAGAAGCGCAAGGCGTTGCTTTCCCCAGCCACACCGAATGAGATCTATCAAAGGATTTGGGACGGCGCACTCCCCGGCCACAGGAGCGGCAAGTATAAAGACCGGGATGTGTTTTACAGCAGCTATATTCGTGCCGGGCGACGTGGGCGGCGCGGTGGCCGGGAATGCCGGGGCGCACGGGATGGACATGGGCACGGTGCTGCGCAGCGTGGATGTGTTTTCCCCGGACCGTGGCTTTCGGACGCTGGGACGTGAGGACGTGCGCTGTGAATACCGTTTTTTCGGTTTGAGGGACGGCGGGAAGCCGTGGTTTGCGATTTCCGGTATCGTATTGGCGCTGCGCCCGGCGGAACCGGAAGCGATACGCACGGCCCTGCGCGACAATATCGAACGCAAGCTGCGGGTGCAGCCGGTCCGTTCGTGGAGCGCGGGGTGCGTCTTTAAAAACCCCCCGGAAGGGACGTCGGCGGGCAAGCTGCTTGACGAGGCCGGATTCCGGGGCAAGCGGCTCGGAGGCATGTGCTTTTCCGAGATCCATGCGAATTTTTTGGTCAACGAAGGTAAGGGCAGCGCGGACGCCGCGCTTGAGCTCATCCGTTCGGCGCAGAGCGCCGTATGGGAACGGTTTGGGATCCAATTGCAGACGGAAGTGAAATTGTGGGTATTCTGAGTTCGTCGAAGCGCAACAACAGGCGTCCCGCCCGCAACAGCTACACCAGCCCGCAGCGGAGAGCCCCTTCTTCGGGAGGCGGATCGTTTTTCGCCCATGTGAAGTCGGCCCTCAGCTGGACCCTTGGCCTTGGGCTCGGGGCGGCGCTGCTCGTCGGGCTCGGTGTGGGCGGCCTTCAGTTGCACCGCATGGCGACGACCAGCGAGTTTTTCGCCATCAAGCGCGTTGAAATCCGGGGCACGACCCATTTTTCGCGCGAGGAAGTGCTCAAGGCCGCAAACCTGCAATCGGGCGTCAACAGCCTGACCGTCAACATCGCGGACGTGGAGCAGGGCCTCCGCGACAATCCGTGGGTGCTGTCCGTGGCCGTGAAGCGCCGCCTGCCGGATGCGTTTGAGATCCGCATCCGGGAACGCATCCCCGCATTTTGGATGCTCAAAGACGGCGTCCTGTACTATGCGGACAACAGGGGGCAGATCATCGCGCCCGTGAATGTGGGGAATTTCCTGTCGCTGCCGACGCTGGAGATCCTGCCCGGCGGCGAGGAACTGCTTCCCCAGATGGACGAGCTTTCCCGCGCGTTTCAGGCCGCGCACCTGCCTGTGAACATGGCCAGCGTTTCCCTGTTTCGGGTGAGCGCGGCCAAGGGCTTTGAAGTCTTTATCGAAAACAGGAACCTGGTGCTGTGCATCGCCGCTGAGGACTGGGATGCCAATCTGCGTCGGCTGAGTTTGGTCCTTTCCGATCTGGCCCGCCGCGGCGAGTTGAAGACGGCACGGGAAGTTTGGGCCGCCGACGGCAACGTCTGGGTTGTAGAACCTGAGAATGTCTAAGAGCGAGTAGCGGTTTTTTCTAGACTTTTTACGGAAAATATGCTGTATCCGGGGTATTCAGACTGTGAAACAGGGCGGAAAAAGACACCCTTGTTCTGGCTCAGAACAGCAGTGATGAGCAGGGTGACGCCGCAGCGCCTCCCGAAATGATGGATTCGGGTCTGATTTCGCGTGATCGGGATGACGCAATATCCCGACATGCATTGCGAAACGCGCCAAGGAGTAGCGCATGTCCAAATCTGAATTGATAGTCGGCCTTGATATTGGCACCACCAAGATTTGTGCGGTGGTGGGCGAACCCTCTGAGAACGGCGGGATGGATATTGTCGGTATCGGCACGAGTCCGTCCACCGGGCTGCGGAAGGGTGTCGTGGTCAATATCGAGCAGACGGTGCAATCCATCAAGCGGGCGCTTGAAGAAGCCGAACTGATGGCCGGATGTGAAATCCGATCCGTGTATGCGGGCATCGCCGGCAGTCACATCAAGGGGTTCAACAGCCACGGCGTCATTGCCGTCAAGGGCGGTGAAGTCTCGCCCCGCGACATCGAGCGTGCGCTGGATGCGGCCAAGGCGGTCGCCATCCCGTTGGACCGCGAGGTGATCCACATTCTGCCTCAGGAATACATCGTCGACGATCAGCGCGGCATTGCCGATCCGATGGGAATGGCCGGCGTGCGTCTGGAAGTGAAGGTCCACATCGTGACCGGTGCGGTCACTTCCGCCCAGAACATCGTGCGCTCCTGCCATAAGAGCGGGCTTGACGTGTCGGACATCGTGCTGGAATCCCTCGCCTCGGCCAAGGCCGTGCTCACCGAAGAGGAGCGCGAGATCGGCGTGGCCCTCATCGACCTCGGCGGCGGGACCTGCGACATCGCCATTTTCGCCAACGATTCCATCAAGCATACGGGCGTGCTGGCGCTTGGCGGGCAGAACCTGACCAACGACATCGCGTTCGGCCTCCGCACGCCTATGGCTGCGGCGGAAAAGATCAAGATCAAGCATGGTGCGGCCATTGCCGAAATGGTGCGCCCCGATGAGTATATCGAAGTGCCCAGCGTGGGCGGGCGGGAACCTCGCCGCCTGTCGCGTCAGGTGCTGGCGGAAATCTGTGAACCCCGCATGGAGGAAATCCTCACGCTCCTCGATCAGGAGCTGGTGCGTTCCGGTCTCAAAAACATGATCGGCGCGGGTGTGGTGCTCACGGGCGGGACGGCCCTCATTCAGGGCTGTCAGGAGCTCGGCGAACAAGTCTTCAACCTGCCTACGCGCATCGGGTATCCCCGCAATGTGGGCGGGCTCAAAGATATGGTGAACAGTCCCAAGTTCGCCACGGCCATGGGCCTGCTCCGCTTCGGCGCGGAGAAGGAAGGCATGGAGCAGAAATTCCGTATCCGAAGCGACGGGAATGTATTCAATTCGATCCTGTCGCGCATGAAAAAGTGGTTTTCCGAAATTTCCTGACGTCTGGGCGGTCAGCACGTTGTTCTCTTTGAGGAGGAGCTATGATGGATATGCAATTTGAAGCGGATACACCCCCCGCGAATATAAAGGTCATCGGTGTCGGCGGTGGCGGCGGCAATGCCGTGCAGAACATGATCATGGCGGGCCTGAAGGGTGTCTCCTTCATCTGCGCCAATACGGATGCGCAGGCTCTGCTTCGCTCCAAGGCTGAAATCAAGCTCCAGATCGGCGAGAAGCTGACCAAAGGGCTTGGAGCCGGGGCCGATCCCAACGTGGGCCGCGATGCGGCGCAGGAAAGCATCGGCGCGATCAAGGATGCCATCGGCGATGCCGACATGGTCTTCGTGACCGCGGGCATGGGCGGAGGAACCGGGACCGGCGCGGCCCCCATCGTGGCACAGGCCGCCCGCGAACTGGGAGCCCTGACGGTGGGCGTCGTGACCAAACCGTTCCTGTTTGAGGGCACGAAACGCGCCCGCGCCGCGGAGCAGGGCATCGCCGAGCTCCGCGAGAACGTGGACAGCCTGATCACCATCCCGAACAACCGACTGCTTACCATTGCGCCCAAGAAAGCGAAACTCAGCGATATGCTGAAATGCGCCGACGACGTGCTGCACCGGGCTGTTCGGGGTATTTCCGACCTTATCACCGTTCCCGGCCTCATCAACGTGGACTTCGCCGACGTGCGCACGGTCATGAGCGTATCCGGCCTGGCCATGATGGGCGCCGGCATCGCCGTGGGCGAAGGGCGCGCCATCGAAGCTGCGCGCAAGGCCATCACCAGCCCGCTGCTGGAAGACGTGTCCATTGCCGGGGCCAAGGCGGTGCTCATCAACATCACGGCCAACGAAGATCTGCTCTTTGAAGAATTCAACGACGCGTCCGCCTACATCAATGATGCGCTCGGCGAAGCCGATACCAACATCATCATCGGGTGCGCCACCGACGAGAATGCCGGGGACGAGATCCGCATCACCGTCATCGCTACGGGCATCGAAGGCAACGCCGCGCCGAAGGTCGTGCAGGGCGGGCAGGCCAATATGGCTACCGTCCGGCCCCAGCAGCGCCCTGCTCAACAGCCGCAGCAGCCTTCCCATTCCGGGCTGAATTACCAGAAGCAGGCCCTCGCCGAGGAGCACGCGATGCCCCGTATGCGTATGCCCCGTACGGTCGGCAACTTTTCGGATGAAGAGCGCATTGTGCCCACGTTCCTGCGGGATCGCGATCAGCTCTCCAAACAGACGACGCATAATCCCGGCCGCGAAGAGTTCATCTTCGAGGAAGAGGAAATCGAGCTGCCTACGTTCATCCGCAAGCAGGCCAACTAAACCGGGCGGAGCGGTTGCATTCCGCTGCCCGGCATTGCAGAGGCAGATCCATCCGGCTCTTTCGAGAGGCTCTTTCCCGAGGAGAGGGCCTCTCGTTTTTTTGGTGTTCTCCGCGCTGGCCGGTTTGGGAATGGGAGGGAACGTTTTTCTCCAGAAAAGTTGCCTCTCCCTTTTCCAATATATCTCTATCAGTTTATATGGGAATAGCGGCGTGCTGGAGGCAAGAGGCATCGGTTCCGGAGTGCCCAAAAAAAGAGTGGCGCTCTCAGGGGTTCGGGCGTATTTATCAGGAATAAGATCTCATAAGTCATCCATCTGGAGATAGCTATGAAAACGATCCGTTTTTTCCTGTTGTGGTGTATGGTTGTGGCGATTTCCGCCTGTACGCCGTTCTACCGCGGCTTTGAAGGCTCGACGTTGGTTTCCCCGGCACGGCCTGACGTTTCCGTCAGCGTTGTGGATATGCCGATGCTTGCGCACGGTCAGATCGCCCCGTTCCTGAATACGGATCAAGGCTACCAGTTCCCGGAAACCCTTGTCTCCGTATACGGAACGGACGCCGCGTCTCCCGTAGCCATTGTGGCCCTTTCCTTTGTGCCCAGCAACGCTTGGGAATGGGACCCGCTGTCCTTCAGCGGGCCTATGGCCCAGCAGAACATGGGGACCGTGTTTGGCGGAGAGAGCTTCTACGGGAGCGTCCGCATCGTCAACGGGGCCAAGGATCCTTTTGCGCCTCTGTTCGCGCCCGAGGATCAGTGGGCTTCCCTTGACTGGCTGGTGCAGCGTTTCGCGTGCCTGAATGATTTCAGGCGGTCCAAGCTTATCCTGGAATACCGCGAACCGCTCCCCGCGTCGCTCAAGGGCGTTTCCGAAGTGCCGGTATACAACGAGGCTGTGCAGGCGTTCCGCGAACGGGCGGCCAAGGTGTTCCACGTCCAGTATGGGGAGGCTCCTATGCCCAAGGACGAGGCCCCGTATATCAAGACGCTCAATGCCCGCTATATGGGGAACTTCCTCGGCAGCATGTCCGTGAAGGAACCCTTGTTCCCCAATTATTCTGATTGATGGAGCCCGCTTTCCGGAAAGGTTCCGTATACCCCGAAGCTTCACGTATGCAGCCCGTCCCGCATGGAAAAAAGAGCGGCGGAACCGGGAATATCCGGCTTCATGCCGCTTAGGGGAGCAGGGCAGGGATGCTGAGGGATTGCGGGGACATCCCGGACTGGATCGGAAATGTCGTTTTTTCATAAAGGAAAAGCATGTCCGGGTGGACATGCTTTTCTTGTCTCAGCGGGATTGTTTCTTGCGCTGTCCGCGCTCCCAGTCATCCTTGCGGATGGCCTCTTCTTGAAGCATGATGGGGATATTGTCGCGCACAGGAAAAACCAGACCGCAGGCCGGGCATTCCAGTCCGCTTTCGTTGTCCACAGGGTCCAGCTCTCCCCGGCATACGGGGCAGGCGAGCAGGGCAAGCAGTTCGGGATTCAGAGCCATGAAGCGTCTCCTTGGCGCAGTGTTGACGTATAAATGAAGAGTGTAACGCCTTCCGTTGCGGAGGACAAGCCGCCTTCCGGCAGGGCGTCGATGAGGAGGAAACATGCAGCCCCGTTTTGTTGATTTGCATACGCACACTACGGCGTCCGACGGAACGGACGCCCCCCGGGATCTGATACGCAGGGCGGCTTCCTTGAAGCTCGCGGCGGTTGCCGTGACCGACCATGATACGGTTTCCGGCCTTGATGAAGCGGAAGCGGCCGGGCGCGAGTACGGCGTGGAGATCATCCGGGGGTGCGAGCTCGGCGTACAGGGGCAGTATGGGGAAATCCACCTGCTCGGGTTGTGGCTGCCCCGGCATTCCGCCCCATTGGATGCCGAGCTGGCCCGCTTGCGTGGGCACCGGGAAGAGCGTAATCTGAAGATACTTGATAGGCTCCGGTCTATTGGCATCAATATAGGCTATCAGGAAGTGCTGGATGAGGCCGGAGGCGAATCGGTCGGCCGCCCCCACATCGCCCGCGTGCTCCAGAAACGCGGTATCGTGTCCAATTTCGCGCAGGCGTTTGAGCTGTATCTCGGCTATTACGGTGCCGCATACGTGCCCCGGACCCTGCTCACCCCGGAAGAAGGGGTAAGCCTCATGGCGGATCTCGGCGCTGTGGTGAGTTTCGCGCATCCCATGCTGATCCGTTGCCCGCCGTCATGATTCGACGAAATCATCCCCCGGCTCAAAGAGGCGGGGCTTGGGGCCATTGAAGCCTATCACAGCGAGCACTCCGCGCGTGACGAGCGGTTCTGCGTGGAGCTGGCGGCCCGGTACGGCCTCGGGCTCAGCGGCGGTTCGGATTATCACGGTATGGCCAAGCCGGGCGTGGAGCTCGGGCGCGGCAAGGGGGGCTTGCGGGTGACGGTGGCGCTGCTCGATGCGCTCAAGGCCCGGCGCAAAAGGCCTGTTGACGACGCTCCGGAGGTCTTGTAGGCCAGCCGTATGAAACTGCTCCGACTGTATCAGGATCAGGCGCGGGAACATCCCGGAGAGGCCAAGTACATGCTCGTTGCCAACGCCATCGCGCAGGGCGTTGAGGATGGCTGTCTTGCGCCCGGCGAATCGCTGCCGACGCACAGGGAATTGGCCGAAGCGCTCGGCGTGACCATCGGGACCGTAAGCCGGGGCTACGCCGAGGCCGCGCAGCGCGGTCTGACCGTGGGTGTGACCGGGCGGGGGACCTTTGTGACCGCGCCGTGCCACGATGTGGACGTGTACGAGGGCGCGGGCAGGATGCATGATCTGGGGTTCATCGCGCCTTTCGAATATCTGAATCCGGATTTGAACGAGGCCGTGGCCGAGTTGTCCCGCTACGCCGATTTGAAGGAACTCAGCAACTATCAGCAGCCGCGCGGGTTGTTGCGGCACCGCGAGGCCGGGGCTCATTGGGCGGGGCGGTACGGGCTGGCTGTTTCGCCGGAGAACCTCCTTGTCTGTGCGGGAGCGCAGCACGCGCTCTTAACGGTACTCGCGTCCCTGTTCAATCCCGGTGACCGCATCGCCGCCGAGCAGCTCAGTTATCCGCTCCTCAAGCAGCTTGCCCGCCGCCTGCGGCTCAGCCTGACGCCCGTCCGGATGGATCAGGGGGGGATGCTGCCCGATTCGCTGGAAGCGGCTTGTCGGGCCGGGGGCATCAAAGGGCTGTATCTGATGCCTACCTGCCAGAACCCCACGCTGGCGCAGATTCCCGAGTACCGCCGCCGGGAGCTGGTGGAGATCTGCCGGCGCTATGATGTCATGATCATTGAGGACGACGTGTACGCCCTTTCTTTGGAGCACAATCTGCCGCCGCTGGCGTCATTGGCCCCGGAGCGCTGCTGTTTCATCGCCTCCACGAGCGAAGCCCTGAGCGGTGGGCTGCGTATCGCCTATCTGTGCCCGCCGGATGCCGTTTTTGCCGAACTGGAGCGGACGATTTCCTACACCATTTCAATGGCTCCTCCGCTTATGGCCGAACTGGCGACCATGTGGATCCGCAACGGCACGGCGGATCGCGTGCTGGCCGCGAAGCGCCGTGAGGCGGCGGAGCGGAATGCGCTGGCCCGTCAGTTGCTGGATGGCTTCCCGCTGGAGACGCGGACTACGGGGTTTTTCTGCTGGCTCAAGCTGCCTGATCCGTGGGCTGCGGTGGCTTTTGCCGAAGCCGCGCGCCAGCGTGGGATCATTGTGGCGGACAGTGACCTGTTCGCGCTCAACCATGCCTCGCCGGAGCAGGGCGTCCGTTTGGCGCTCGGCGGCGTGCGCACGCGGAAAGCTTTGGCGGACGCGTTGGGCACGCTGGCTGGGATGCTGCACGGGTAGGGTGTTGTGGGGAAGGAATATTGGGGAGGGGAGGGAACCTTTCTGAAGAAAGGTTCCCTCCCCCTCCCCGATTATTCTATCCCAACCCGTTAACGGGCTTCATACTTCCCGTCGGGGAGCAGGGTGATCTGGCCGGCCTTGTTCAGAGGCACGCCGATCCACGTCATGGTTTCGCCGGCCTTGTTGGTGACTTTGACGTCCCAGGCTTCGGCCTTTTCGGTACGGCTGACTTCAACGTCCACCTTGTCGCCGTTGGGGAGGGTTTCCTGCTTCAGCAGGTTTTCTTCCCAGTCGTTGGCATTGGTGGGAGAGAGGTACAGCGTATAAATATCATACTGAGCACCGTTGAAAATGTTGATCTTCTTGTCCATGGCAAGAGCATGCCCGGCCATGCCGAGCGAAGCGACGAGCGCAAGAGCGACGATGAGACGTTTCATGGCGTTTCTCCTCTTCCTCCGGGCAGGTTGTACCGACCGCTTCCTGAAAAGGCCCGCAGTCCCGGACTCTGCTGCGGCCCTCGGACACAGGAACGTAATCTATACGTTCAGGGTACGATGAGGAGAAAATGATGCCATGATAATCAATAGGTTGCCGGAATGATTCTACTCCACGCCTACTTTGGGGCAAAACGGAGCCATCTCGCATTCGTCGCACAGGGGCTTCCGCGCATCACAGACATGGCGGCCGAACCAGACCATCCGGTGGTTGACCTTGCCCCATTCGGATTGCGGGAACAGTTTGACCAGATCCTTTTCGATGTCCACGGGATCGGTATGCTTGGTGAGCCCGAGGCGCCCGGAGATGCGCTTGACGTGCGTGTCCACGGCAAGGCCCTCGTTGATGCCGAATCCGCCCCACAGGACCACGTTGGCCGTCTTGCGGGCCACGCCGGGCAGTTTGATGAGGTCCTTCATGGTGTTGGGCGTTTCGCCGTTGAATTCCTTCACGACGAGCTGCGCGGCGGCTATGAGGTGTTTCGCCTTGCTGTGATAGAACCCGACGGAGTGGATGACTTCCTCGAGCTCGGGGATGGTGGCTTGGGCGAGGGCCGCCGGATCGGGCCAGCGGCGGAAGAGTTCGGGCGTGACCTGGTTCACGCGCTTGTCCGTGCATTGAGCGGCGAGCACCGTAGCGACGAGCAGTTCCCACGGGCTTTCGGCCATAAGATGGGTTTCGAGATCGGGATAGCGTTCGGCGAGCAGTTCAAGGACTTTTGCAGCCCGTTGTTTGTCTGTCATGGTCGTTTCCTTCATTCGGGGTGGCGCGCCGTGGAGCGCGGCAACGCGTCCCGGACGGATATTCCGCCCGAAACGCCGGAAACAAACCATAAGATCGGGAGGCCGAAAAGCCAAGCGGTGGGGCCGATGCCGGGGCCGGTGAGTGAAGAGACCTCCCGCCCATGCGGAAGCGCTGTTCACTCACCGGATGCTTACATAAGCGTTTCGATTTCGTCGAATTCGGGAGAGACGAAAATGACCGGCTCCGGGCCCTGTTCCATAGGGGCCTGCATGGTGGGCTCTTCGGTTTCACAAAGGGGTTCGCACACTTCAACGAGGGTTTCCAGTTCGTCGAATTCGGGCGAAGTGTAGGTAACGGTATCCAGCCTGCACCGCGTGCCGCCCTTGACCATGACATCGGAAACAATGCTTCCATAGGCAGACATGGCTCTCCTCCAGAGAAAAGGGTTATAAAACAGTTACCTCTATATTTTTGATAGTCCCCCGCACCGGGGGCGTCAACCTGTTCTGTTCAACCAAACAACAAAAAAAAGCCCTTTTTCTCAAAAAGGCCCGTGCTTGGGGCTGGGCGGCTCGATTGCCAGAACGGTACGAAACGGCTATCGTTTCGACCCAACGCACTGTGAAGGGAGGGAATATGGCGCTTCTCGTCTACATGACGGCGGCTTCGGCGGACGAGGCGGAACGCATCGCCGGGGATTTGGTGGAAAGCCGCCTTGCGGCCTGCGTGAACGTCATGGCCCCGATCCGCTCGGTATACTCGTGGAAGGGAGAGCTTTGCCGTTCCGAAGAGATCCCCTTCATCGCCAAGACGGACGACGATCGTTTTGAAGCGCTGGCCGCCCGTGTGCGTGCCTTGCACAGTTATGAAACCCCCTGCATCGTAGCCCTGCCCGTGGCCCGGGGGGATGCGGATTTTCTCGCTTGGATCACCGAATCAACACATCCGGAGGAATGATGTCCATTTATGTCGCCGGCTCGCTGGCTTTCGACCGTATCATGTCCTTTAACGGCGCGTTCGCCGACCACATCCTCGCCGACAAGCTGCATATTTTGAATGTAAGCTTCCTCATCGACGGGCTGGTGGAAAAGCGCGGCGGCTGCGCGGGGAACATCGCCTATACGCTGGCGTTGATGGGCGAAAAGCCGCTTATCCTCGCCACGGCGGGCAAGAATTTTTCCGAATACGGCGCGTTCCTCGAATCGAAGGGGATTTCTCTTGAAGGCGTCCGCGTCATGAAGGACGAATTCACCGCGAGCTGCACGCTGATCACCGACAAGAACAACAACCAGATCAACGGATTCCACCCCGCCGCGATGGGTTTCCCGTGCGAGTACGCGTTTCCGCATCCCGACGCTTCCGCCGACTGGGGCATCGTATCCCCCGGCAACCTCGACGACATGAAGGCGCTTCCCCGCTTGTTCCGCGAAAAGGGCATCCGGTACATCTACGACCCCGGCCAGCAGATCCCGGCGCTTTCCGGGGACGATCTGCTCGACGCCATCACCGGTTCGGCCCTGCTTGTGACCAACGACTATGAGCTGGAGATGATCAGCAAGGCCACGCAGCGCACCCGCGCCGAACTGCGCGCCCTGACCGGCGGCGTGATCACCACGCTCGGCGAACAGGGCTCGGTCATCGACAACGGCGAGCGGGGGAGCGTGGGCATCGCCGCGCCCAAAACCGTGGCCGACCCCACCGGCGCGGGCGATTCGTTCCGCTCCGGCCTGCTCAAGGGCCTCCTGCACGGCCTTGACGTGCCCGCTTCCGCCCGGCTCGGCGCGACGTGCGCCAGCTACTGCATCGAGCATCAGGGCACGCAGGAGCATGTGTTTACCTATGAGGATTTCGCCGCCCGCCATCGCGCCGCGTTCCACGAGGAACCGGGCGTGAAGTGGTAAGGCAGCAGAGGGAAGAGCCTTTCCGAACGGCGGAGAGGCTTGCTCCCGTGTGTCCCGCAACGCCTTCCCCTGACGCTTTTGGCGTGAGTGGCAATACCGCACCGGCGGGGCCCTCTGCGGCGTTTGGAAACAGGCGGCTTGCCTGACGGCGAAGCGGCATGATCCGTTTCGGCATTTCTGAGTGGAGACAGCAGATGTTCAAAATCATCATTCCCATTTTGGTCATCGCGTTGGCGGCCTTTGTCGGCATGAACGCCAAAAGCGGGCTTATCCGGGGCGTGGCCGACGGTATGCTGGTATCGCCCGCCCGTCCCGCCGTGACCGTGAAGCCCGCCGCCGATTTTGCCTCCGTCGACGCCCGGCGCGTGGATCTTTCGCCTTCGGTGCAGAACAGTATGCTCCAGGCGACATCGGTACAGGCCGTGTATGCCCTGTACAACCATGAGGGCCCGCAGGCCGCTCCGGCGCATCTTGCAGCGCTCCTGGCGGTTTCCCAGAACGACGAGACGTGGCCCGTGGAACCGGAGCTCGGTTTCCCCGCGATCAGGCACAAGAAGCAGGATATCGACGGTTTTTCCGGATTCGCGGACACCTATGTTTTGGACGCGAAGGATGACCCGTGGGCTTCCGACGAGCCGGCACAGTGGGAGAACGGCAGCCTTGTCCGCCGCTTTACCTTTATACTCTGGTTCTACAAGGCCAAGCTCATCGTCGAGTACCGCGAGCCCCTCCCCGCGCCCTCCGATATGCCGCTTGAGGACAATATCCCCCTGCTGACGGCCTTTGAGGCCCGGGCGCTGGAATCCTTCCGCCTGCTGAACGGCGATCCCAAAAACGGCGGCGTGGAGCTCCCACGGCCCAAGGAAAAGCTCCCTTATCCGCCCGCGGGCATCAACCGGCAGGCGCTCACCGATTTTATCGGCACGCTCTGGGATATGAAGAAATAGGAGGCCGTCTCATGCCTTACGTCAATATCAGGGTGACGCGGGAAAACGGCACGCCGACCGCCGAGCAGAAAGCGGAACTCATCAAGGGGGCGACGGAACTGCTTGTGCGCGTCTTGGGGAAAAATCCGGCTACCACGGTCGTCGTCATCGACGAGGTGGATACGGACAACTGGGGCGTGGGCGGCGAAACGGTTACCCGGAGGCGTCGGCAAGGGAAGTAGCCTCCCGCCTCCCACAGGGGCTGGAACTGGATGATTCCTGACAAGTAGCCCAAGCATAGTGGGCCGACGGGCAGGGCGTAGAAAAGCGGCAGTGCTCGATCTGGAAGATCTGGAATGACCGAGATACAAAAAAAGACTCTTATTGGATGCGTATGTGCCGTGTCATGCGAAATCCTTTTTGGCCTTAGTTATTTATTTACAAAGAAAATAACATCAGACGTCGATGCCGTAACATTATTGGGGTGGCGCTTTTTATTGGCGTTCATCATGATGAATATTTTATTGATTGCAGGATATATAAATATAAACATAAAGAAAAAACACTTGCCATCTTTGCTAAAGATAGCCGTTCTCCAACCAATAGCCTATTTTACATGTGAGACGTTTGGGATACAGATGACGACGGCTTCAGAGAGTGGATCTATAATTGCTTGTATTCCAATAGCATCGCTCGTTGCATCAATTCTTTTTTTACAGAAAAAACCAACAAGGTTTCAAACTTCCGGTATTTGCTTAACAGTAGTTGGAGTGATTGTTTGTGTAACGGCAAAAGGATTCGAGACTTCTTTCAGCGGGATTGGCTATATAATGCTATGCATGGCCGTATTATCTTATAGTTTATACTGCGTTTCTGCTGAAAAAGCGGACAAAACAACAAGTATTGAAAAGACATACGTCATGATCGCGTGTGGAGCCTGCTTTTTTGCTACTATGGCGATAGCAAGAAGTATAGCTGCAGGTACTGTCGTTGATTTGTTTATGTTGCCATTTCAAAATACGGTTTTCCTGTTTTCCATTCTTTATCTTGGGATCGCATCTTCTGTTCTATCTTTTGTATTGTTTAATATATCAATATCATCTATTGGAACGAACAAAGCCTCATCGTTTGTAGGCATATCAACAGCTGTATCTGTATTGGCTGGAGTTTTTATACTCGATGAAAAATTTTCAGCTATGCAATGTTATGGAACGCTCATAATACTACTCGGCGTCTATATAGCAAATATGAAAAGCAGATTTTTTTGGCGTTAGCGTTTTTTACCTTTGTGAAGGCATACACGCGAGAAAACGGTTTCGCATCGGGCACGTCCGGTGCGAAACCGTTTTTTACAAGGAACAGCGTTTCTTGTGAAGCGCTCCTACCAGCGGCGGAACCGGCGCGGTTCGGGCGGGAACGCACGGGAGCCGCAGCCTTGGCGAAGCGTTTTTTCGGCGATGGCGGGGGCGTTGCGGACAGGCCCGCTGTCGAACCCGTGGGTCCGGGCCGCGGTAAAAAGCCCTTCAAGCAGCAGGCAATAGGTATCGGCAAGCTGGTCGGGGTCGGAAGCTTCCGCCTTGACCAGCTGGTTCCGCACGTCCGCCCGCAAGGAAGCCCGCTGTTCGCGCACGCGCACGCAGATGTGATGCTCCGGGTCGGTATAATCGGTCATCAGGTGCATGAACACGTTGCCGCTGTATCCGGGCTGGGAAACCAGTTCGTAAATGGACTGGAAAAACGCCAGAAGCTGCCGGGCGGATTCATTGGGATATTGATCCTGCGCCTGATCCCAAATCCGCCGGAATGCGGCTTCCCACTGGTCCATGCAGGCCATGACCAGTTCTTCCTTGGAAGGGAAGCAGCGGTAAAGTGTCATTTTTTTGATGCCTGCGGCCTGTGCGATGGCGTCGACGCTTACGGCCTGAACACCGCTTTGGCGGAACATCTGTTCCGCGATGCCGAGAAACCGTTCGCGGGTAACGGCGAGAGGCGTGCGCTGGCGGCGTTCTGTGGCGTGCGCTTTGCCTGAACAAGACGGGACGCAGAAAGTTTACGCAAGGGGTTCTATCG
>OGXB01000639.1_pt1 | contig 24496 bp, 13 predicted proteins | sample 1576161 | NCBI WGS metagenome assembly OGXB01 (sample SAMEA3541474, study PRJEB24748) | human gut metagenome | biome: human gut; feature: human-associated habitat; material: faeces | place: China | collected 2012
GTTTACGCTCACGGGCGATGTCGTCCAGTGCCTTGTAAATATCAACGTAACGAGCGGTTTGGTATAACAACGCACGTCCGGCATCCAGCTTCGCTTTCATGATGGCGAGCATGTCGTAAACAGCAGGGAAGTCGATGATTGCCTTACCGAACTGCTTGCGGTCTTTGGCGTAGGCCAATCCTTCGTTGTAAGCGGCTTGGCTGAGGCCTACCGATTGTGCGGCGATGCCTAGGCGTGCGCCGTTCATCAAGGCCATCACGTATTTGATCAAGCCCAGTTTGCGATCGCCACAAAGCTCTGCTTTCGCGTTCTTGTAAACTAACTCGCAAGTAGGAGAGCCGTGGATTCCCAATTTATTCTCGATACGGCGTACGTTTACGCCACCTTCCCGTTTGTCGTAGATAAACATGGACAAACCACGTCCATCCTTGGTACCTTCCTCGGAACGGGCCAATACGAGGTGAAGATCCGCGTCGCCATTCGTGATGAATCGTTTTACGCCGTTCAACCGCCAGCAATTCTCTTTCTCGTCGAAGGTAGCCTTTAGCATCACGGATTGCAGGTCGGAGCCAGCGTCCGGCTCGGTCAGGTCCATAGACATGGTTTCTCCCGCGCAGATACGTGGGATGAAACGGCTGTGCTGATCCTCGTTGCCGAACTCATATAAGGTTTCGATACAATCCTGTAATGACCAGATATTACCGAAGCCTGCGTCAGCCGCCGCTACGATCTCCGCGCACATGGTGTACGGCGTGATCGGGAAGTTCAAGCCACCGAAACGGCGAGGCATCGTCATACCGTTCAAACCGGCTTTTACCATCGCGTCGAGGTTCTGCTTCGTGCCGGAAGCATATTCCACGCGGCCATTCGCGCAGTGAGGACCTTCGGCATCTACGCCTTCCGCGTTAGGGGCGATAATCTCTCCGGTGATCTCTCCGGTAATCTCCAGCACCTTATCGTACGAGTCTATCGCGTCGGCATAATCTTGCGGCGCGTAGTCGAACTCTTCCTTGTCTCTGTACTCGCGTTCCTTCAGCTCGCAAATACGTTCCATCATCGGATTGTTCAAGTGATACTTGAGTTCCGGTATGTCTGTATAATAATTAGCCATCTTTACTTACTGTTCTTTTTGTAATACTTAATCATCTTAGGAATCACCTCTTCTACCGTACCATTGATTACGTAATCGGCGATCGTATTGATCGGGGCATTCTCATCATTATTGATCGAAATGATGATACCGGCGTCTTGCATGCCGGCGATATGTTGGATCTGCCCGGAGATACCGCAAGCGATATACAATTTCGGACGCACCGTGACACCGGTCTGACCGATCTGACGGTCGTGGTCGCAGAAACCGGCATCGACAGCCGCACGGCTGGCGCCTACCTCGGCGTGAAGCTCTTTCGCCAAATCGAACAATAAATTAAAGTTCTCCTTGGAGCCTACGCCATAACCTCCGGCCACTACGATCGGAGCGCCTTTCAGGTTGTGCTTCGCTTTCTCTACATGACGGTCGATCACCTTCACCACATAGTCTGTCTCGGGGACATACTTCGCTACGTCGTGGCGGATCACTTCACCTTTATAGTTCTCGTCAAGGACTTCTTTTTTCATCACGCCCTCACGAACGGTCGCCATTTGCGGGCGGTGTTCCGGGTTGATGATCGTGGCTACGATGTTACCACCGAACGCCGGACGGATCTGATATAATAAGTTCTCATAGGTAATACCCGCTTTTTTATCCTCGTGCGGGCCGATCTCCAAAGAGGTACAATCGGCCGTCAAGCCGCTTGTCAAGGCCGAGGATACACGAGGACCCAAGTCGCGACCGATCACCGTAGCGCCCATTAAGCAGATCTGCGGTTTCTCCTCCTTGAACAAATTAATCAAGATGGAAGAATGAGGAAGTGATGTATAAGGGAATAAACCCGGAGCGTCGAACACATGAACCTTGTCGACGCCAAAAGGCAATACTTGTTTCTCTACACCCTCAAGGCTGGAGCCGGCAACAATCGCTTCCAGTTGGCAGCCTAATTGATTGGCTAGCTTACGACCTTTGGTCAGAAGCTCAAGACTTACATCGGCAACGTTCGTGCCTTCTGTCTCACAATATACAAATACGTTGTTCATAATCTTATCCGATGGTGTGGTTAGCTAACAGTTCGACAATCAAATCCTCTACATCTTGGTCGGAACCGGAGATCGTCTTGCTTTCCTTGGCTTGGAAGACGATGTTCTGGATCGCTTTTACCTTTGTCGGCGAACCGCTAAGGCCGCATTGAACCAAGTCTCCATTCACGTCGGCCACGCTCCATTCCTGAATATCCAGATACGGGCGGGTCTTGTACAATTCCGGGTAGCGAACGGTCGGTTCTCCATCTTGGTGACAGGCGGGTTGTGCGTTCCGTTCCTGTTTACCCATGGCGTATTTGTACTTCTGTACCAGCTTCGCGTTACGAGGACGGCAGGGAGCGGCGGAACCATTCACGGTGATTACGATCGGAAGCGGACCTTCCACAGTCTCGACACCTCCGTCGATATGACGTTTTACGGTGATACGTCCGGCTTCCTTATCTACGTTCAGGATTTCCTCGGCATACGTAATTTGGGTCAGTCCCAATTTCTCAGCGACTTGCGGACCTACCTGTGCCGTGTCGCCGTCGATCGCTTGGCGACCACCGATGATAATATCATAATCGTTGATTTTCTTGATAGCCGTGGCAAGCGCATAGGATGTGGCTAACGTGTCGGCTCCGGCAAACGCACGGTCGGTCAACAAAAAACCGCCGTCAGCACCACGATACAAACCCTCGCGGATGATTTCGGCGGCACGTCCCGGGCCCATCGTCAGCAGCGTAACTGTCGTCCCGGGGTAAGCGTCTTTCAAGCGTAACGCTTGTTCCAACGCGTTCAGGTCTTCCGGGTTAAAGATCGCTGGCAAGGCGGCGCGATTGATCGTACCGTCCGCCTTCATGGCGTCCTTTCCCACGTTTCGTGTATCCGGGACCTGTTTCGCTAAAACAATAATTCTTAAACTCATTTTATATAGGAATATTAGATTTTTATATTGATATAATACTTCTACTTATTTATTAATCTTGCGTTGCAAAAGTAATCAAACATTCTTTATAACAAAGAACTTTGTGAAGGAATTTGCACACTTCGCGCATGTTTGAGCAGAAAACACTAGCATGTGATGACAGCCTCCTTCCGGGATTTATGACAAAAGTACTGTTTGTATCGGGAATACTAAGGGGCAGGCCATTAAAGAAACTATCGGTATCGGCATGTGGCGTAAGCACTATCGGTGTGGGCTTACGCCACTACTGTTTTGGCCCGATGCCTATATCGGCGTTTGCCGGCGGCGGTCGGGGGAGGGGGGGGAAATGAGAAAGCCCCGATGCCGCAAAGGGCACCGGGGCTTTCTGCTTGTTTAAGATAATTAGGTAGATTGATTTATCGAACGATTACCTTCTCCGTATGGGCTTGCTCGCCATCGCCGGCGTAGATCATGTAGATACCGGCGGGCAGGTCGAAGCTGTATTGCGTCGTGTTCACGGAGAACTGACGTGCTTGCGAACCGTTCAGGCCGAATACCTTGATCTCCTTCACCGGGCGGAGGGAGGAGACGATCACTTGTCCGCGTCGTGCGGAGTAGATCGAGATCGTGTTCTCCAGCTCAGATCCTAGCTCGCTATCGCGAAGGAAGTAACGTCCGTGGCTGTCGCCGGCTACTCGCAGGCTGTAGCTATCGTCTTCCAGTTTCACGCTCTTGCGTGTATGGGCGTCGTAGAGGTAGAGCGGCTCGGCCAGGCGGCTGAGTCCCTCGATGGTCAGCGTCACCTCGTCGTTGGTCTCGTTATAGACACCGAGGCCGATGTTTCGGATGGACTTCACGGCGTTCACCTGCGCCGCCTTGCTGCCGGATACGGTGTAGACCATCGGTGCGTCCAGCTCGGAGTCGAGGAGTACGACTGCGTCCTCGTCGGCCTTATAGCCGTTGTCGGCCTTGTCGTAGGTCAGCAGGCTGGCCTTGCTCTTCACGTCGCCGCGCTCAGCGGTCAGGGTGATGACCGGATTGGTGGCGGAGGCGGATTTGGTGGTCGCCTCGGTCGCGGATGCTCCGGTTGCCGACATCATGGCGGGGGTGAAGGTGATGCTCTTCGCATCTGTACTTGCCTTTGCAGCGTCGCTCAGCTCCACGAAGAATGCTTGCATCGGGGCTACCGTGCCATTCTTGCTTTCATCCTCAAAGTCTACGTCCGGTGTGCCTACCGAGGCATCCGGTGCGCCGTTTGCCAATGTCCAGTATTTGGGGGCTAATACCTCTTCATTTGCATTCAAGAAGACTTCCATATTCAGATACGTCATGAACGGGTTTCCTACCAAGAAGTGGGTACCGTCACCATCTACGTCCTTATCCAATGTAAGTGTATATTTACCATCTGTAAACTCTACCAATTTGCCGGAATCAGTTTTGTCCAATCCCTCACCACTTCGCAAAGAGGATTTGGCCTCATACGCATACTCCGTGTCTGCTTTCGGAAGACGTACCAAGGCTGTTTCAGTACCATCTGTAGTCGGAACATCCTCCACGCTCAGATAGAAACCTTTACCGATCTTGTAAGGAACTCTTACGTCATTGTATTCGATGCTCCAGTTGGATTTAACGGCTGCTACCTCTTCAGCTCCCGTATTACCATCTGTAGGATTTTGCGGGAAGTATTGGATCGCCTTGTTCCACGCCTTTTGATAGAAGGCCGGGGTCCAACGGCTATAGGAGTCCGTTGTATAGTTGATATCCTTGAATGCTTCCGTCTCTTGCTTACCGTTGTTAGGAGCGTAGATATCCCCGGCGTACACGTCTTGCAGCGGGGAGGCCATCCAGCGTTTCGCGTTGTTGGCAATCTCGAATTCTACCCAAGCCTTTTCGTAATTCAAGTAATGTTGATCCATCAACTTCGCTTCCGGCTTGAAGTAGATTTGGTCTACCTTGTTAACATAATAAGAGGATATACCTCCGTTTTCATCCGTTACGGCCATGTCGTATTGGATATTTGAGGTCGCTTTGCTTCCGTCTAAGCCATCAATGGGGGCATTACCCGAAGAAGCAATGTCTTCTAGGGTCAGCACATTGCTCCCTTTCGGATCAATCGTGATCTTTGAGAAATACAGCGGAGAGAAAGCATTCTCTACATCTGTATTGCCGTTGACATCTTCATTCGCGTCTTTATCATCCTTGTACAACTCGGCTTTCGTGGATCGGTGCCAGTTTCCGTCATTGTACCAAGCATCCGAATTAGAGCCTTTCCATGTCAGGTATTCGGGAACGATCTTGACGGTAAAGGAAACCAATCCATCGCAAGCATTCGCTAATACTTCATCTCCATCAAATTGCACGAATGGGATCAGCAACTCGTAAGATTGCCCCTCCTTCATTAGCTTTTTCGCATCCTCATTCCATTTAATAGGAATGTTGGCATTTGGGGTATTTGAGGTGATTTTAAAAGCGGATACGGTTCCTACCACGGGTAATTCCGTGTCATCCGTTTGGAGAAGTACTTGTGCTTCATCTTTTACTCCTACAGGGGTTTCATCAGTAACCATATTAGAAATTCCCCTTACAGGAATATGCAATGATGTAGTCTCTCCTAGGTTCAACTGTCCTAAACGGAGGGCTGCGCTACCCTCAATCGGATACTGCACATTAGCGAATCCGGTGAACATTTGCGGGGTGTCCGCGTCTGTCACTTCGAAATTCACGGGAGTCTTATCCGAGCAATATACATAATCTCCACGACCTGTATCGGAATATACATATGGCATCGCTATGATTTCGTTTCCCGTAATTAACAGATCGTAGTTTTGTGTACCGTCCTCTCCGGTTCTCAGTAATATATTGCCGTTCGCGTCCGGGGTTGTCAGTAAACCTTTTAATCGTTCTTTTATACGGCTTGCGTCAGGTATATTGTTACCTTCAGTGTCTTGCCCATTCCAGTTATCAAGATCGGAAACCGTTATCGTACTCGTATGATTGGTTGCCCCTCTAAATGTTTCCAAATCATATTTGAGACTTCTTTTGTTTAGGATGGAATCCTCCTCATACGCCTCTTGCGAGCCAAGATACCAATCGAAAAGATAAGAAACACCTACCTGTCCCAGATCGTCTATCGGATTGCCGTTTGCGTCGTATCCATTCAAGACGGCTTCCACTTTTCGGAGCGCGCCGGCGCAAGTGGCCGTGCTAGCGTTAGCCTCTGTTTTGATTGTGATGGTCGTTGCCGGCTCTACCGTAAAATCGGATATCAAGGTACATGGATCTTTCAACGAGATAAACTTCCCTATGCCCTCGGCCACTTCTCGTGCGCTGAACAGCACGACCCGGTATTCGCCTGTGGCAGGCTGTGTTTCTCCGGGTCTTATCTCGTTCCTATATCGCAAATCCGTGTTGGCCACGTCGATCGTGCCTAAAAAGATATTCTCTTTTGACTCGTCTGTCCACGGGCAATGGATACGGGGGATTTCCAGGAATTCGTATAATGCTCTGATACATTTGGTGTAGGTATCGCCTAAGCCTTCGGTATTATTGATAATTTTCTCCCAATGAACCTCTTTGATAACATTATCTTCAAGTACACAAAGTGACGGGAATAATTCATCTCGAAACTTATCGAAGGAGATCTCCTCGAATTTTCCGAAATCGTTTAACTGCTCTTCACTCCAGTACTTCTCAGAATCATCTTCTCCTTCTGGCCCTCGTTTTGTATCCGCTATGAAGTCGTTCATCGCCCGCACGTTCATGACGATCTCCAAATGAGGTACGTCCGCAACGTCCGTAGGCAATAGTTCCTCTTGCTCTTGACCTTGACCTCCACTTGTGTATTCATTTAGGTTTGTCGGGATAAATACACGCATGGTCTTGTCTAAGCCCAACTGAGTTAATGCCTGTTCTGTCTTGAGATCTTTCCGGACTACCACCCAATCATCGGGAGCCGCGCCAGTACGATCACCCGGATACGCGAAGGAATAATAAACATTACCGATATTTGTATGTGCGATATCGTCAATATCCGCATAAGGGTTAGCACCCATCAATCCGTAGCGATATTTACGGTATTTGACATCATTCAGCTCATCAACATTCAAGACATCGGAGTTCCTTTTCCATCCCATGTTTCGCAGGATTGTCGCGTAATCCGAGCTGACATACAGGGTGGAGGCATCGCAAGCGTCCTTGCGACGCACGGAGATATTCGGAAGGGTCTTATAGATGCGGATATCGTCGACGGCGTAGTCTCCTCCATTTGAATCCGGCGTATTATTCTGGAGTTCCACGGAAAACTCGTCGTACGATCCCAGCATCTCACTGCTTATCGTGATTTTGTAGCAAAGTTGTTTCCAAATGGCACGATCATCATCTTCATTTGGACGCAACATATTTCCGGATGAGAAACGATGAAGTATTCCGGACTCTCCTGTCTTCGTATTCTTTCCGCGCAATATCAAGTTCACATTCGGAGGTGTAGTGATATCGGTTATGTCTGCTACCCAAGCTACGACCGTCAACTCCGTATTGGGGCAAATCGTACCCTCTATAGGAACCGTTACTACCCGTCCGGCTTCTTGGGAAGCGTTTACATAGCAAAAATATCCACACTGTTGACTGTTGGTATTGTGATACGTTCTATCGAATAATTGTCGGTCATTAATCGCTGATATCTTCGTATAATACCAGCCGTATGTTTTATGTTGCTCTTCTCCGCTTGTGTTATATGATGTAGCCCAGCTTCTTCCATAAGAGTTTTTCTCCGAAATGTTAGGTACATTCGCCGAGCGATACAATCCGTAGGAATCCTCCGGAATCGTATTAGGCTGGTACATTGACTCCAACGTTGGATTCATAAAGCTATACGTCACCGTGGACGGATCTATAGGAATGGAACTCATATTGTTGTTTGCGTTAAGTGCTCCTCTCTGTATAGGACCTCCATAGTCAAAATCAACAACCCCGACTTGCTGATATTTATCTTCATTATTAGCCGGGTTACGGTCTTCGTAGTTTTGGATCTCCCTCTCTGTCATAAATCCGGAGTTTTCCTGCGGAGTCAGAATATATTTGGCGAGGAGTGGGCTTTGAGTTCCATAGGATTGAGCATATACATTTACTGTTGTTTCTGTATTTATACTATTATTACCTAATTTAATAAGTTTTCCTTTAGAAGTGGCATCATCGACACCTGTAATTTGAAAATCAGTTCCTTGACTATTATTCCAATAATAATTCTCCGGTGCCATATTCATCTGTAAATTCACGTTTGTAGCCCCCTTGGGAACCGTAATGTGAATCGTTTCCAAAGGCTCACCTGATAAGCTACTCAATCGCTTCCTCATCTCATCCGCGTTCTTAATATAGAACTTATAGCGTTTACCGATAGTTGGCTCCGTATAGGGAGATTCGCTGGGTTTAATACCCAACCCGTCTACGTTAAAGCTAAGATCGCAAAAGACGGAATCTTCTGTCAGATTAGAGTCGCTTGTATAGTTTATTTTAAATACATTCTCTCTATTACCACCCATACCATTAAGCCAGAAATAAGAATCTCCATTGGAGGTTTCTTTAAGAGAAGAAATAACATCTAATCTATCTGTTGTAGTTCCATTCGCATTTTTTCTATACCAACGTATATAGTAATAATCTCGAATATTGGGTATTATCAATGTACGCTGCTCTTTGCTATTGACATAAATCGTATCTACCAATGTAGGTACGTTTTCTTGCGGGAACTTCTTACCACGTTGCGGCTCAATCTCATAGTCCTGCCCCATCGCCACCTCGGTTCCCCCGAGCAGGAGCACGCAGGACAAGATGAGTAGCTTGCCTATATTATATAATGTATAGTGTTTCTTCATGAGTTACCTCCTTTCTTTTCATTCGTTATGATAATGGTGTATGGGATTTCGATCTCACGTTTAGGGGTCTCCGTTCCATACGTGGCTACCAGCGTCAGCTTGATCTCGGCGGAGGAAGCGTTGCCCAGTTCTTGGGTGCGGACGGTGAAACTGCCTTTGCATGAGTTTGCATCGTCTTTGGTCAAGGTGATCTTCGTACCGTTACTCAGCACGCTGTTAGTCTCACCACCGATCAACAGGCCTACGGTTTGGCCGTCTGTCGCCGTGTTGTTCACCAAGGTTGCCTCGCAGAATTTTTGGCCTGATACTTGTTCACCACCGGGGTTATATTTGAGTGCCAAACCATCGTCTATCCCCTCTATGGATTTCAATTCATATTCCACCGTCACGTCACCGGCATGGTTTACCGTACAGGTAAATGGGGTGCCGACTTGTATGCCATTGTTCGGTCCATAAACTTTTTTCTCCGGCAGGCCGCCGATCGGCATGCGGGATTCGCTCCAAGAGAGTGTGGTCTCTATGTTGGAGATGTAGATCGGGATGGTCAGGAAGTCGTTGCGGCGCATCCAGTCGTAATCGATCTCGTAATCTGTCAGTTCCTTGCTACCCGCTTTTACGGAGATGGTAAGGGCATTATTCGCAGTGGCTTGGTTTTCCGTGAAGCCGGTCTCGTATTGATAAAACGAATGAGACAGGGGTGTTTCCGAATTTGCTGGTAGATTGTCCTTCCCATCCGTTACGATCGGGTAAGTGGAGAAAGACGGGGTAACATCGTCCGCAAGTTTAGGGAAATTCGGACCTATTTCCGGCAACTCCGGCCCATCTCCGTATGGCAACAGCCAGATCGGTCCCGTGCGGAACTGTCCCATCGATAATTCTTTCAGAGTCACATTCTCTGTCGTACCCATCCGGTTATATAGGTCGATGCGGACTTTTCCGAGCATACGGAACAGGGCGACATCGGTGGTGTTCTCCCCGTTTTCACTCACGGGCGCTTTCGTGGCGTAGCTGCTCATGGGGATGGCTTGCCTCGGGGATCCATCGGTGGGGTTGTTGAAGTTGTTTATCTCGATAAGGTTCGCTGTCGCTTTTTTCAGCTCATCCTCCGTGATGCTTTTATTCTCTAGCTTCTCTATAAGATCTTTTCCATTCTTCAAGGAATAGAGGTTCGCTAAGGCGTACAGCCTGTATTCGCCGATCGGGAGCTCTAGCTCTACCTCCGTTCGGGAATCGTCGTCATTGGAGTTGTATTCCTTTTTGGATATCACATCGATCAGGCCGTCCAGCCGCGTGTCCGGATGTATGCCGTAGACGAGCAGCCACCATTCTTCCAGTTTGCGCTCGTAGTCGTCGTCAGGCTCCTCGGCCTTCGTCGTCGCCTTTGTGGTCGGGGTATGGTTGGCGGAGGGCTGTAGGTGGATGGTCAGGGTATAAAGCTTGCCGTCGGGTATGTCCGGGCTGTTGCCGCCGTTCTCGTCGGAGCAGGCGGGCAGGAACGACAGAAGCAGTAGCGTGAACGCCACTGCCGCTGTCTGGATGGAAAAATATCGTTTGTTTCTCATTCTTGTTTACGTGTTTTTAAAGTTCGCCATTGTTGAGTCGGATCACCCAGTCTTTCACCTGTACCTTGTAGCAGGCGTAGCCTACGATGGGCACCTCGGGATCGGGGATTTCCGGGTCCGGATCGGGTGTCGGGTCCGGATCAGGCTCCGGATCGGGATCGGGATCGGGATCGGGGTCCGGATCGGGGTCCGGATCGGGGCAGTCCGGGCAAATGATAGGCGTGAGGAAGAATACGATGGAGTACTCGTCCTGCCGGTCCAGGTATTCCTGCGCCGGTATGTCGTGCCCCTCCATCTGGGTGAGCAGGAGGTATTGGTTGAGGTTGACGTTCAGCACGTCGTTCTCCCAATCCTTGTGGCGCACGATGAGGCGGTAGTTCTCGCCGGCCATGAGCCGCATGGTGTTCAGCTCGGCCACGGCCACGTACTGGTTGGCGGGCTTCCCGTTGATCTGGTCGTCCGCGGATCCGGCGGCGATGTCGACGCTCTCCGTATGGTAGGGCAGGTAGGAGATCGTGTCGTCGTCGAGCAGGGTATTGTCATAGTCCATGTATCCGTTGTCGGCCACGATCCGGAAGGAGAAGTCCTTCACGTCCATGCTGTATCCCTCGGTATCTTGCAAGACGACGCGCAGCTTGTTGGTGTTCTTCGCCAACGATATCTCTTTCTCCTCGTGGCGGTCGCCGGCGATCACGAGCGTGTCGAGCGCGTGCCAGAGGGGTGTCAGTTCATTGGGTTGGGTAGCGTCGGCCTCCCGTAGCGTCTTGACGCGAATCTCCTCGATGGTGGAGGATCCGGGGGTGAGCTCGGGCCATTGGTAGGAGCTCTCGTCCAGTCCGGCCCAAGTGAGCACTTGGTAAGTACCGGGCTCGAGGTCCATCGCGATGCTGTTCGCTTTCAACTCCGCTCCCTCGATATCTTGCCGCCGGATGAAATTACCCTTGTTGTCGCAGATAAACAATGCGGCTTTATCCACCTCGCGTTGGAAGGCGTCGGCAAATTTCATGTTGTAATCGTACACGAGGCGCAGCCGGTACTCGCAAGGGGCGATGGAGTCATCGTGGATATAGTCGCACGCGGCGAGTCCCGTCAGCGTCAGCGCGCCGATCGATTTGATTAATAAATTGGAGAATCTGTTCATATCTGTTTAAACGTTGTTTGTTTACTGCCAAAGATAATTTAATATCCACCGGGGGGCCGCCCTGCCGTCAATCGCTGATGGGAAGGACGACAATCCCAACCGTGCTATAGGGTCATGTATGTAGGAAGCGGGGATTTCCCCGGTGGCATATATAGGTTCCTCCCTTCCGGCGGAGGGCCGGAGGGGAGGAATGGGGTCGTTAGAGGATGATGCCGCTGTTGGGGCGAACCACCCAGTTTTTCACGTGAAGAACGACGTTCAGCAACTGGTTGCTATCCTCGGTCGGATCTTTGGGATCCGGAACCATGCTACGAGCGAAGCCCAGGCCTCTGACACCACTTATCTGCAACTCATAGATGTTGTTGCGGACGATGCTATACTCCATGGGGACGATCTTATGTGGGTTATTGTTGTCTCGATGCAGGATCCAATAAGTATAGTAACATTCCCCATTTTCGAATTTGTCTACGTCGTCATAAGTCGTAGCACTGGGTTGACTTGTCATGAAAGCAGTGAAGTCTTGTACGTCTGTTAGATTACCGAATGTTGTTGCATTAGGATTTTTCTTTGATTCTTTATGCAAGTAATCTAGATAACCAAACGGATCATGTTGCGCTTTTTCGTCCGCATAGAAATGATCATGGAAGTCTGCGATCTTAAGGCTTTTGAAATCATCGCCGATAAAATCGGTGTAGTTGCAGCTTGCTAGTCCATCTTCATCTCCTTCAAAATGCCCGTGTTCATTCAGGTAATAAGCGAAAATAGCTTTATAGTCTTTAAAGATCTTTCCCTCATAGCGATAGAATGTTACACCGGAAGCAGTGTTGTCAATAGCGTCAAAATCTGTTCCGTCATATTTGACAGGTTGCGAGGTAACGCTACCTGTTGCCTCATTAACCTCACTCATTTGTGCCGGGTAATAGGTTGCCTTGAACACCGCTCCCGTCGCGTAGCCTTGCAATGAGGTGCCGACCTTGGTCGTGTTCTCCATTACGTACGCCAAGTCTATGGGGTCGTTATCGTTAGTTTCGGTAGACAAGGAAACCGCGTCTTTATATGAACTCCATAGATCTCCGAGATTGTTCATTGAAGCTTGCTCATTAGTTCTGTATGAGTTCTTGTAGCTTAATTGGACGTTATTTGTTGGCAGATCGGCGCTGGCGTTTTTCTTAAAGAACCATGGGTCTATTACATAGTTCGCTGTAACTACCTTTGTTGTACCGTTCATACTCCAATCCTCTGGGCCTAAGTAGGTTTGTTCGTCAGTCTCGTTAACTTCCCCCTCGCCGGTGATCGTTTTTGATACGCGTTTCAACAAATAAGATCCGCTGTTCAACTGGTTCACGATAGCGGCCTGTTGCAAAGCGACCTTGGCGATTGTTTCGTTCTCTTTCTCTGTTGAAGCGATTGAGTAGAAGAAGTTTTCTCCCTTGTCCGTATCCTCTTTGATACGGATCTTGGCGGCCAAGCGTTCTACATATACGTTTACGGTAGGCGCGTTGTTCTCGTTGGTGGGGTTTTCATCGAATGTAACCTCGCTCCTTTCGCCTGTTTCTAACGGCCATTGCATGGCGTGGGTGGACATGACAAAGCCATTGGTCTTGTGATTATACTGGTCGTATTTGATGATATAGTCGGCCAAATCTGATCCCTTTGTGATTTTTGTGCCCTCCGTTTGGCCCTTGATCGCATTATACAACTCGTTCGGTGCTTCTTTGCTTCCGCCCAGGTTCGTAACAGCTATCACGCCGTATGTGTTACCTGCCAACGTGGATCCCGGATCGGGGACCGGTACTTCTATCTGTGCCATGAAGGAATGGCCCTCCGTAGCGTCTCCTTCCATTTCACCGACTTTGGCGAAACCTACGCCTTTGATCTGGCTGTTCGCCTTGAAGTTGTAGTCAGTACCGTCTTTACCATTATCGAAGAGGATGATCGTGACATCTTTTACCACATACTCGTTATGCGATCCGGCCTCTGTCTCCATATCGTCATCGGCGGCTTTTGTCGCTATATCAGAGTTGACCACGACTTTCAGATAGGCGTCGGCCTCACCCATTTCCCCGTTGTTGTTGTTACCGTTCGGCCCGCTCTCCAGATCGTCCGAACAAGACACCGCCGCGCAAGCGAAGGCGAGTGCCCATAATGTACTTTTCAGTTTCATGTTGTTTAATTGTTAGATTGTTAGATTGTTTAATTAAAGTTAGTATGTTTGTATGTAATAGTCTTCCGAGGTCCGCGGCAGATCTCGGAAGACATCCGCGGCGGGTCAATCCTCCACCTGCTCCAGGTTGGCCCGGGCCTGCTCGCCCACCCGCGCGTCGTTCGTCAGCGTGCGGAAGATGGTGGCCGCCCGGTCGGTGTCGCCCTCCAGCCAAGCGGCTACGCCCTCGGCCAGCCTACGCTCCGGTCCCTCTTGCGCCTTCGCCAGGTAGCGGCGCGCCGCGGCGGTGTCGCCGTTCAGCAAGGCGGAGTTGGCGGCGTTGAGGTTCGACACGGGGTCGTCCGGATACATGCGCACGGCAATCTCGAACACCTCCTTGAACTCGGCGCTTCCCGTCTCGTAGGTCTGCGCCACACGGAACATCTCATCGAGGCTCAGCTGTTTCGGGTCGTTGTAAATCAATTCCTTCGCCTCCTCCACGCTGATCGGCCGGATGGTGTAGCTCACCTTATAGTCCGAGTGGCGCAAGGTGGGATAGATTTCTTTTAGCAGGTAGCGGTAAGGCTCGCCCCCATCGACGCTCCTCAGTCTCTCCTCGCGACGGTCCGGGTCGTCGATGGAGGCGTCTCGGATCACGCCTAGCAGGGCCTCCTTGGCGGGCATCGAGGAACGTTCCACTCGGGCCTCCAGCCCTTGCCAGTCCTCCGCCTCGTAGCTCGCCTCGGTGTCCACGCCGTCTAGGCCGTACCGCTCTCTCACGTATGCCAGCAAAGCTTCGGAGCGGCCCTTGGCCAGACGTTCGTTATTGGCGTATGAGCCTTCGGGAGAGGCATATCCTTTTATGCTGATGCCGGTGATGGTGGCGTATTTATCGCCGCACACGGACTCTATGGTCTCTTGGATGGCCGCCAGCTCGCGCGAGTTCTGGCGGTAGTCCGGGCGGATCTCCGTGCGGTTCACGGGGAAGTCGAGGAATGCGCTACCCTCCTTCGCCCGGTTCTTCACCTCCACTGGAGGCGCCACGTAGGCCATGAGTGGGCGAGGGGCCTGATCCAGCTGGATCGGGAAGAGCGTGCTCCGGTCATTCTTGAGAGCCTCCCATCCGCAACCGCACTCGTCGATCACCAAGGCCATCTCGGAACCGTCCATCCAGCGGGCGTAAGGCACGCGGGCGTGATAGTCGAAGCGTTGCTCGGTACCGTTCTTGCGGCGCACGGCGAACTCCCCGTCGGTGGCGGTGTCGCGCCCCGTGCGCTCGTATAGGATCTGGCGCTTACGCCCGTTCACGATCAGCGCGGGCAGTCTTCTCAAGCTGTCGCCCCGCTGGATGACCGGCGTGTAGGTAACGGATCGGTTGGAGCGGATCTCTAGGTCGCTTAGGTTGAGGGTGAGGTCTACTAGCAGGTAGTCACCGGACCGTTCGATGAGTTTTTTCTCTACGCGCAACGTGTTCTCCTGCGCGTACGCATCCGCCGCCGCCAAGGATCCGGCCAGCAGCAGAGCTATGGGTAAGAATCGTCTTTTCATCAGTTCGCGTGTTTTAGAATAAGTAGATCAAGCTGACGGCCGCCTGCGTAGGGCCGAAGTAGTGCTTCTTGTTGTCTTCCGACTTGTTGCCGCAATTCTTGCAAGGGAACTTGTCGTAATTGAGGTAGAGGTATCCTACGCCGAGCGTGGCCTCCAAGTTCCAGTGCTCGTGCAGGAGCCATTGGTATCCGTAGCTGACGCCTACGCCTGTTCCCCAGCCTTGGCGACGCTCGTTCTCGAGGTCGAGAACCTTCAGGTCGGCGAAGTTATAGGCGATAAAGGGTACGTGAAGCCCCAGGAAATGCCCTTGGAATGACTCGCAGAACCAATAGCGCAACTCGGGGTGCGCCCGGAAGTGTTTCATCGTACGGTCGTAAGATCCGTCGTCGTTCTTCCCGTCGAAGGGGTTGAGTCCCGCCTCCAGGTCCAGCGTCCAGTGCCGTGCCAGCCGGAACTCGGCGCCGAGGTTGAAGGTACCGCCCACTCCCCAGTACGGGAGATTGGTCTTGATGGCCGCCACGGCGCCCTTGTCATCGCCCGGCGAAGTCTGCGCTTGCGAGAGGAACGCTGCGCAGAGAAATACCATTAACGTGAAAAGCCTTTTCATTTTCATTGTATTCATTGAATTAAGTAAATAATCATCTTATGAACGGGTCGTAGTTCTTACCGGATACAGAAGTTGGGTCGGTTTTTTCCTAACGGCCAGTCACTCTCTCTATTTTCAGGAAAAGCCTTCGCGTTTCCATTGGTTCTTCCAGTCTCTCATCCATCACTAAGGGCTTGATATATGGTTCTTCCTGTATAGTGATAACGATCCTTATTTACGAAATAAGGTTTACGGCAGATAGATCTATCGCCGAACGGTTTCGTTATTGGAGCGAAAAAACGGTAAACGACCGTGGTTTTCTTATACATCCTCGTGTACGGAGTTCTTTTGACTGGCAAAAGGCGTGAGAAGAGCTTGTTAATAAAACGTAAAGGCACGATGGTAAGGACAGCCTTTGCCCTCCTTTTGGTAAAAGCGCCTAAAAGGCTTATATCAAGGAAAAAAACGTGAATATTCCTTATGCAGAACTTCTCTTTTCGGGAGAAAAAGGTTGTTTGCTAAAAAAGATTAGAAAAAAGCTTGTTTTTCTAATATATAAAACCGTACTTTGTCGTGTTGTTCTATAACAGAGTTGCCTTGTCGCTTCTTGTTGAATCGCAAACAACTCATTATAGGGCTGTTAATCCGGTTTTGACTTATTTCGTAAATAAGTCTCGTATCCCTTCCTCAGCAGATTATTCAAGAATCTCGTTATTTGTTTATTCGCCTTGTTCAGTTCCGACTGGTCGAGCGAGCTGAGATAGCATCGGGTGGTCTTCTCGGACGAATGCCCCATCGCTTGGCTAATCACGGCAACCGGGACGTGGTGCGCCAAGGCCTCCGAGGCCCATGTGTGACGCATGACGTAAGAGGTGAGCTTGATCTTCAGCCCCAGCCGCTCGCCGATTTCCCTCAAGGCCCGGTTCTGCCGGCTCAATAACCGTTTGTATTCTTGATTATTGGTGTGATCCGGAGATGTCAGCCCCAAGTCGAAGATGAAAGGCGTGTCATTCCTGTATTTCCGGATCAGGGCCTTCATGCCGGAGGTGATTTCGATCCGGATCTGCGTGCCTGTCTTGCGGCGGTTGTACACGATCTCGCCGCCTCGGATATTTTCCTTTCTCAAGTTCACGATGTCCACGAAAGGCATGCCGAAGGCCATAAAACTGAAAATCGACAGGTCAGCGGCCCGCTCAAGGTCCGGTCGCTCCCGTAAGTCCTGTGCCGCTATCTCCCGGATGGCTTCGGAGGGGATGGCCCGTTTGGCGGTCTCTTCCCTTTTCAAGCGTAAGCGTGCGAAAGGGTTCTCCCGTACGGTCACCAGCCCTTCGGACAAGGCGGCGTTGTAGATCGCCCTCAGGCTACTCATATAACTATTGACCGAGTTGGTCTTTAACCCCAGTTTCTGCAAGAAACAGTGGAAATCGGCGATCTGTGTCGCCGTCACATCTTTGATACGGCAAACGCTCTTCCCCAAGAAACGCTCGAAATGTCGTCCCGCCACCTCATATAGTTCCGCGGTACTCAGCTTTCCCTGCTCCCTCTTGCTATGAGCACGTATCTTGACGTACTCGATGAATAAAAGAGCCGTGCTTTTGTTCTTTTGTTTGGATTGTCCCATAGCTTCTCTCCTTAATTAATTACATGAAAACATACTGACCCTATGTCGTGTTTTAAAGACATTCATGGTTTTCCAAAGAGAAACTAAAATATGAAAAAAACTTGGTTTGTACTACTCTCGGGTACAAACCAAGTTCTTACGAAGATATGTATGTTTATTAAGACGATATCAGCCTCGTACCTGTTTTGCGTCTAGGCGTTCTACCACCTTGCCATAAATAATCAAGGCAAAAGCCGAGACTAAAGCGATCGCTCCGAAATAATACCAGATATAATGGGCATTTGCGCTAGCCGTCAGCCATTCCTCATGAGAGGCGAAGAGGGTAGGTTCCGGACAGTATTTACTCAAAAGGAATCCGGATAATCCAAACCCAAAGATAGAGGATAAGAAGGAATGCAAATGGCTGAATCCAAGATAAAGACCTTCCTCCCCCTTGGGAGCTTGCAAAGAGAAATACTCGAGGAAGCGAGGCGATATGAATGTCTCGGCCAAGCCTTGGAACACGATGCCTACCACCATCATGAAGGCAACAGGGTGCATGCCGAGTATATTCGTATTTCCGTCTAGCATATTTCCGGATGCCATGCAAAGAGCGGATATCGGCATGATGAACATACCGACCGTCATGGAAGTAAGCGCTGTCCGCTTCCGCATCATCTGCGTTACTAGATTGACTGTCAGAACTACGACTAAAGGGTTTACGTTGGCGTACCAAGAAGGAGAGGCCCCCTCACCGGCCAAACGAAGCACATATTTAGGCATCGTGGCATACAGCTGGTGTTGCACCATCCAGAATCCGGTGATAATGATGATTAAGGTAATCAGCCGGCCATTACTGCAAACTTTGATCAAGGCGTTCCAAATCTGCCCGAACGTCTTGCCCTCGCCCGAGTGCTGGGCGCTTTTGTAGAAGAACCAGATGGCTAGCAAGGCAAGGAACGTCATGCTCGCCGAGAAATAGTTCAAGGTAATCAACCCCTCGTTACCCAACGCCTCGCGAAGCGGCTTCACGATGGTCTTTCCGGAGAAAGCCCCGATATTTACCATCGCGTAGAAGATAGAGAAACCCTTTGCCCGGGTTTCCGGCGTAGTTTCTTTAGCGACCGTACCGGAGATAACGCTCTTGATAAAAGCCCCGCCGCATACGATCAAGGCCATGATAGGGATAATGCCGTACTGAAGATTGCTCTCCAGCAATCCCGTAAAGGTAGTCGTCGTGCTGTATTCAACAAGTCCGGCGGATTGAAGCCAAGTAGGGTAAACTGCCAGTCCTAGATAACCACAAGTTAACAAAGTGAAAGCCAGTAGCATCGAGTTGCGGAAACCGATCTTATCGGCCAACGCTCCGGCAAACGTGGGCAGCAAATACAAACAGGCGGAAAAGATACCGGCGATGCTGGCGGCCTGAATATCGTTAAAGCCTAAGATGCGGCTAAGATAAAGGGTGATAACGATAAATACGCCATAATAAGCGGCTCGCTCGAACAACTCGACGGTGTTCGCTACCCAGAATGCTTTACTGAACTTGATTTTCTCTTGTTTCTTAGTTGTCATGATATTTTTATTAGTAAGATAGATTAGATGGATAAGTAAAAGAGGAGGCGCAGGTGAGAAAATGAAGAGCTGCGCCTCCTTGTCTTTGTTTTATCGTATAGTAATTACGAATTAGGGCTTTACGGTATACGGTTGGTGGATCGCCTTATCGAAAGCTTTCCAATGCTCATCCGTCATGTTGCCCGGCGTAAACAACGCCACACCAGCCGCTCCGTTTTCCATGGAGCCTCTTACGGCCTCCTCGATCTCGGACGGGATCAGTCCGTGGCCTTCCGGGTCCTTGATATTCGCCTTGTTCTGCCAATCCTCGCAGATGAACAAACCGCTATAAACCGGCTTCTTGCCTTGCACGGAGGCTACTTCCTCTTTCACGATCGGAGCCAGCCAAGAAGCGTCCTCCAGATAGAAATCGTTATAATTCATCGGGAAGAAAGCGTCGATATTCCATTTATTCCATTCTTGACGAACCATCCACTTGGCGTGAGAGTCCGGCCCCGGGAATACGGCGGCGCTCACTTTCTTGCCTTTGCCATGCACCTCGTCGGCGATGCGGTTTACCAATTTCGTGATCCGGTCGCAACGGAACCGCGCCCATTCCGCGCATTTGGAAGGATCCTCTACGGATTTGATGTCGATACCGGTAGCGGCCTTGAAATCGGCCACGCATTTGTCACAGTAACAATAGTCCGCCGTAGGATATTCCTCGTCCATCACCAAGCCGTATTTTTCCCAAAGTCCACGGGCTAAGATGACATCCACGTAACGGATATAATCCAGATGGATATAATCCACCTCCGGGATATCGGCTACCTTGCCATACAGATTCAGCAAGAACTCCGCCGTACCTTCTTGGTTCGGGCACAGGCATTTGTAATAAGGCACATACGCCTGTACGGAATAGGCCGACTCGCCTTTCCGGTTCACGGCATAGAGGGTGGAGTCCAGCCCATGTTGCAACATGGCGGGAATCCATGCGTGATATTCCATGCCATTGGCATGGGCCGCTTTGGCGGCACGCTGAATTTTCTCCGTGTCATGGCCGGCGTTGTAGCACATCCCGTCTACTCCGTGGGCATGCCATTTACTAAAGTCCGCCTGTAAGGTTTGCTCGGTGGTATTCCCACCTTCGCCTTGCCATGCGTAGACCTTGACTGTTTTCTCGGGAGCCTTGACGCAAGCCGTCAGAGCGACGGCTGCCAAAGCGATAAAGAGCTTCTTCATATCTCGCAAGCGCATAAAGTCGGTATTAAGTTACGGTCGCCGTAAGCGTTATCTACACGGGCTACGTTAATCCAGAACTTGCTGTCGTGCAACCATTCCAGAGGGAAGGCGGCCTTCGTGCGGGGATACGCGTGTTTCCACTCGTCGGCGGTCACCTCGTATTCCGGATGCGGGGCATTCTTCAAGACGTTGTCCTCCTTGGATGCCTTGCCTTCCTCCACCTCCTTGATCTCGCTCCAGATACATTCCATTACCTCTACGAAACGATCCAGCTCGGCCTTGCTCTCGCTCTCGGTCGGCTCTACCATCAAGGTGCCGTGTACCGGGAAAGATAGGGTAGGAGCGTGGTAGCCGAAGTCCATCAAACGCTTGGCGATATCGCCCTCGTCGATGCCCGAACGCTCTTTTACCGTGCGGCATTCCAAGATCAACTCATGACCTACACGGCCTGTCGCTCCGGTATAAACGATGCCGTACGTATCCTTAAACTTAGCGGCCAAGTAATTGGCGTTCAAGATGGCCGTCTTCGTCACTGTCTCAAGACCTTCCGTACCCAGCAAGCGGATGTAAGCGTACGTGATCGGCAGGATACCGGCGCTACCATAAGGAGCCGCGGATACCGTATTCAAGTCGCTGCCCCAAAGCACCGGATGCTGCGGCAAGAACGGAACCAGATGCTCGGCCACGCAGATCGGGCCTACGCCGGGACCACCACCTCCGTGAGGAGAAGAGAAGGTCTTATGCAGGTTCAAGTGACATACATCGGCGCCGATCGTACCCGGATTTGTCAATCCTACCTGCGCGTTCATGTTGGCGCCATCCATATAAAGCTGTCCTCCGCAAGCGTGAACGATGTCGCACATCTCCTTGATGTCCACCTCGAAGATACCATGCGTGGACGGATAGGTAATCATGCTGGCAGCCAGACGCTCCTTGTTCTCCTCGGCTTTCGCGCGGAAATCTTCCAGATCGATATTACCATTCTCGTCGCATTTAACGGTTACGGTCTTATATCCGCATTGGATAGCGCTGGCCGGGTTGGTTCCGTGGGCGGAAGCCGGAAGCAAAACGATATCACGATGGCCTTGGCCGATGCTTTCCTGATAAGCACGGATCACACGAAGACCCGTGTACTCGCCGGCGGCGCCGGAGTTCGGTTGCAACGTACAGCCCTTGAAGCCTGTGATCGTGCATAAGTAAGAAGACAGGTTCTCGATCAGCTCCGTATAGCCTTCCACTTGCTCCTCCGGAGCGTACGGGTGGATATTCATGAATTCCGCACGGCTAAGCGGCAACATCGTAGAAGCCGGGTTCAGCTTCATCGTGCAAGACCCCAGTGAGATCATGGATTGAGCCAAGGAAACATCCTTTCGTCCCAAACGGGTGATGTAACGCATCAACTCGGTCTCCGTATGATATTTCTTGAATACGTCTTGCTGCAAGAAATCGGAGGTACGGGCGAATTTAGCGTCGAAATAAGTCTGGGCGGGGATAGACTCGTCCAGCATATAGTCTTTACCTGCGGCGCCGGCGAAGATGTATAGTAATACGCCTATGTCCGTAGGCAATGTCGTCTCGTCTATGCTGACGCCCACTTGTCCGGCCTCGAAGTAACGCAAGTTCACCTTGCACTCCAAGGCGATCTCACGCAGCGCGTTCACCGACACGTGTGAAGGAAGCTGTATCTTCAAGGTATCGAAATAATCCTTGTTTAATTGCGTATATCCCAGTTTCTCCAACTCCTTGGCCAAGAATCCGGCCGTGGAATGAATCCGTCCGGCGATGTTACGCAACCCCTCCGCTCCATGATATACGGCGTAGAAGCCGGCCATGGTAGCCAACAACGCCTGAGCCGTACAGATATTGGACGTAGCCTTCTCACGTTTGATATGTTGCTCGCGGGTCTGCAAGGCCAAGCGATAAGCCGGATGGCCGTAAGCGTCCTTGGAGATACCGATGATACGTCCCGGGATCGTACGTTTATAATCGTCCTTCGTAGCGAAGAAAGCGGCGGAAGGACCCCCGTAGAACATCGGGATACCGAAGCGCTGGCTGCTACCGAATACGACATCTGCTCCCCATTCTCCCGGAGGAGTCAACAATACCAAGCTCATCAAGTCGGCGGCTACGCCTACCTTGGCTCCGGCGGCGCCCGCACGGGCCACGAATTCCTTATAGTCCTCGATCGAACCATCCGCGTTCGGGAACTGTACGATGGCGGCGAACACGTCCGGCGTGAACTCGAATTTCTTATAATCGCCCACTACCACCTGGATGCCCTGCGGGATCATGCGGGTGTGGATGACGGCCAGCGTAGAGGCGAACACGTTCTCGTCAACGAATACCGTATTGGCTTCCGCTTTCACCTGCGCACGGCTGCGTGAACCATGAAACATGGTAACCGCCTCGGCTGCCGCTGTCGCCTCGTCGAGTAGCGAGCAGTTCGCCAAGGGCAATCCGGTCAGTTCGCAGATAACAGTCTGGAAGTTCAGCAACGCCTCCAAGCGTCCTTGGGATACTTCCGCCTGATACGGCGTATAGGAGGTGTACCAAACCGGGTTCTCGAATACGTTACGTTGGATCGGGGCCGGGCAAACCGTGTCGTACCAACCCATACCGATATAAGAGGTGAATACCTCGTTCTTGGAAGCCAGCTCGGCGATATGCTCGGCGAACTCACGTTCCGTCATGGCCTCCGGGAGGTTCAACGGCTCTTTCAAACGGATGTTGGCCGGAATGGTCTGATCGATCAACTCGTCCAAAGACTTCACGCCAATCGTCTCCAACATAGCGGGAATATCTTCCGCTGAGATGCCCACGTGGCGGTTTACAAACTTATTTGTGTCCATAATTCTAGTATTTTATAAATAAGGATTATTTAATTTCTCATCAATGATTCGTGTCTCGGGGCCATGGCCGGGGTATACCACGGTCTCGTCCGGCAACGACAGTAATTTGTCCTTGATAGCGGCAAGCAGTATATCTTGGTTGCCTCCCCATAAATCGGTACGGCCGATGCTTCCGGCGAACAAGGAATCCCCGACGATCACGAAACCGTTCTTCTTGTTATAGAAAGCCACGCCTCCGGGCGAATGACCGGGAACGCTCAATACCGCCAGCTCGGATTTCCCGAACTTTATGATTTCCCCGTTTACCAGATATTTCCCTACCGGGACGCTTTTCGCCTTCATCGGCAGGCCGAACGCCTTGGCTTGCTCCTCGGGGGAGGGAAGGCCCTCCACGTCCGCTTTATGGGCTTCCGGGCTCAACCCGTAGGTGTTATGGACGAATTCGTTGCCGAATATGTGATCCAGATGGAGGTGCGTACAAAGGTAACGTTTCAGCGTCAGCCCGTTCTGGGCGATAAAGTCGCTTACTTCTTTTTGTTCCTCTTTGCGCAGGCAGCCGCAATCGATAAGGACCGCCTCCTTGGTATCATCGTATAGCAAATACGTATTCTCGGAGAAATAGTTTACTTCGAAAGATTTTATCGTAATCATAAGGGTACGTACACTACTTTTTTAGTTTCAAAAAACGCTTCTTTAAAATGGTCTTTCAGATCCATGCTTATCGCTTGGTTCCGGAAAGGCAATATCTCGTGCGCCAGCTCTCCACCTTTCAGGCAAATCAATCCGTTGGGCAACGCGTTGATCTGTTCTTTCTTTATATTCTTGCGGACGATCTTTACCAGATCCGCCAGAGGCATCACGGCACGGCTTACCACGAAATCGAAAAGCTGCTTTTCCTCCTCGCCCCGGCAATGGCGGAAGGATACGTTCTCCAGCCCGATCGCCTCGGCCACGGCTTGTCCCACCTTGATTTTTTTCCCGATGCTGTCTACCAGATGGAAATGGGTCTCCGGGAATAAGATCGCCAAGGGGATGCCGGGAAAACCGCCTCCCGTACCCAGATCCATCACCGAGGAACCCGGCTTGAAACGCAGCATATCGGTGATACCCAGCGAGTGAAGCACGTGATGCGGATATAGGTTCTCGATATCCTTCCGTGAGATCACGTTGATCTTGGCGTTCCAATCCGTATATAGGTCATATAGGGCGGCGTATTGCTCTTTTTGCCGGTCGGTGAGATCGGGGAAATAAGATGTGAGAATTGAGAATTGAGAATTGAGAATTGAAAATTTCTCTGTATTTTGTTCCATAGGACATCTGTTTATAGGTTTATCTATCATTAATTTTCAATTCTCAAT